>Ga0208041_1001259_pt1 | contig 17231 bp, 10 predicted proteins | sample AD_SCU002_MetaG_FD_184453 | JGI IMG/M metagenome (GOLD analysis project Ga0208041, IMG submission 184453) | Active sludge microbial communities of municipal wastewater-treating anaerobic digesters from China - AD_SCU002_MetaG (SPAdes) (version 2) | ecosystem: Engineered > Bioreactor > Anaerobic...
CGCCCGTTGACCACCGTAGTGCCTGCAAAAGTCATGTTGCTCCGCTCGGCAAGAGCGGTCCCGGCAGGAAGCGTTTCCGGCGCCTTATCGACGGGCGACGACTCGCCGGTCAGCGGCGCCTCGTCCACCTCGAGCGAGGTCGCCTCGATGAGGAAGATATCGGCGGGCACCCGTTCTCCCATCTCGAGGACAACCAGGTCCCCCGGGACGAGATCTGAGGCATCGATCTCCTGCTGCTCTCCGTCGCGGACGACCACGGCACGCTGGACGAGCAACTTCTTGAGCGCCTCGATGGCTTCACCGGCCTGCCACTCCTGCGAGAACCCGAGAAGGGCGTTCAAGACGACGATGATGAGGATGGCGGCGGCGTCGACGGCCTCGCCGACCAGGAACGAGACCCCTGCCGCAATGACCAGGATGACGATGAGAACGCTCTTGAACTGCCGGAGGAAGACCTGGAGACGGGTCTCCCGACCCTCCTCGCGGAGAACGTTCTTCCCGTAGCGCTGCAGCCGCTCCGCCGCATCTCCCGGAGTTAACCCGGACGGACCGGTGCCGAGCTCCCGCCGGACCTCCTCTGCGGAGAGGGTGTACCAGTCAGCCAGAGGCATTCCTCCCACAAGCGGCGCCTCTGCCGGGCTCTCCTGTCGACGCGGGCATATGTTCCCGGTTCTGCTCAGGGCTATAAAAAGGTATAGAGATCGCTCCTATACCCGGGAGAAAGTTGCAGCAGCGGCCGGGACGGCCGGGCGGACACCTGGACGCCTGCGATTTGGGGCCCCGATACCATTATATCTCCCGGCCGAACGATCAGGGTCGGATCGGGCCGGGAGACCGGCCCGGGGAGGAATGACGATGAGCAGAATTGCAGTCCTGATCACGGATATGTTCGAGGATGTCGAGTATACCAAGCCTGCAGAGTCGTTCAGGGAGGCCGGCCACGAACTCGTCCACGTCGGCCTCTCCGCGGGGGAGACCGTGCACGGGAAGAAGGATCAGACGCCGGTCAAGATCGATCTGGCCGCATCGGACGTATCGCCGGACGACTTCGACGCGCTCTTCATACCGGGCGGCTACTCGCCCGACAAACTCCGGGCCCACGATGCGCCCGTGGAGTTCGTGCGCCGCTTTGTCCAGAGCGGCAAACCGGTCCTCGCCATATGCCACGCGCCCCAGCTCCTGATCACCGCGCAGGTGCTCCGGGGCCGCAAGATCACCGGCTGGAAGTCCGTCGCACAGGACATCAAGAACGCCGGTGCGGAGTATGTCGACCAGGAGGTCGTGATCGACGGCAACCTGGTCTCGAGCAGGCAGCCGGACGATATCCCGGCGTTCATCGAGGCTTCGCTCGAAAAACTCGCACAGACCGCCGGCAGGATGGCGAAAACCACGGCTGCGGGGCGATGAGGCGGGAGCGGGACCGCACAAACTCTTTATGGATGCGGCCCGCATCTCCTCATCAGGATGAATCCTGCAGGTCTGCCGGGGGACTCACGGGCATGGGGCAGGCTTGCGATCATCGTTCTCGCCACAATACTCTCTGTCCTGCTGGATCTTCTCGTTAATACGGTCACGTATACCCACTTCTTCTACCTGGTGCTCATCCTCGCCGCATTCTGGTACCGGAGACGTGCAGTCGCCGTCGGGATCCTGCTCGCAGGGGTCCACGTCGCCGTCGAATACCTCCTCCACGGCCCTCCGGGCCCGGGCATTCTCATAAGTGCAGGGGTCTTCGTCGTCGCGGCATACCTCCTTGGCTACCTCTTCGAGCTCGCGGGCAGGCGTGCCGGTGAGTTCCACTTTCGTATCGGGGAGGCCGGCGGGGCCGCGTGCGACCGGGATACGAGAAGGCTGATCGCCCGGCTCTCGAGCAGGAACCCGGAGACCCGCTACCAGGCGGCCGGGTGCCTTGGCGATGCCGGGGTCTCCGCTGCGGTCGAGCCGCTCGCCGCACTCCTTGCCGACCCGGAGGTCGGTGTCCGCTGGAAGGCGGCGGAGGCCCTCGGAAGACTGGGCCCTCCGGCCGTCGGGCGGCTCACCGAGAGCCTCCAGAACGATGATGTCGATGTCAGGTGGATGGCCGCGGTCGCTCTCGGGGAGATCGGCGATCCCGGGGCGATCCCGGCGTTGATGGGGGCGCTCAACGACGAGGACGCCTATGTCCGGAGCAGGGCGGCCCTGGCCATAGGGGCTATCGGTGAGCCTGCGCGGGAGGGGCTCATCGCAAGCCTCTCCACCGGAAACGAGCGCACCAGGTGGGGGGCGGCCCTGGCGCTCGGGAGCATAGGAGGGGAGAGCGCCATCAAAGCCCTCATCGGTGCGCTCCGCGACCCGGATATGGACGTGCGGCGGCGTGCGGCGGGTGCGCTCGGGGATATCGGGGAGCCTGCTCTCCCCTTCCTCATCGAAGCGCTCGGGACGGACGACGATCTGCTCCGGCAGGGGGCGATCGCCGCCCTCGCGTATGTCGGGAGACCTGCCGTCGCTATGCTCGTTCAGGCGCTCCGCACCGATGACGACTGGCGCATCCGCGCGGGTGCTGCACGAGCCCTCGGGGAGATCGGGGAACGCCGGGCGGCCGACACCCTGATCCGGGCGCTCGACGACGGGAGGGAGGAGGTCCGCGAGGCTGCCCGGGAGGCGCTCGGCAGCATCAGGAAGACATAACACCCGCGAAGGTGTACCTGGACGCTATGACTGACAGGACCCGGATTGAGGAACTGATCGCCGATCTTCGGCAGGGACCCCTTGAGGCGCGCCGGGCGGCGACCGCCGAGCTCGGGGCAAGCGGAGAAGCGGCAATCGAGCCGCTCATTGCTGCTATGCAGACCGGAGATAACGACGTCCGGTGGTATGCTGCCCGCGCGCTGGTGCAGATCGGCGAACCTGCTATCGACCCACTTCTCGCGGCGATGCGTACTGCAGACGACCGGGACTTCCGGCGATACGCCACGGCGGCCCTGACAGGAATCGGGGATGCCACTATCGAACCGCTCATCAACATCATTGAGAGCGCCGATGCGGACCTCCAGCCGTTCGCTGCGATGGCTCTCTGCCGGATCGGGGAGCCGGCGGTCGAACCGCTCCTCCGCCTGATGCATAGCCCGGACCCGAAGACGCAGGAACGCGCCGCACTCCTCCTCTGGAAGATGGGGGGGCCGGGAGCCGGGCCGCTCACCGAAGCGCTGGAGGCGGAAAACCGATCCGCGAATAATAAATGATCCGGGAGCTTTCAGATCCATAGGGTCTGATGGCACCTCGAATCACAAAAAGCCCCTTTCCGCTCCTGCCGATAGGGCGCTACCTGAAACCCCGGGTAGTCCTGGTTGCGGGAACTTCAGGGATTGCAGTCTTTGCCGCGCTCCTTGTGGAGCCTCCCGGCACCAACCCCATCCTGTGGTTTCTCCTCTTCGTTCCTGCCGCAATCGCCGGCTACCTCTACCACGAAAGGGGAATCGTCGCCGCCACCGTCCTCGGGCTCGCCTGCATCGGTATCACGGTGCTGCGTGCATACCCCGAGCCGGGCGCGTTCCTCCCGCTCGTCGCCATGATCGCCCTTGCTTCGCTTGCTTCGACCGTCGGCTACTCGGCCCGCGAACAGGCCCGCCGCCAGGAGGCCATGGAACGTGCTCCCGGCGGGGCGTTCCTTCTCCGGCAGGAGGACAGGACGATCGTGGACGCGAACAGGGACTTCGCGAAACTCCTGGACTACACGCCACAGGAACTGCGGGACCTGCCGGTATCAAGGATCTGGCCGTTCGAAGAAGACCGCGAACAGTTCTTCACCCGGGCAAAATCCGATGCAGGCAACACGGCCCTCGAGACACGGTTCGTTTGCCGGGATGGTAAAACACGCTGGCTGGTTCTCTGGAGCCGCTGCTTCGACGGTGCCGTCATCACCTGCCGGGTCACGGATATCACCCGGTACAAAGAAGCACAAGCAGCCCTGAGCGCCAAGCATAGCCGCCTCCTCTCGGTCCTGGACGCGCTCCCCGCCTACATCACCCTGCAGGCGGAGGACCACACCTTCCGGTTCGCTAACAGGGCATTCCGGGAGACCTTCGGCGACCCGGGGGAGAGGCCCTGCTACGAGGTGCAGCGCGGCACCCGCAGGCCCTGCAATCCCTGCCACAGCACGCTGGTCTTTACCCTCAGGAGCCCGCAACGGTGGGAGTGGGACCATACAAACGGGAAGACCTACGAAGTCCACGCCTACCCGTTCACCGACACGGACGGGTCGCCCCTGATGCTGCAGCTCGGGATCGATATCACCCAGCGGGTGCAGGCGGAAGAGGCGCTCAAAGGATTTGCCGGGAACCTTCAGGCAAAGAACCGGGAACTGGAGGTGCTGCGAAGCCAGCTCAGTCTCGTCAACCAGGAACTCGACGCGATGGTCCGGGAGCGAACCGCCGACGTCGAGAAACTCCTCGCCCAGAAGGACGAGTTCATATCGCAGCTCGGGCACGACCTCAAGACGCCCTTAACGCCGCTGGTCGCGCTCATGCCGAGGATCATCGAGCGCGAGAAGGACCCCGCGCTCCGGCGCCTTCTCGATATCGTCGGCCACAACGTCACCTACATGAAGGATCTGGTCCAGAAAACCCTCCAGCTCGCCCGGATGAACTCGCTCTACATCGAGCTCGATCTCGAACCGCTGAACCTGCGCGCCGAACTGGACAACGTTCTCCGAAACTATGCGGTGGCGTTCAAGGCAAAGGCCATCACCCTCGACAACAACGTTCCGGCAGGGCTCACCATCAGGGCCGACAGGGTGCTCCTCGGCGAGGTATTCGACAACCTGATCGCCAACGCTGTCAAGTACATGCAGAATGGAACCGGAACGATCAGCATCGACGCTAAGCGGGAGCAGAACGTCGTCATCGTCGCGGTCAGGGATACCGGGATCGGTATGGCCCGCGAACAACTCGATCGGGTCTTCGTCGAGTTTTTTAAAGCCGACTCCTCCCGGCACGACCTCGACTCCCCGGGCCTTGGCCTTGCCATCTGCAGGCGGATTATCGAGCGGCATGGGGGGCGCATATGGGCCGAGAGTGCCGGGGAGGGAAAGGGTTCGACCGTCTTATTCACCCTGGAAGCAGTAGACGGGCCGCGGGAAGAATCCGCAGGTATATATACAGGTTCGAGGTAGAGAGAACTACCTGAGACCCGTGGGGCTCCGGAGAGGGAAGTAGATGGCGGAAGTGCCGTGCCGGCGGATTATGGTTGTCGACGACGACGTGTTCATCCTCGAGGTGATGAAAGAACTCTTTGAGCCGGAGGGGATCGAGGTCGTCACAGCAGAGAGCGGTGATGCATGCATCAGGGAACTGGAGAAAGGGTTCCGGGGCGTTATCCTGATGGATATCATGATGCCCCAAAAAGACGGATGGGAGACGATCAAGGAGATGATCGATCGGGACCTGATGGAAGGAAATATCGTTGCGATGCTTACTGCAAAAGACGTTCCGGACGGAGAACTGGACTACCTCAAGGAGCATGTCATCGATTACATCACAAAACCTTTCGAAGCTAACGAGATCGTCGCTATCGTCAAGGGCTACCTCGATTATCTCACATAAGGAGAGGGAGCACGCATGGAGAACTCTGCACCCCTGTCCCGTGACGGCCGGACGATCGTGATCATCGGTTCCTCCACCGGCGGCCCGCGAACGCTGGAGACGATCTTTTCACGGTTCCCGCTCGTCGATGCCGCTATCATCATCGTCCAGCACATGCCGCACCATATTAACAGCGCACTCTGCAGGCATCTCGCAAAAACATCCCGGATGGAGGCCAGGATCGCGGAGGACGGCGATCCCGTGGAGCACGGCACGATCTACGTGGCCCCAAGCGACATCCACTTAAAACTCGCTGGAAACCGGACCATCCGTCTCTTCGACGACGAGAAGGTGCAGTATGTCAGGCCCTCGATCGACGTTGCCATGACGTCGCTCGGGCGGAACGGCAGCGACCGGTTCATCGGGGTGATCCTTTCGGGGATGGGGAGCGACGGGGCTCAAGGGATTCGCCACATCAAGACTATCGGCGGAGCCACCATCGCGCAGGACCTCCGGACATGCGCCATCCATGCCATGCCCCGCGCCGCGTTCGAGACCGGGAAAGTAGACCAGATGCTCCCGCCGGAAGGGATCCGGGAGAGGATCATCCAGATCGCAGGCACTCCCTGAGACGGTCTGGTACCCGATCCCGCGTCATCTAAATGCGTGAAGAGCCCATACTCCATGCATGGAGGTCTCACCTGCTACCGCCCGGTACTTCGAGGAACTCGTGGCCGGGCTTCTCGCCGCGATGCAGCTCGCCGCTGCCGCACGGGCCCGCGGGCTCGATCCAAGGATGGAGATCGAGATCCCGGTGGCAAGCGACCTCGCCGACCGCGTGGAGGCGCTCCTCGGTTACAAGGGTATCGCGGCGCGGATTCGGGAGCTCGAGCAGGAGATGTCCCGGGAAGAGGCGGCGCTCCGTATCGGCGACGATTTTGCAGCCAGGATGTTCGGCGAGACCACACCGGAGGAGATCCTGGACCACGCCATCCGGGGAGCGATGGCGCTCCTGACCGAAGGCGTGGTGGCCGCCCCGACGGAGGGGATTGCAAAGGTCAGTCTCGGCAAGAATGACGACGGGACGAATTACCTGAAGATCTACTACGCGGGCCCCATCCGGAGCGCCGGCGGGACGGCGCAGGCGCTCTCGGTGCTGGTGGGCGACTACGTGCGCCGGGCGCTCGGGATCAACCGCTACATTCCCCGGTCCGAGGAGGTGGAGCGCTACATCGAGGAGATCCGGCAGTACAACAACATCATGAGCCTGCAGTACCTCCCGAGCGAGAAGGAACTCCGGATGATCATCGAGAACTGCCCGGTCTGCATCGACGGCGAACCGACCGAGCAGCAGGAGGTGAGCGGCTACCGGAACCTTGAGCGGGTGGAGACGAACACCGTCCGGGGGGGGATGGCGCTTGTCGTCGCGGAAGGGCTTGCCCTGAAAGCCCCTAAAGTCCTCAAAAACGTCCGTAAGATGAAGATGGAGGGCTGGGACTGGCTCGAGGAGTTGATCGGCGGCGGCCCGAAGAGCGGCGGCGACGACGATGCGGGCGCTGCAATCAAACCCAAGGATAAGTACATCCGGGACCTGATCGGCGGGCGGCCGGTCTTTTCGTACCCGATGCGCAAGGGAGGGTTCCGGCTGCGCCTCGGCCGGGCGCGGAACACCGGGTTTGCGGCCGCGGGCTTCAACCCGGCGACGCTGCACATCCTCGGCGACTTCCTCGCGGTCGGGACGCAGATGAAGGTCGAGCGCCCGGGGAAGGCGGCAGGGGTCGTGCCGGTGGACTCGATCCAGGGGCCGACGGTCAAACTCCGGAGCGGGGAGGTGCGCCGGGTGGACGACGCGACGGAGGCCCGGCGGCTCGCGGGGCAGGTCGAGGAGATCCTGGACGTCGGCGAGATGCTGGTCAGTTTCGGGGAGTTCATGGAGAACAACCACCCGCTGATGCCCCCGAGTTACTGCGAGGAGTGGTGGATGCTCGAGGGCGGGGTGCGGCACCCTGAAAATGAACTTGAGGCGATCGAGTTTGCGCTCGACGGTGCACCTCTCCACCCCGACTACACCTACATGTGGGACGACGTCGCCCCGGCCGATATCGCCCGCCTCGCGGAGGCGGTCAGCACCGGCGGGAAGATTGAGGACGGGATGCTGATGATCCCGATCACCGCGGAGACGAAAGCGATCCTCGAGGAACTCCTGGTGCCCCACCACCTTTCAGGGGACCGGATTGCGATCCGTGAGCATCTGGTGCTGCTCGCTTGTCTCGGGCTGACGCTGCAACTTACGAAGCGTCTGGCGTGGCAGGACGCCCCAATGGACAACTCGCTCGCCCTCGTGATGCACCTCTCGGGCTTTACGATCCGCTCGCGGGCGGGAACCCGGATCGGCGGCCGGATGGGGCGGCCGGGGAAGTCGAAGCCGCGGGAGATGCGCCCGCCGCCCCACTCGCTCTTTCCGATCGGGGATGAGGGCGGCGCCCGCCGGTCGTTCCAGGCAGCCTGCTCCTCGAAACCCCGTTCGAACACGGACGGCGGAGTGATCGAGGTTGAGGTCGGTGAGCGGCAGTGCCCCGCCTGCGGCGCCTTCACCTACAAGAACCTCTGCGAGTGCGGTGCGCACACGAACCCGGTCTTCCGATGCCCGAAGTGCGGCAAGGATGTCGGCCAGGACGTCTGCCCACGGTGCAACGTGGGGACAGTCTGTCTCCAGAAGGTCACGATCAACGTAAAAGGCGAGTATTCTGCGGCGATGGAGCGGCTCGGGGTGCGCGAGTCCTCGGTCACGCTCTTAAAGGGTGTGAAGGGGCTGATCTCCCGCGAACGGCCGGTGGAACCGATCGAGAAGGGGATCCTCCGGGCACTACAGAACCTTTATGTCTTCAAGGACGGCACCGTCCGCTACGATATGATCGACCTTCCCCTGACCCATTTCCGGCCGGACGAGGTCGGCGTCCCGATCGAGCGGCTCCGCGAGCTCGGCTACACCCACGACACCTACGGCCGGGAACTCGTCTCGGACGACCAGGTGCTCGAACTGCGCCACCAGGACATCCTGGTATCGGAGGATTGCGGCGAGTGGCTGGTCCGGGTGGCGAAGTTCGTCGACGATCTCCTGGTGCGGCTATACGGGCTCGAACCGTTTTATAGGGTGGAAAAGCCCCTCGACCTCGTCGGGCACCTCCTGATGGGGCTTGCCCCGCACACGAGCGCCGGGGTTCTCTGCCGGCTGATCGGGTTCTCGAAGGCGCCGGTCGGCTACGGCCACCCGTTCTTCCACGCGGCGAAACGACGGAACTGTTTTGCAGGCGATACGGAGATCACCGTCTCCGACGGCCGGCGGTGGATGACGATGCCGATCCGGCAGTTCGTGACGGAGAACTTCGATGTCTCGAAACCCGGCATCGACCATGTGGGAACGTTCTACTCCGATCCGAAGCAGCCGTTCTACGTCCGGAGCATCGACCCGCAGGGAAAGACCAGCCTGAAGAAGGTGACGTCCGTCTCAGTCCACCGCGCCCCGGCGCACCTGATCCGGTTCATGACACGGCGGGGGCAGGTTCTTTCGGTGACGCCCGACCACGCGATGCTGGTCTGGGACACGGATTACCTCCGCAAGATCAGGGCGCTCGAGGTCGCGGTCGGCGACCGCGTCCCGGTGGAGGAGGGCGGGCTTGTCATCAGCGACGTGGTCGTCTCCCGCGAGACCGTGCAGGCGCTCGACGACCGGGTCTATTGCCTGACGGTCGCCGAGAACCATACGCTGGTCGCAAACGGGATCTTCTGCGGGCAGTGCGACGGCGACGAGGACTGCGTGATGCTCCTCCTGGACGGGCTGATCAACTTCTCCCGGGCCTACCTCCCCGAGACCCGGGGCGGGACGATGGACGCTCCGCTCGTCCTGACGACCCGGATCGACCCGGCGGAGGTCGACAAGGAGAGCCACAACGTTGACGTCTGCGACCACTACCCGATCGAGGTCTACAACGGCTGCCTTGCCTACGCCCACCCGAAAGACCTTGACGACTACGTGGACCGGGTGGAGCGGCGGCTCGGGACCCCGGCGCAGTGCGAGGGGTTCTTGTTCACCCACCCGACCTCGAACATCTCGGCAGGGCCGCTTGAGTCGACCTACACGAAACTCGGGTCGATGCTCGACAAACTCGAGGCGGAGCTCGACCTCGCGAAGAGGATCCGGGCGGTGGACGAGGACGATGTTGCCGAGCGGGTTTTAAACACCCACTTCATCCGCGACCTCCAGGGCAACCTGAACGCGTTCTCAAAGCAAAAGGTCCGGTGCATGAAGTGCAACACAAAGTACCGGCGGATGCCGCTTGCGGGGAAGTGCACCCGCTGCGGCGGCAACGTCATCCCGACGGTCCACGAGGGCTCGGTGAAGAAGTACCTGGAGATGTCGCGCAACATCTGCGCAACCTACGCGATAACGGAGTACACGAAGCAGCGGGTGGAGGTGCTCTTCATGCAGATCGAGTCGACCTTCGGCGAGCCCCCGGAGAAGCAACTGGGGCTCGCGGATTTTATGTAGTGGGGCTGGAGGGCGCCGGAGGCCGTGCCGGGATCGGGTCTTCGTCCGGCGGGGCCGGCCGCCATCAAGCTCATTACTTTTGAGGTTCAAGAGGTACAGGCGCGAGTGTTACCGAGCGGCCAAAGGTGATCGACTCAAGATCGATTCTCGAAGGAGTTCGCAGGTTCGAATCCTGCCACTCGCATTTCGCAGGCAATCAGGCTGCAACCTCGCCGCAGACCCTCTCGGCCTGCTCCAGAACCGTTTTCGTCGCCTGCTCCTGCATGTCCGGCGGGTAGCCGTACTTTCTCAGGATCCTCTTGATCATTATCCGCATCTTTGCCCGGACGCTCTCTTTTGCGGCCCAGTCGATCGTCACGTTCTTACGGACGGCTGTAACGAGTTCGGAAGCAATCTGCCGCAGGAGTTCGTCCTGCATCACTTCCCGCGCACTCTCGTTCTCGGCAAGCGCGTCGTAGAAAGCGATCTCGGCGTCGGAAAGACCCAGGTCTTCCCCCCGCTGTACGGTATCGCGGACATCCCGGGCCGTCTTGATGAGTTCCTCAAGGATGATGGCGGTCTCGACCGAACGGTTCTGGTAATTCTTCACCGATGCATCGAGCATCTCCGAGAACTTCCGTGACTGGACCACATTGCGCCTCAGTCTTGTCCGTACCTCGTCCTCGATCAATTTCCGCAGCAGTTCGACTGCCACGTTCTTCTGCGGGAGGTCCCGGACCTCGGCGAGGAAGTCATCGGAGAGGACGGAGATATCCGGGTTCTTCAACCCGGCCGCCTGGAAGATATCGATGATGCCTTCGGGGGTGATGGCTTCTGAGACGAGCTGCTGGACGGCATGGTCGAGTTCGGCCCGGGATTTTGCCGTCTGTGCGGTTGCCTTTGAGATTGAGGCTTTGATGGTCTGGAAGAACGCCACGTCGATCCGTATCCGGTCGGTCTCTTCGTGGGGGACGCAGAGCGAGAACGCCGTCGAGAGTTGCGTCACGGCATCGAGGAACCGCGATTTCCCGTCCTGCTGGGAGAGGACGTGCTCCATTGCGGCAGGAATGAGTGCAAGACGTTTCCCGGGATCGCCTGTGTTCCACGCCGACCAGTTGAATCCGTGGAGCATATCGCAGCAGATCTCGTACTTCTCAAGCATGACATAGACCGCCTCTTCCTGCTCTTCGACGCTCAGGCCCCTGTGCTTCTTCCTCTCGTCAGTGTATTCGGCAAGGGCTTCTTTGAGTTTCGGCGCGATTCCCAGGTAGTCGACGATGAGGCCCCCCGGCTTGTCCCGGAAGACCCGGTTCACGCGTGCGATGGTCTGCATGAGCGTATGGCCCTGCATGGGTTTGTCCACGTACATCGTGTGCAGGCAGGGGGCGTCGAACCCGGTGATCCACATGTCCCGGACGATGACGATCTTCAGGGAATCGTCGGGGTCGACGAAGCGATTTCGGATCCTGTCCCGCTGTGCCTTCGTCCGGAAATGCATCTGCCATTCCGGTTTTTCGGACGCAGAACCCGACATCACGACCTTGACGGCGCCGGATGCATCATCGTCGTTGTGCCATTCGGGACGGAGGCGGGTGATGGCGTTGTACATCTCGACGCAGATACGCCTGCTCATGCAGACGATCATCGCCTTGCCTTCGAGAGTCTCCAGGCGCTTTTCAAAGTGGCCGACGAGGTCTTCTGTGATCACCTTTATGCGGTGCTCTGCGCCGATGACCGCCTCCAGTTGCGCCCATTTCGACCGCAGTCTCTCCCGGACGTTCTCCTCTTCGTTCTCGGTGACTTCCTCGAAGCCTTCGTCGAGCACTGGCTTTTCTTCTTCGGCAAGGTCGAGTTTGACATGGCGGCCCTCGTAGTAGATGGGAACAGTGACGCCGTCTTCGTTCGCCTGGACGACGTCGTAGATGCTGATGTAGTCGCCGAAGACCGCCCGGGTATCCCGGTCCGCAAGGGAGATCGGGGTTCCGGTGAATCCGATCGAAGAGGCATTTGGTAGGGCCTGCCGGATGTACTCGGCAAACCCGTAGCGGATATACCCCGTTGCCGTATCAACGTGCGGCCTGAATCCGTAGTGGCTGCGGTGCGCCTCGTCGGCGATGAAGACGATGTTGCGCCGTTCTGAGAGAACCGGATGGCTCTCCTCTTCTCTCTCGGGAAAGAACTTCTGAACCGTGGAGAAGATCACGCCGCCGGACTCCCGCTGCAGCAGTTCGCGGAGGTGTAAGCGGCTTTCGGCCTGGACCGGGGTCTGACGGATGTGCTCGCTACATCGTGCGAAGGTATCGAAGAGCTGGCCGTCGAGGTCGTTCTGGTCGGTGAGGAGAACGAGGGTCGGGTTCTCCATCCCGGGCGTGAGGATGATCTTTCGCGCGTAAAAGACCATGGAGAGGCTCTTTCCGGAACCCTGCGTATGCCAGATAACGCCACCTTTCCTGTCGCCCTCTGGTGCGGAGGCGGTGACGGTGCTCTCCACCGCGGCCCTGACGGCGTGGAACTGGTGGTAGGCGGCAATCTTTTTGATGAACGTTTTTCCGTCGTTCTCGAAGAGGATGTAGTCGGTCAGGTATTCGAGGAGCCTTTCTCTCTGGAAGAGGCCTTTCATGAGGACTTCGAGTTCGGGGACGACAGCCGGTGCGGTCTCGTCGCCGTCGATCGTCCGCCAGTGCATGAACCGGTCTTCGTCGGCGGTCAGCGAGCCGACCCGTGCCTGGACACCGTCGGAGACGATCAGGACTTCGTTAGTGTAGAAGAGGGACGGGATCTGCTGCTTGTAGGTCTGGAGCTGGTTATAGGCCGACCAGATGGTGGCGTTCTCGTCGGCCGGGTTCTTGAGTTCGATGACGGTCACGGGGATCCCGTTCACGAAGACAACAATATCCGGCCGTCGGGTGTGGTCGCCCTCGATCATGGTGTACTGGTTGACGACGACGAGATCGTTTCGTCCGGGGTCTTCGAGGTCGATGACCTTCGCGAGGCCGTGGCGAATGGCTCCGTTCTCCCGGTACTCGACCGGGATGCCGTCGGTCAGGTAACGGTGGAAGGTATGGTTGTTCTCGACGAGCGATGCGGAGGAGGGGGCGGTGAGTTTGCGGACGGCCTCATCGACGGCGCTCTGCGGGAGGCCAGGGTTGATCCGGCGAAGCGAGGCACGGACTCTCCGGGGGAGGAAGGGCTGGCGGTAGTCGGTGCGCTCCGCGGCCGGCTCTCCGGGGGCGATCTCCGGCCCGGAGAGGATCTGGTAGCCGAGGCCGGCGAACCACGCAAGGGCGGCTTCTTCGACTTCCGATTCGGTGAATGTGTATCGCCCCATGCTGCTCTGTCCGCTATGCGGTCTCCCCTTTCCAGAGGCCGCACGTTTCGTTGAAGATGAACATGAACTCCCTGCCGCGTTTCTCCTTTCTGATATAGCCTAATTCGGCGAGGCGGAGGAGATCGGTTCTGGCCGTCTGGTAGACGACGCCCTGGGTCTCCATGATCTGGCGGATGGTGAAGTGCTCGTCGCTCTGCTCCATCATCTGCCGGAGGATCTCTGCCTGTCTCTGATTTATGTCGCCGAGGTTTTTAATGATCGCTTTTGTAGCGTTCTGCTCACTCTGCTTCTTCTCGATGTAGGCGATCAGATCCTTTCGCGCCTCCTCGATGCACCGGATGTTGTACTGGATGAAGTAGGTCAGGTCCATCTCGTCGTATTCGGTGTGGAGGTAGGCGAGAGCGTAGCCTTTCTTCGACCGGAGGATGACCCGGGAGATGGGCATGTGCTCGAAGAGCCAGTAACCCCGCGAGAGGACGTACCAGTAGAAGATGCTCCGGGCGGTTCGCCCGTTGCCGTCTTCGAAGGGATGGATGTAGCCGATGAGGAAGTGGAGGATGATCGCCTTGACGATGGGGTGGATGAAGGTTATATCATCTTCTTCACCGGCGTTAGCGAACCGGCAGAGCTCCTCGACCAGTTCCGGAATTTTCGCATGATCGGGGGGCGTGTGGTAGACGGTGCCGGTGACGGGGTCGACGACCTCGATATCATCGGTGGTTCTGAACCGTCCGACGGCGGGATCGTCGAGGGTGTTCCTCGTGACGATCCGGTGGATATCGAGGATGAACTCCGGGGTGAGGGGTTCGTCCTTCCGCTGCAGGATCGACCGCATCGCCTCGTAGTTGTTGATGACCATCTGCTCGGACTTGTTCCGGGGTTTTATTCCCTTCTTGAGCATCTCCTTGGCAGCCTTGCGGGTGGTCGCCGCCCCTTCGAGGATACTGGAGGCGATGGCTTCCTCCATGAAGGAGTTGATGATGTACGACTGGTCGAGCCTGATGGCTTTGTTGTGGATCCGGATGGTGCCCGAGAGGTACTGATCGAAGATGTGCAGGCTCCGCTGGATCTCGGGGGTGGTCGTGTACCTGAGGCCGAGGGAGGCGAAGGAGACCGGTTCGTAGCGCATCATCCGGGACAGTTTCATGATCGCCCAGACGCCCAGCCTCTTTTCCGGATCGGGGATACGGTAGGTGAGGTCGTCCCAGGCGAGGTAGCGGTTGTTGTAGTCGGTCACCTTTACCAGGAGATCGAGGTCCTGCTGTACTGCGGCGACCGCCCGGGAGGCAACCTCATCCGGGATCTGTGGTGGTTTTTCAGGGAGCTTTGTCATGGGTACGATCTCTCAAATACTAATTTAGTAGATATTAGTATTTCATTAGTATTTCGATCCGGGCGGTTGATGAAATACTAATTTGATATTATTTAGTAGTTGGTTAGTAGTTCGCGGCAACGATGCTGGAAGGTGTAAAATGCTAGCGCATATACGCGCTCACTCTGAATGGCCAACGATTTTGGAGTGCACTCAGAGTCTCCTCGCTCACTCCCCATTAATTTCGATAAAAATCACCTAAATCACTGCGTGAGGTCTGATATCTGTTAAACACTTCACACGTTTTATGATGAACTGAAAAGTTTTTTAAAGTCCTGATTTAGCGTAAACTCGAGAATTACCCGGGAGATGCCAGTTGATCTAAAATAGAAACACATATAGCAGTAGATTCTGCAGACTCTACTATTACGTAGCCCTAGTGAGGAGTCACAATGAGATTAACTTCTGTGAGGATACAAAATTTCAAATGCATCGAAGATACCGATAAATTTTCGATTGCCCCGGTTACCTGTCTCGTTGGGAAAAATGAGTCCGGGAAAACTGCAGTTCTTCAAGCTCTCTATAAGTTAAGCCCAGAGACTCCTGGGTTTAACGCATTCGATCCACTCCGTGAGTATCCCCGAAGAAAATACTCATCGTACAAGGAACGGCACACATCTAACCCCGATAATGTTCTAACAACGGTCTGGGAACTTGATGATGCCGATTTGGAAGCACTTCACTCAAAACTGGGTGAAGAGGCAATCCCTAGACAGACAATTGAAATTCGAAAAGGTTACGATAATATTCTGTCGTGGGATTTAGAAATTGACGAGTGTAAAATAATTGAACACTACCTTAATTCCTCGGGTATCAACTTTGAGGGGTTTGAGGATCTTAGGAAAGCCAAAACAATAAGAGATCTTCTTGGAACGATTGATACATATATTGTTGGACAGGAAGGGGACCCCTCACACGAAAAAGATGTCGAGACTGGATCGCAGCGGAAAATTGAATTGCTTAAGACATTGAAAGCGTCATTCACCAGTACATTCGCGGAAGACGATCCCGATCCAGTTAAAGTTGCCGCAAATATCCTTGAAAAGCGGCTGCCCAAGTTCCTTTACTTCTCGGAATATCAAAAGATGCCAGGACAGGTGTCTATCGATGATCTCCGAAGAAAAATTTCAGAAAAGAAGTTGGACACTGGCGATCGAATCTTTCTTGCGTTGCTTGGCCTCGCTGGGAGTAGTGTTGATGAAATATCTGAAATGAAGCACTATGAAGCACTCAAGGCTGAGTTGGAAGCAGTTTCATCCCGGCTTAGCGAGGAAATATTTGAATACTGGACACAAAACAGGCACCTAGATGTCAGGTTTGAATTTGACAATGCACGCCCTGAGGACCCCGCCCCGTTTAACTCGGGATACGTATTCCGAACTCGTATCTGGAACAATAGACATCGAGTAAGCGTAAGTTTTGATGAGCGTAGTACGGGCTTTGTATGGTTCTTTTCATTCCTGGTCTGGTTTTCTCAAGTAAGAAAGAACTATGGGGAGAATCTCATCATTTTGCTTGATGAACCTGCACTAAACCTCCATGCAAAAGCGCAGGCGGATCTGCTACGGTACATCGAGGAAAAACTTCGACCATATCACCAAGTTATCTATACCACTCACTCTCCCTTCATGATCGATCCAGAGAATATTCTCTCCGCAAGAACTGTTGAAGACAAGACAACAGATGTGGGTGTTGGAGGAACAAAAGTCGGCGACCAAGTATTTAGCACCGATGCGGATACCATCTTTCCGCTTCAGCGGGTGCTGGGATACGAAATTGCACAGACATTATTCATCGGAAAAAACACTCTGATTGTAGAAGGACCATCAGACGTCTTATACTTGAAGTGGTTTTCACAGGTGTTACAGCAGTCCGGGAGGGAATGCTTAGATCCTAGGTGGGTTGTCGCACCCTGCGGTGGAGTGGACAAGATGATGAGTTTCGTCAAATTGTTTGCCTCAAACACGTTGAACATTGTTGCGCTTGTCGATTTTTCGGAAGGTCAAAAGAGCAAGATTCGGCGATTTAGGGAATCAGGAATTATCGAGGGCAGCCGCATTTTAAGCGCTGAAATGTATTCTTCAGGATCTGAAGCGGATGTTGAAGACATTCTGGGGAGAATAACATATGTCGACTTAGTGAACCGTTGCTATAGATTGACGGGAAAGGATGCCATTCCTGATACCAAACCAACTGGCGCCCCGGAACGTGTGGTAATCGAAGTTGCTCAGCACCTAACTAGTGTAGCCTGTCACCCATTATTATAACAACACCTATATTATTCTCTGGTAAATATAATTGTCATGGGGAAGAGCAAATACACCGTTACCCTTACCGACGACCAGCGTTCGTTCCTCGAAGGCCTCATCCGCCGCGGCAAATCATCCGCGTCCACGATCCGGCATGCCTACATCTTGCTCCATGCCGACAAACCCGATCCCGAGG
>Ga0208041_1001266_pt1 | contig 17135 bp, 17 predicted proteins | sample AD_SCU002_MetaG_FD_184453 | JGI IMG/M metagenome (GOLD analysis project Ga0208041, IMG submission 184453) | Active sludge microbial communities of municipal wastewater-treating anaerobic digesters from China - AD_SCU002_MetaG (SPAdes) (version 2) | ecosystem: Engineered > Bioreactor > Anaerobic...
ATTCACGGATCGTCATTGAATCGCCGTCGAAGTTAGCCGGCTGATTATTTAGGGTGATATTCATCATTCTTCATTCAATAATATAGAAAGGACGACATCGGCCTGCATATGTGATACGATTCCGACCCGGGGAGCCAGTGGTGGCTGGACTTCTGAAACCTCAGAGATGCCATCACCACACAGGATCAGGTTATCCCAGCGCCGTACCCTGAGGGCTTCCAGCTTTCCGTAACCAGCCAGTCCCACCCCTCCTACCAAAGGTATATGGGCTAAATCAAGGGCAGCGGCTGTGATCAACATTTCCTTCATTTCAGCCAGGTCAAACGCCTCCACGATCACATCACAGGCACTGAAAAGCGTGACCACATTCTCTGATGTAATCCTGAGATCATGGGCTTCAATCACAAGATCCGGATTGATGCGCAAGAGATTTTCTTTCAAGGCATCGACTTTCTTCATCCCGATCTGATCCCGGAAATAATACTGGCGGTTGAGGTTGGATTCACTGACGACATCATAATCCGCGATGACCAGATGTCCAAGTCCGCACCTCACTAGCGCAACAGCACAATTAGAACCCAATCCACCGGCTCCGGCGATGCCTACCGTCTTGTTATTCAACCGCTGTTTTACATCCTCAAATCGCATGTATTCTCAATCTCAGGTATGCAAAAATAAGGTAAATGAAAAACATCTTCTTCTGTTTAAGGCAGAGAGCACTGTACTTTGTTCATTTCGGAAACTACCCTGTAATTTTTACCCCTTCTAAATAAACAGGCATTCGCTTGAGATTGACGTCAATGTCATACTTATATCTTCATTTCTACCGATATGCATAGACTTGCATATTGCTGAAAACAAGCCTTTTTCCTCCAGGATTAGGCTGATTTTGGTTAGTTTTGCTAACCCTGATTCTGATACCATATTATTTCACATATGAACGTAGAAGCTTTAAAATCGAGCCATGTCCTGCTGAAAGAATGGAAGTACGAGATTACACCACTCTATCGCGGATATACAGACAAGATCCTTTATATCAATTTGTCTGATAAAGTCATTCGCGCCAAGGACGTACCAGCGCAGATGAAGGAGAAATTCATCGGCGGACGCGGTTACGGACTGCGGCTTTTATGGGATGCGACGACACCGGAAACCAAATGGAATGATCCGGAGAACGAGCTTATCATATCCGGAGGTCCGATCTGCGGGATTACCCAGTATTCGGGAGCCGGCAAGTCCATCGTTGTCGGGATTTCGCCCCAGACAGACCAGGCCATGGACAGTAATGTGGGCGGATTCTTCGGTCCGTTCCTGAAATTCTCCGGCTTCGATGCGATCGAGATTCAGGGCAAGGCAGAACGCGACATCCTGATCTACGTGGATGGTGTCAAGGGCATTGTCCGGATTGAAGAGGTAAGCGACGAGGCCATGGACAGCCATATCCTGGCTGAGCAGTTGACCGAGATGTATGCCGATGATGAGAAAGACAAGATGAATATCGGTGTTGTAAGTGCCGGTGCAGCCGCAGGAAACAGCCTCATTGGGATGCTGAACTTCAGCTTCTACGACAAGAAACGCAAGAAAGTCAGGCTGAAACAGGCAGGTCGTGGTGGATTAGGAACCATCTTCCGGGACAAGAATATCCGGGCCCTGGTCGCCAAGGTACCAGGAATCAGCGGCAATGCCAATAATGTTGTGGACCTGGATGCTATCCGTGAACGCGGCCGCAGGTTCAATACTGAAATGCGCGAGCTGGATGACCAGCAGTGCGAAATGCGCACCAAGGGCACGGCTCACCTCACCAATATCATGAATGATTACGACCTGCTGCCTGTCCATAACTTCAAATACGGAAGCCACCCTGATGCAGACCTGATCCATTCGGAAGTATGGAAAGAACGCTTCACCCAGGGCATCCCGGATGGCTGCTGGATTGGCTGCAATATGGCCTGTGCGAAAGGGGTGGATGATTTTGTACTCAAGTCGGGTCCATACAAGGGACAGGCCGTCATTGTCGACGGGCCAGAATACGAGAATGCAGCAGGCCTCGGGTCAAATTGCGGAATCTTTGATCCGGATTATATCATTGAAGCCAATTTCTATTGCGATACCTACGGAATTTGTACAATTACATGGGGAACCCTCATGGCATTTGTCATGGAGTGCTACGAAAACGGCATTTTAAACAAGGAGCGTACAGGTGGGCTGGAGCTGAATTTTGGAAATGCAGAAGCCGCATTGGAGCTGATGCACCAGGTGGCCCGTGGGGAAGGATTTGGAAAGATTGCAGGACAAGGTACGCGCAAAATGAAAGCGATTTTCGTCGAAAATGGCTGGGGCGATCCCCAGTTCCTGCAGGATATTGCCATGGAGAACAAGGGTCTGGAATATTCGCAGTACGTCTCCAAGGAAAGTCTGGCCCAACAGGGTGGTTATGCCCTTACGAACAAAGGCCCCCAGCATGATGAGGCCTGGCTGATTTTCATGGATATGGTGAACAACCGCATCCCTACCTTCGAGGACAAGGCGGAAGCCCTGCATTATTTCCCTATGTTCCGCACCTGGTTCAGTCTGGTTGGCCTGTGCAAATTGCCATGGAATGATGTGGAGCCCGTGAGCAATGCCGAATCGGATGAACCGGCCAAGGTACCTGAGCATGTCGACAACTATGTCACCATTTACAAAGCTGTCACGGGTAAAGATTTTGACAAGCATGAGCTGATCCGGATGTCGGAGCGGGTTTATAACTTCCAGCGTATTTTCAATATCCGCCGTGGTTTTGGATTGCGCAAGCATGATGCTCAGGCCTACCGGGCTGCCGGACCTGTAACCGCAGAAGAATACGAATCAAGGGCTGAAAGGTATGACACCCAGATAAAGGAAGTGCTTGGCCTGGATCCTGACAAGATGACGCTGGAGCAGAAGATGGCTGAGCTCAGGAAGTACCGTGAAGGACGGTATGAGCAGCTTCTGGATGCCGTTTACAAACGCCGTGGATGGAACAAAAACGGCGTTCCGACCATCGAGCATTTGAAGAACATCGGCATGGATCTCCCTGAACTGATCGAAGTGGTTGCCCCACTTCAATAAACCAATCTACTGTGCAGGATTAAAGGCCATTCTGAAAGGAGTGGCCTTTTTCTGTTTTACATCAGCCATCTTTCGGCGCTCGCAAGGTCAGCCGGATCAAAAGCGATGACCGACAGATCTTTCTTCTCCCAGGCTGCGTTGAACATCCTGGTACGGCCAATCTGGTCCCACCAGCTACCTGTAAGCGTTGAGGATTCATGGATATGACCATGCAGACTAAGGTAAGGCTGCCGGTTCCGGATGAAGCGCTCGATGGCCATACTGCCGACATGGACATCGAGGGGGACATGGTCCACGAACTGGTTATCCAGGGCTGCCCTGTCGAGGCGTGTCTTATAGGGAGGTGAATGGAAAAGCAGGATAGCTTTGTCCATATCCAGATGCGAGGTCAGGTTTTCGAGGTCAGCAGCGATGGTGCTGTATTCTGTATCATATGCGGCGTGAATGCTGCGGTAGCCCTCGGTGGGAGGTACACAGCCCGGATCTACGTATCGGGAGACGTCATATTTCTCCCAATCTTTGAGCAGAAACGGGGTAGGCGGAACGAAGGCGTAACCTGTGATGGTATAGGGTTCAGCATCCACCGTTTTCATGTGAATATATTCCAGCAGGCCGAGGCTTTCCAGGTCCTCCATACCTTCCGCTTCACGGGCCGGGTCGTCGTTACCGAGGATAGCAAGGATACGCGGGGCCTGCCGGCCCATTTTGAGCAGCATGCTTTCCAGTCCTGGCCTGAGAAAATCGTGCAGGAAGTCGTGATAACCAGGATCCTCGGGGCTTTGCCGGGCCATTCCATGTGGCAGCAGGTCGCCCCCCAGCAGGACGAGATTGGGTGTCTGCGCGCAAATAAGGTCAAAGAGTTTGTTGTAGCGGTCGAAACGGCCATGGAGATCGGTGGAAAAGAACACCTTCATCAGCTGGCAGGATTGGCCGGGGTGGTCCTGACTTTTAGCGGGCGGGCGCTGTTCTCAATGGAGCCGATCATGCATGCAAAGCTGTTTTTCTTTGCAATGTCTTCATCAGTTACGAAATGGCAGTCGATCAACCCATCCTTTGGTTTATATCCTGAGCGCATCAGGCTCATTTCGGCGAGGCAGAGGCTCCAGCCTTCCAACCAGGTGTTCAGGCATTTCTTCTGTTCTTCACTTCCATCAAAGTGAATAATCAGATCGATGTCGCTTGCCGGACCGGCCGTCGCGTTCTTGGTACTTCCAATCAGGTATATACCTTTGACGCCAAAGCGGTCGAGGTCAAGCTTCGACGCCAGGATTTCAGCCATGCGATACCGCCATTTCCAGTGAATATCTGCGTCGGGCGACAGCATATTCTCAGCAGGTCTGGCGACAGGTTTTAATGGTTCAGGGCTGGCCTGCAGCTTCGTCACCGTGGCCCGCAATCTCCTGGAAAAGATGTGGTTTCCAAGTCGCTCGGCGATGGAATCCAGCAACTTCTGTTCTTCCGGCATGAATGGATCATCCCTGGCCGGATCAATCAGCTGGGTATATACCACATCAATTCGTCCAGCAACATTGCGGTCAAGAATGATATCCGAACGCTCTATCCATTTTGTCTCTATGAAATCATCGCTGCGGAAGACCTTACCTTCAAAGATGATACGTACCTCACAGATGGTCCTATGTTGCCAACCTGTCGGTATGATTGTCAGCAACTTGCGTATTGTATCCTCAATAGGAGGCTTGTCATCACGCAGTAATTCTTCAACAGCATACAGGCATACCAGTTCTTTTTCCCGCTCTTTCAAGCGGGAAACGATGCGCTCGTAAAAACCCTGTGACTTTCCGGCTGAATCCTGCACCATAACGTTACCACCCTTTTAGCAAAGATAATCATTCTGCATTCGTGGTTTCATACCCAGAAAAGAAGGAAAACATCTGCAGCTTTTATTCGTGGCAACGGTCCTTTTTCATGAACGGATATTTGAAATCAGTGGGCGGCACGAGGGTTTCCTTAATGGTCCTTGGGCTTGTCCATCTGAGCAGGTTCATATAGCTGCCGGCCTTGTCATTGGTTCCTGATTGCCGTGCTCCGCCAAAGGGTTGCTGGCCTACGACGGCACCTGTAGGTTTATCGTTGATATAGAAATTGCCGGCGCTATATCGCAGGATCTGGGTTACTTTGGAAATCACATGGCGGTCTTTGGCAAAGATGGCACCTGTCAGCGCGTAAGGTGAGGTATTATCACACAGCTGTAAAGTCTCTTCAAAATCCTTATCTTCATACACATAGATTGTAAGAACGGGCCCAAACAGTTCCTCCTCCATGGTTACAAAATGTGGATTGCGGGTCAAGATGACCGTAGGTTCAATGAAATAGCCTTTGGTTTTATCACCATGGCCTCCAAAAACAACCTCGGTATCACTGTCATCCTTGGCTTTCTGGATATATCCCATGAGGTTGTCAAACGAGGCTTCATCAATCACGGCATTCATGAAATTCGAGAAATCGCGTACATCACCAACCGTAATCTCGGAAATCATATCACCCATTCTGGACCTGATGGCATTCCAGAGCGAGCGGGGAATATAAGCACGGCTGGCGGCACTGCATTTCTGTCCCTGATATTCAAAGGCACCCCTGACGAGTGCTGTGGCCACTTCATCGACATCGGCGGAGGCATGGACAAAGACAAAATCCTTGCCGCCCGTCTCACCAACGATCTTAGGATAAGAACGGTATTGATGCAGGTTGGCAGAAGCCATACGCCACAGATGGTTGAAGGTGGCATTGGAACCCGTAAAGTGCAATCCTGCAAAATGTGGGTCATTGAACACCGCTTTGCCTACAACAGAACCCGGTCCTGGGAGGAAGTTGATCACCCCGTCGGGCAGTCCAGCCTCGCGGAATACCTCCATCAGTACATAATTGGAGAGGATGGAAGTGGAAGCCGGCTTCCAGATCATCGTATTGCCCATCAGCACTGGCGCCATATTGAGGTTGGATGCGATGGAAGTGAAATTAAACGGGGTAATGGCAAAGATGAAACCTTCAATGGGCCGGTATTCGATACGGTTGATGATACCAGGGTCAGATATCGGCTGATCATTATAGATGTCCGACATATAATGCGCATTAAACCGGAGGAAGTCAATGGTTTCACAAGCTGCATCAATTTCGGCCTGATACGCCGTCTTGCTTTGACCCAGCATGGTAGCCGCATTGATCTTAGCCCTGTACTTGCTGGCCAGCAATTCAGCGATCTTGATACTGACCGAGAGACGTTCCACCCAGGGCGTTGATTCCCATTCACGGTGCGCTTTCAGAGCCGCCTGGATAGCCATCCGGATCTCTTTCTCGCCTGCTTTGTGATAGCGGGCCAGGACGTGGCCATGGTCGTGGGGCATCACGACCTCTTCCGTCTGCCCCGTCCTGACTTCTTCCCCATTAATAATCAAGGGGATATCCATTACCTGACTACTCAGCCGATCCAATTCAGCGGTGAGGCTTTTTCTGTCACGGGTCCCTGGAACGTAGGACCTTACCGGCTCATTCTGCGGAAGGTCAAAACTAAAAATGGCGTTATTCATCGTGTTTTGATTTGATGGGTTAAAAGAGATAAACAACCGATCAATCCTATTGTTCGATTTATTATACCATTGTTTATCAATAACATAGATACATTCTGCATAAGGGCAGGGCTTGCAGGATTCCCCATTGCTTTTATCTTTGCAAAGGTATATGAAGAAGAAACTCTATATCATTACCGGCGCATCGCGGGGCATTGGGCATGCGCTTGCGGCAGCGCTCCTATCGGAGGGTCATCACCTTATCTGTATTTCGAGAAGTGGAATGGAGGATTTGCGCCAGGTAATGACGCAGAACCAGGGAAGCATTCGCATTGTCCATGCTGATCTGAGTGATCTTCAGGAGGCCAGTGAACTTATCCCATCGATCCTTACAGATATTCATCCTCAGGATTTTTCAGAGCTCAACCTGATCAATAATGCGGCCATGCTTGAGCCGGTTGCGGCCTGTGGCACTGGGGACGACACCATGACCCTGGCTCATATGCGCATCAATCTCCTGGCTCCCATGATCCTCACGTCCAGTCTGATCCGGATCACAAAAGACTGGACCATACCCAGAACAGTGCTCAATATCTCCAGTGGAGCAGGCAGCAATCCTTATTATGGATGGAGTGCCTATTGCACTTCCAAGTCGGGGCTGGATATGTTTACCCGTTGTGTTGGGCTGGAGCAGCAGCATACGCCCCACGGACTCAGGATACTCTCCGTTGCACCTGGCGTGGTGGACACACAGATGCAGCAGATCATCCGGAACGCTGATCCGGCGCACTTTCCTGACCGGGAGCGCTTTATCAGGTTGAAGGAAAAAGGTACCCTCAGGCAGCCATCTGAAGTAGCCGCAGACCTGATCAGGATCCTTGAGCGCACCAATTTACCGAATGGATCTGTTCTTGATCTGCGTGACCTGGACACATGAGATTTCGGCTGGCAGGTCAATATTCCATGCTATGAACCCAATCATTAGAAAATATCATTCATCAACCAAACACCCCACAACATGATCCCCGTAAACAAGTATTTTGATGGTAAGGTCAGTTCCCTGGCTTTTGAAAATGCAGAAGGAAAAACCACGGTTGGCGTAATGCTTCCGGGAGAATACAATTTCGGAACGGATACCGTTGAGTACATGACGATTGTAGCCGGCAGTATGACTGTAAAACTTCCCGGAGAGACAGACTGGCACACCTATCATCCTTTTGAGACCTTCAGGGTAGAGAAAGGCGTACGTTTTGATCTGAAGATCGTTGAGGCATGTGCTTACAAGTGTATTTATAAGGACGCATAAGATGAAAACCGACCTGAACCCGAAAATCCGGATGCAGTACAAGATCTGGATGGAGTCGCCGGAAGGAGAAGGCATTATGGGAGATGGCAAGTGGCTCATATTGAAAACCATTGAACAAACCGGATCTCTGAAGGCCGCTACCGAAGCCCTGGGACTCACCTACCGCCGGACCTGGGGCGACCTTAAAAAAATAGAGACACAGTTAGGTATTTCATTGCTGGACAAGAGCAGGGGTGGTGCGCAGGGAGGCGCGTCGAGTCTTTCCAATGCCGGAAAACAGATGGTAGCTGCCTTCGACGAGCTGCATGAAAACCTGGATGGAGTAATCAAGAAGGCGTTCATACAGTTTCAGGAAAGGTTGGCAGACATTGAGATCTGACAGGAAACATACAGGATTTATTTTTTTTCTGGCAGGGCTGCTCAGTCTGGTTATGGGTTGTCGTCAACCCGGGCCTGTATCTCAGGGCAGTCCCGCTGCTTCACTGCAGGGAGATCTGATCATCTTTCATGCCGGCAGCCTGAGTGTTCCCTTTAAGGTGATGGCCGATAGTTTCATGAAACAGCACCCGGGCGTCAGGGTCATGCTGGAGGCGGCCGGCAGTGTAGCCAGTGTCAGAAAGATTACCGATCTCGGTCGTAATCCGGATATCCTTGCTTCAGCAGATGCTTTCATTATCGATCGTTTTCTTGTTCCGGATTACGCAGACTGGAATCTGCCTTTTGCCACCAATGAACTGGTTATTGCTTATCATCCCCATTCAAGGAAACATGAGGTGCTGACAGCATCCAACTGGACGCAACTGTTGCTGGATCCGTCCATCACCTATGGCCGTTCAGATCCCAATAGCGATCCCTGTGGATACAGGACGCTGATGATGCTGCAACTCGCAGAAGCGCATTATCAGCAGCCAGGATTGACAGAAGCCTTCAGCTCCCGGCATCGCCAGCATATCCGGCCAAAAGAAGTCGATCTATTGGCTTTGCTTGAATCAGGCAACCTGGACTACATTTTTATTTACCGTTCTGTTGCGCAACAACATGAACTGCCCTTCCTGGAGCTTCCACCGGAAATCAACCTGGGAGACCCATTGCAAGCTGATCGCTATCTCAGGGCACAAGTAAAGATCCCCGGTGATGCACCGGGAGAATGGGTCGATTTGTCAGGTGCTCCGACGGTCTATGGCATCTGTCTGCTGCGTGATGCACCCCATCGTGAAACAGCCGAAGCTTTTCTTCGCTTTCTGGTATCTCCGGAGAATGGACTGGCCATCATCAGCCATCTCGGGCAACAACCTTATCCTGGTGATCTGGCGGCCCGGCTTGATTCTCTGCTTTCCGTCAACCTTCCCTGAAGGTATAGCCTGGGAGAACATGCCTGCTTGAAAGAAAAGGTAAATACCAGAATGGCTTGTCTTCAGTGAGGACCTTCCCGATTCTTCTTGTCAGCGCATTATAATATGCTAATATTCTGACAGTGAGGCAAAAAGAGGTCGATCAGGATAAGATATAATGCCGCAAGTCTTTTTCTTTGTCCTACCTGCTGAATTTTTCCCACATTTGTGCCGGTAAGCGCAGCGGAGAAACAGGATATGCCTGAACGCATTCTCATCGGACTTGATGATACAGATACCCCTGGAGGTCGTGGGACAGGGTTTCAAGCCATGCAATTGAGTGAGATGATAGGCCTGAATGGATTGGGTGAGGTGAGGGCCATTTCACGGCATCAGTTGTTACCCGGCGCCGCATTGGCACCGACTTCCGACAATAGTTCTGCCTGTATCGAACTACATTCAGGGGATATTGATAGACTTACTTCCTTCTGTATACAGTTTATCCGCAATGAATCAGCGCAGGACGCCCATCCGGGGATCTGTATTTCGGCCTGGGATGCTGTATCCACACCCCTGATCGAATGGGGCAGGCAGGCCAAAACGCACATTTTAACGATTGAGGATGCCCTCCATTTAGCCAGACATCATGGCATCCTGGTCGACGGACGCAGCGCTGATAGTGCCGGAATCATCGGTGCCATGGCTGCTGTCGGTCTTAGGAGAAGTGGTTTTGATGGCCGTTTTTTATGGCTGGAGCGACTGCGGGACCTGACGGGCATCTATTCGGCGGAGGACCTGGTCGCCCTGGTAAGGGCTGATGCGATCCGGTCGGCAAACGGGGAACCATTGCATCCGGAAGCACTGGTAGAAGTGGGTGAATGGTTCAGGCCGGTGAATATCCATCATCAGATCACCATCATTGTTGAGCCTCATCCGGATGCCACAGCGGCACAGTGGCGCACCGCATCCCGCGAAACGACCATGTTGTTTTCAGATTTATCCCTTTGAAACTTTCAGAAATACGGCTTTTTTCGATAGGTTTGCAGTAACATATCGAAAACAAAAGCATGATGAAAAAATGGTACTACCTCCTCCTGGTTGTGTTCCTGACCGGGTATGCGTGTTCTGAACCCGGAGCAACGCAAAAAGAAGATGCACAGGCAAGCAGCTGGGACAGCACCGGCAAAGCCAGTCTCAATTTCTATGATGATGCACCCAGGGTGGACCTGGGCATGAAATCCATCCTTATCAAAGGATTGATCCAGGAAGAGATCCAGGTAGATCTGTCCACCTTGCCTACTGCTGAAGTCATTGTGAAGGAAGCGTACTGGACAGAAGAAGGAGACCGCTTTAAAGGGGCCTATCTGTTTGAAGGCGTCAGCTTGTTCGAAATTATGAACAAGGCGATCATTAGCCGGCCTGAAGGCGACTGCTTCGACGGCATCACTGACCTCTGTGTCCGTGTGATAGGTAAAACCGACACCGTTGTACTCACATGGGGAGAGGTATTCTATCCTGTTGACCGCAATGATATCCTCATCGCGCACGCCGTTCGCCGCATTGTACCCTCCAAAACCCAGGAACTGTGGGAATTGCCCACTACGACGCGCCTTGTGGTGGGACCGGATCTGCTTACGGAGCGTAATATCGAAGCGCCCCACACCATCGAGGTCTTCAGCCCCTCCTGTGGGCCGGATGATATCATGGACAGGGAGGCCACATTGATATCCGACCACATTCGTATCGTACTCGGCAACGATACGCTTGCCAAAATCCAGGATATACCTGCCTCAATGGCCAGCGTAACCTACCGTACCGTATTTTATGGCAGGGGTAAAGGGATACATTCAACGACACCTTTCACAGGTTATCCCCTTGAGCGGCTGCTCGAGCCCTATGTCCAGACGGATGCAAGCCTGTTGAAACATGGACTGGCTATCGTGATTGCAGCCGACGGTTACCGTTGCGCCTTTAGTATCTCAGAACTCTTTAACCGCAGGGAACCGGGCTCCGTATTGCTGATTCCCAGAGAAGGTGATGGTGGTCGTTATTCTCTTTATGTTCCGGCAGATTTCTTCTCCGACAGGGCCATTAAGGCCATCAAAGAAATCAGGATACATCCTGCTATCTAAACAGATCTCTTCGAATCGAGAGGATTTTTATCTTTGAAGAAAAAAAACACCATGAAATACAGCAGTTTAATCTTGTGGATCCTGTTGGGGTTCATGCTGCTTCCACTGGCTGGTAAGGCTCAGGAAGAGAAGAAGGAAGAAGGATATGTATTCACCGACATCAAGCGCTGGCCGGCCACTCCGGTTAAGGATCAGCACCGCTCCGGAACCTGCTGGAGTTTCTCAGGCATCTCCTTGCTGGAATCTGAGCTGCTCCGCATGGGTAAAGGAGAGTACGACTTATCGGATATGTTTATTGTGCGTGCCTCCTACGCCGCCAAGGCCAGGAAATATGTCAGAATGAACGGACACCTGAACATGGCTGCCGGTGGTGCCTTCCATGATGTTTTCAATGTCATGCGCACCGAGGGTATGCTGCCTGAAGAAGTGTACAACGGACTGGTCATTGGTGAAGACAACCATGTCCATGGTGAAATGGATGAAGTTTTCAAGAAATACGTCGATGCCATCATTGCCAATAAAAATCGTAAGCTGAGCCCTGTATGGGCAGATGGTTTTGATGCCTTACTGGATACGTATCTGGGAGAAGTCCCCAAGAGCTTTGACTATAAGGGTAAGACATACACCCCCCAGAGCTTTGCAGCTTCGCTCGGGCTGAACCCGGATGATTACATCAACCTTACTTCTTTCACCCATCATCCTTTTTATAAGCCCTTTATCATCGAAGTTCCTGATAACTGGGCGTGGGGAACGGCCTACAACATCCCCCTGGATGAGCTTATTCAGGTCATGGATTTTGCCCTGGATAAAGGATATACCATTGCCTGGGGCAGTGATGTGAGTGAAAAAGGCTTCTCACACCGGAAAGGTGTCGCCATTGTCCCCGAAAAAGACTTTAAAGAGATGAGCGGTGCCGAGATTGAGCGGTGGGAGAAGATGCCCAAGAAGGACCAGGAAAAAGAGCTGTACAGTTTTGACAAACCCGGTAGAGAACGGGTCATAACCCAGGCAATCAGGCAGTTGGCATTCGATAACTACGAGACCACCGATGACCATGGAATGCACATCATTGGTACAGCCAAAGACCAGAACGGGACCTTGTACTACATTGTCAAGAATTCGTGGGCGGATAACAGCAATGATTTTGGCGGGTATTTCTATGCCTCTGTCCCCTTTGTCCGTTATAAAACCCTGAATATCGTATTGCATAAAAACGGAATTCCTGACGCCATCCGCAAGAAGCTCGGAATTCAATAGGTGCAAGGCCCTTAAGGATGAATAAGCAAAGTCCTTTCCACCTCTTTCTGATTTTTTGCAGCGGATTGGTTTTGCTTTTCATCATTGCTCCGCTGGTGGGGATGCTGTGGCATACCACTCCCGGGCAGTTGCAGGAGACACTGACTGACCGGGAAGTATCCGGTAGTATCTGGTTGACGATTATGACCTCGATGAGTGCCACATTGGTGTTTGCCATAGCGGCCATTCCATTGTCCTATTTTCTGGCAAGACGACAATTCTGGGGCAAGTCGTTACTTATCGGCATCATCGATTTGCCGGTGGTCATTCCTCATACCGCGGCCGGCATTGCATTACTTGGTTTTATCTCTAAAGAATCATGGATGGGAAGGCAAGCCGGGTTGTTTGGATTGGAATTTGTCGGGCAGCCTGCCGGGATTGCGCTGGCCATGGCCTTCGTGAGCCTGCCCTTCCTGATCAACGCGGCCCGGGAAGGCTTTGCGGCTGTCCCGGTTAAGCTGGAGAAAGCGGCCCTGAATCTGGGGGCGTCTCCAGCCAGGGTCTTCTTTACCATCAGCCTGCCCCTGGCATGGAGGAACATCCTCTCGGGACTGATCCTGATGTTTGCCAGGGGGATGAGTGAGTTTGGAGCCGTGGTCATCATCGCTTATCATCCGATGGTCACGCCTGTTCTGATTTATGAGCGCTTTGGGGCTTTCGGACTGAAGTATGCCAGGCCTGTAGCTGTGGCCTTTGTCATCATCTCACTTGCCAGCTTCATCCTGCTCAGATTACTGGCACGGACGCGTAAAAAATATACCTGAAGCCGTGATGGAACAGATACTGGAAATACGGGATCTTAGCGTCAGGGCCGGCCAGTTCAGGCTGGAACAGGTGTCGCTCTCATTGCAACGTGGCGACTATTTTGTGCTGCTGGGGCATTCCGGTGCCGGCAAGACGCTGTTGCTCGAGACCATTGCCGGCATTCAGCCGGTTGAATCAGGCAGCATCATTTTCGAAGGCAGGGATATCACACGAGACCGCATTCAGACCAGGCCATTCGGACTGCTTTTCCAGGATCATGCCGTGTTTCCACACCTTCGTGTATGGGCCAATATCGCCTACCCCATCCGGCATTTGAACAAGGTACAGAGTCATCGCAGGATCATGGACCTCGCTGCAAAACTTGACATCACCACCTTACTCCGTCGCATGCCGGAGAAACTCTCGGGCGGTGAAAAACAACGCGTTGCCCTGGCTCGCATCCTAGCTAGAGAACCAGCCATACTTTTGCTGGATGAGCCTTTGTCAAGCCTGGATGTAGACCTCCGGAAAAACGTACGCACCCTGCTGAAACGTCTGCATCAGGAAGGGCAGACCATCATGCATGTAACACACGATCCGGAAGAGGCATTATCACTTGCGCAGCATGTTGGCATACTCCATCAAGGAAAGCTCGTACAGCAGGGCAAGCCTGAGGAAGTTTTCGCCAACCCACGTCATGCGTTTGTGGCGACATTCTCTGGCATCCATAACTATATCACCGCAAATCTTGCTGATAACATGGTGGATGGACTAAGGATAGCACATACAGCAGGTGGTAATCAGGTTAGACTGTACAGCCCGGAAAATCCGGGTGACGGCCACCTGTTGATCCGGGGGGAAGACATCATGATCAGCCTGCAGGCCATGGAGAGCAGTGCTCAGAATGCCTTCCGGGGAAAAGTCAAAGATCTCATTCCCATGGCCAATGGCATGGAGGTTCTGATCCAGGCCGGTGACACATTTAAAGTAGTCATTAGCAAAGAATCAGCAGCGCAACTGGCCCTGGAAAGGAACAAAGAGGTCTGGCTATATTTCAAAGCAACGACTGTTAGATTTATCTGAACCAGAGCAAAACCTGAAACAGGAATGAAAACAGGCAACCCGCTCCGGGTTTTCGTATCTTAGCTATATAATCCCATGACATCATGCCCTACTACCGACAACTGATCGGAGAAAAATGTTACCTGTCTCCCATCGACAAACAAGACGCTGAAGCATACTGTCGCTGGCTTAATGATCTAAGAATCAGCCGCTATCTGGACGCAAGCCTGAGCCTTGTTCCCGAGACTGAAATACATGCCATCGACGCCCTGCGGCCGCATAACAAGATTTTCGGGATCATCGATAAAGCCACCGATACCATTATTGGCAGCGCCGGCTTACACGACCTGGATTTCATCCATGGCCTTGCCAACTTCGGCATTTTCATCGGGGAGCATTCCTATCAGGGGAAAGGATATGGAAGAGAAGCCACAACACTCATCCTTGATTATGGATTTAATGTACTGGGGTTGAAAAACATACAGCTCTACGTATTCGAGTATAACCATCAGGCCATACAGCTCTACCGCAGCCTCGGATTCAAGGAAATAGGAAGACGCAGGCAAGCCAGGTTTTTTGCCGGAAAAAGACACGATATCATCATTATGGACATGCTGGACACAGAACTTAAAAGTCCATTTATCAGCAGACTCCTTGATGATTCAACAAAATAGAAAATGATAATTGTAAATTATTGACATTCTATTGGATACTCAGTATTACATGGTTGAATAATAACCGATAAGATACGGGAATATGAAAAAAAACCTTTTGCTAATCTCTTTGGTTATGATGGCATTTCTTGGCAATGCATGCAAAACAATGGAAACTGTTCCATATGTTGATCTGGAAAGGTATGCCGGCACCTGGTATTCCATTGCTTCCTACCCACAACGGTTTGAGCGCGGCTGTCATGCCACAACGGCAACCTACAGCCTGAGCGAGAAAGGATATGTGATTGTTGAGAACCGTTGCAGAAAAGGAAGTCTTAACGGTGAAGAAAGCTACATCAAGGGGAAGGCCTTCGTCACCAGAAACTCAGGGAATGCCAAACTGAAGGTTCAGTTTTTCTGGCCATTCAGGGGTAAATACTGGATTATTGAGCTGGCTCCGGATTACAGCTATGCTGTTGTGAGCCATCCCAACAGGAAATACCTATGGATTCTAAGCCGCACTCCTGTGATGGATCAAGCTGTTTACCAAGGGATTCTGGAGCGATTACCCGCCAGGGGTCTGGATCCGGGTAAGTTGCAGAAGGTTATTCACTGATGCGCTGATCAGGACAAGCATCAGAGGTTGTTCATCTGAACGTAGCGGAGGAATTCATCCCGCACCTGTGCCTGCCTGAATTTTCCGCTGAATTCAGATGTGATGGTTGCCGAGCCCTCATCTTCAATACCCCGACAGATAACGCAGTGGTGGGCTGCTTCGATGACAACAGCCACATCTTCAGTATTCAGGGCTTTCTTCAGTTCTTCGGCGATCTGCATCGTCATGCGCTCCTGCACCTGGGGACGGCGGGCAAAGTAGTCTACCACCCTGTTGAGTTTCGACAAACCAATTACCATCCCTGAGCTGTAGTAAGCGACATGGGCCTTGCCAAGAATGGGCAGGAAGTGGTGCTCACAGGTAGACTTGACAGTGATGTTTTTCTCGACCAGCATCTGGCCGTATTTGTAGGCATTATTGAATACCGAGATGCCGGGCTTATTCTTAGGATTTAACCCTTTAAAGATCTCCTGCACATACATTTTCGCTACCCTCCGCGGTGTTCCTTTTAAGCTGTCATCCTCCATATCAAGGCCCAGGGTGGTCATGATCTGCCGGAAATGTCCGGCAATGATGGCCATCTTCTCCTCATCACTTTTGTCGAATGCATCCTTGCGCATGGGGGTCTCGACCGAGGACATCATATGCTGATCGCCCAGCATCTCATCCAGGGCGAGCGTTTCTTCTTCTATTAACACAACAGGGCCGGTACCATTCAGCTTGGTCATGCTGCCGTTTATTTTATTCATATCTGCGTAGCTCATGTTTCTTGGTTTTATGTCAACTAAACAGTAGGCAGCTCGTTTTGTTTAATGTTTTAAATATTTCTTTAAACAAAAAATACAGGGTTTAGAGGTCTGGTAATAATGGCTTACTTTTGCAGCATGTACACACCCACCGGCAAACCTGGTGAATGCCCAGGTAATTCCTACGGAAAGCCGGAGACGTGTGCGATAAACGCAATTCATTATTAACCTCAAAGAACCACAAACATGAAGAAATGGTCAATGCTCTCTCTTGCAGTCATCCTGATGATGTCGATGGCTTTTGTAAGCTGCAAGAAAGACAAGGATGAAGATGAAACACCGGTGAAGAAAAATTATGTGACCTATAACAACAAGGACTACAACTTCACCAAGGGGTACCTTATTTATTATGGTGACCTGGATGCCAAGGCAGGGACTTACAATTTCGATGTTTTCCTTTGCACAGATGGTATCAACTACAATTCAACCACGGATGAGTTTTCCGGTTCCGGAAATATATTTTACATGGAGTTATTCTCCTCTTCAGCAACGGCGCTGGTGCCTGGCACTTACACTTATGATTCCACCATGTCATATTTGGCCAATACCTATGACTTAGGGATATTTGCGGTCAA
>Ga0208041_1001278_pt1 | contig 17004 bp, 14 predicted proteins | sample AD_SCU002_MetaG_FD_184453 | JGI IMG/M metagenome (GOLD analysis project Ga0208041, IMG submission 184453) | Active sludge microbial communities of municipal wastewater-treating anaerobic digesters from China - AD_SCU002_MetaG (SPAdes) (version 2) | ecosystem: Engineered > Bioreactor > Anaerobic...
GGTCAGGATCGCGATGTCTTCAAGCATTTCCTTGCGGCGGTCGCCGAATCCCGGAGCTTTGACAGCAGCAACCTTGAGGGCACCACGGATCTTATTCACAACCAAAGTTGCCAGTGCTTCACTTTCTACGTCTTCAGAGATAATGATGAGCGGACGGCCTGTCTGGGCAACCTTTTCCAACACGGGCAGAAGGTCTTTCATCACCGAGATCTTCTTGTCATGGATCAGGATGAAGGGGTTTTCATAAACAGCTTCCATCTTGTCTGGATCGGTCACGAAATAAGGAGAGATATAACCACGGTCGAACTGCATACCTTCCACGACTTTCACCGTGGTCTCGATGCCTTTTGCTTCTTCAATGGTGATCACGCCTTCTTTCTTCACCTTGCCCATGGCTTCCGCGATCAGCTTACCAATGTTCTGGTCGTTGTTGGCCGAGATGGTGGCTACCTGCTCGATCTTGTCGTAGCTGTCGCCTACCTGCTTGGTTTGCTTTTTGAGGTCTTCGATAACAGCTGAAACGGCTTTATCAATACCGCGCTTCAGGTCCATCGGATTGGCACCTGCTGTAACGTTTTTCAGACCGGTTGCAATGATGCTCTGTGCCAATACGGTAGCTGTAGTCGTTCCGTCACCGGCCAGGTCAGCGGTCTTGGAGGCCACTTCCTTGAGCATCTGTGCACCCATGTTTTCCACGGGATCCTTCAGTTCCACTTCCTTGGCCACAGTAACACCGTCCTTGGTGATTACCGGAGCTCCATAGGATTTCTCAATGACGACATTACGGCCTTTGGGACCCAGGGTCACTTTGACGGCATTGGCAAGGGCATCGGCCCCACTTTTGAGGGCTTCACGTGCCTTGATGTTGTAAATGATTTGCTTAGCCATATGATTGATTATCTTTTAGGTGAGACATTAAATAATTGCCAGTATATCTGATTCACGCAGAATCAGGTAATCATTTCCATCCACAGTAATTTCTGTTCCGGCATATTTACCGTAGAGAACCTTATCGCCTTCTTTCACTGTCATGGGCTCATCTTTCTTGCCAGGTCCGGCAGCCACTACGGTGCCACGCTGGGGTTTTTCCTTTGCTGTGTCGGGGATGATGATACCACCAGAAGTTTTTTCCTCAGCCTGGGCGGGTTCTACAACCACCCTGTCTGCCAATGGTTTAAGATTGATCTTTGTCATGGTCTTGTTATTTGAGGGTTAGTATAATGACGTATTCCAACGACGCACCCTGTCATAATTCATGCCAAAGCCATGGCCTTGGCTATGATTGGGACATTATTGCAGTTTAAGTGACTTAGGGGTAAAAAAAATGTCAGAATGGGTGACATTCTGACACGTAAGACCGGTTTATCTGTCCGGATGTTATTCTTCCGGCGGAGCCTGGAAGCCCTGAACAGGGGCCTGGGTTTCATCAATCTGCTGCCGCAGCTCTGTATCAGTAACGGTGGTATTGCCCTGACGCGGAATAACAAAAATGGAGAAAAGGCTGAGTACCAGAAGTACCACGGCCAGGGTCCAGGTTGTCTTTTCCAGGAAATCGGCAGTTTTTCTGACACCCATGATCTGGTTGGATGAGGAAAAATTCGATGCCAGTCCGCCACCTTTGGAGTTTTGAACCAGTACGACAAGTACCAGCAGGACGCAGGTGATCAGAACCAATACAGAGATTAAAATATATGTACCCATGATGTAATGTGTTTCTTAGGGTTTTAGCTTTTCTTCCAGCTTTTCAATTTGGGCTGCAAAGTACGTGCTTTTTTGTGGATATTTCAAACTAAGGGCGCGGTAAATTTCTATGGCCCTGCGATAGTTACCCTGATTTTCATGTATACGTGCCAGCGTTTCACTAACAAGTTTCCCCTCCTCTTTCAGGCTGCGCTCGGCCTTCTCATCGGGTTCCGGTGCGATATCTGTGCGTGGACGGATCCTGGGCTCGGACTTCAGGAAACGCTCAATGATCTCTTCTTTGGCCGGAGGCTTCGGTGCATTGACGGGAGGAAGTCCGGCTTTCTCACGGGCAATGGCCTCCAGACGTTTACGCACCAACTCCTCCAGAAAGGCAGTCCGGTCGCCGGTATCACCATCCAGCGACATCGCCGGGGCGGTGGTGACAGGAACAGCTATCGGTCTGGGCGCTTCTTCCTGCTGAAACAGATGTTTGCGCTGCAGCATGAAAAGATGCTGACGATGGCCAAAGCGAAGGGAAAACTGCGGCAGATGATCCTGGAAACGGTCCGGATTACTGCGCAACTCCCATAAAGCCAATAAACCCCAACCGGCATGAAACCAGGGCCAACGATCCACCAGCGACCTGAGCAGGCCTTCGTCACCCGGCGTGAAGGCAGCACCCTCCCGTACCAGCGACATTAACCGCTGCTTCTCCTCCAGGCTGATATGTTGGGCTTGTGGAAGCATCTACCAATTGACAACTGCTTTGTTAAAGATATCATCAACCAGAGCTTCGTTGATATCCCGGATCAGGCCTTCTTCTATTGCTGACAGGGAAAGTGTACTGGGGTAATCCAGAAAACGGCTGAAGCTGGCTTCAAAGCTCTTTTCCGGCTCGATTTCGTTGATGAACCTGACAGCCACTGTGATGGTTAAGCGGTTTTGGGCAGCCTGTTCGGTGCTTAAAATGGCTACAGGCTGGGTGGAATAACCGGTGATCTCACCCTCAATGTGAAGATCACCGTCCCGGGGCACGATGGAAAGACTGGTCTGGGACGAAAACCGGTCGATAAGGGCCGTCGTAAAAGTCTGGCTAAGGGTAGGCTGCACCAGGGGTGCATTGTTTGGAAAGTTCAGGATGGAGATGGTCTTTGCAGCAGGTGGAATAGAGGCGCCGGTAAATGAATAGATACCGCACGCCTGCACCATCAGGGTGATCGCAGCCACGACCATCAAAGATCCATATGTCCGCGTCCTTTTCATTGCTGGATATCGTATTCTTTGATTTTCCGGTAAAGCGTACGCTCGCTGATACCCAACTCCCGGGCTGCGTGCTTGCGCTTTCCTTTATGCTTGCTCAACGCCCGTTTAATAAGGTCCATCTCTTTCTGCTGCAATGATAAAGACTCCTCAATTACTTCTGAATCTTCAAACATATCTTCTTCCACCCCTGGCATCCTTATCTCAGAGTAGTCCAGGGTCTGAGGAGCGACATCTTCAATGATCCTTTTGAACAACTGTGGATTGGATTGAAGCAGGTCGGATTCCTGACCCGGGTGTTGCATCAGCTCCAGCACCAGCTTCTTGAGGTCTGTCATATCCCGCTTCATATCAAAAAGCACTTTGTACAACAGCTCCCGTTCTGAAAACTCCTGCCTGTCCGACTCCCCGTGATATAAGACTGGTAGATCGCGCTGGACGCCCTGCGGCAAATACTTGACCAGCGTGGCAGCCGTGATAACCCGGTCACCTTCAATGATAGATATTTGCTCCGTGATGTTCTTCAGCTGACGTATATTTCCCGGCCAACGGTAATTCCGGAGGATCTCCCTCGCCTCATCATCCAGTTGCAAGGAAGGCATGCGATACTTATGTGCAAAGTCCGATGCGAACTTCCTGAAAAGCAAGACAATATCATCTTTTCGTTCGCGCAGGGCCGGAACGACGATGGGAACGGTATTCAGGCGGTAAAACAGATCTTCGCGGAATTTTCCGTGGTCGATGGCTTCCAGTACATCAACATTGGTGGCGGCGACGACCCTGACATCCGTTTTTATGACGCGGCTGGATCCTACTTTCATGAACTCCCCTGTTTCCAGCACCCTGAGGAGGCGTACCTGGGTCGACAAGGGTAATTCAGCCACCTCATCCAGAAAGATGGTCCCTCCGTTCACCACTTCAAAATAGCCTTTCCGGGCTTCATGGGCACCGGTAAAGGAGCCCTTTTCATGGCCAAAGAGCTCACTGTCAATGGTTCCTTCAGGAATGGCGCCGCAGTTTACAGCGATATAAGGTCCATGCTTGCGGGCGCTTAACTGATGAATGATCTGGGGGAAAAACTCCTTTCCTGTACCGCTCTCCCCGGTAATCATCACCGTGATATCCGTTGGAGCTACCTGACGCGCAATGTCAATGGCACGGTCCAGCAAAGGTGAAGCACCGATGATGCCAAAACGTTGTTTTATCGATTGTACATCCATTGCCTGTATTGACTTGCTTTAGGTTAATGCAGTATCTCCGCCAGTCTGCCCATCACAACGGAGGCCGACTGTTTTTCGTATAGGATCTTATGGACCGCATCTGCGATGGGCATATAGACGCCCATCTGGCGGTTGATTTCCCAGATGCCTTTTGCGGCATAATAGCCTTCGGCGACCATGCGCATCTCAATCTGGGCAAATTTGACCGAATAGCCTTTCCCGATCATATGGCCGAAGATCCTGTTTCGGCTGAACTTGGAATAGGCGGTCACGATCAGGTCGCCGGTGTACACAGCATCGTTGATGTCGCGTTCAATGATATTTACCTTTTCCAGGAAGCGCCGGGCCTCCTGGATAGCATTGACGATGAGCACCGATTGAAAGTTGTCGCCGTAACCCAGTCCGACACAGATCCCGTTGGCAATGGCGAAGATGTTTTTCAGGACTGCGGCATATTCGACACCACTGACGTCCCGTGTTGCCTTGATCCGCATATACCGGCTGGAAAGCATCGTCATCAGCTTCTCTGCCTTGCCTGGATCATTGAAGGCAATGGTCAGGAATGACAGTTTTTCCATGGCCACTTCTTCGCTGTGACAGGGTCCTGCAATGATGCCGATCTGGTTCTCATCCACCTTAAAAAAGGTCCTGAAGTAGTTCCCAATGGTGAGATTCTCTTCCGGAACAATGCCCTTGATGGCCGAGACAATCGTTTTTCCTTTCAGATCTTCCGGTTTGACGCCTTCCAGGCAATCCGGAAGAAAAGCTGCCGGGACTGCAAAGATCAGGGTATCCGCTTTTTGTAAAACGGCCCCGATGTCCGTATACAGTTGTATCCGGCTTGCATCCAGTTCAAGATAACTGAGATAGTTAGGATTGCGGTGATATGTGCGGATATGGTCTTCCGTTTCCTTTCTTCTCACCCACCAATGTACGGCTGACTGATTCTCCAGCAGCAGCTTCACCAAAGCTGTGCCCCAGGAACCACCGCCAATAACGGCAATATCTCCCATGAATACGTCCTCCCTTGTTTAGGATCCATCGTCCAGGGTCACGGATGCCCCTGGGGATGATCAGATTCCGAGTACCTGTCTGCCTTGTTCAAATACGACATCCACCGGGATGTTCTTTCCGGACAGACGGTCCAGATCTCCCTGCAGTTCAGCTTTGATAGCCCCGTCCCGGGCGATCCATTCCGTGGCCTTCTGATAGTCGCCATCACCCTGAATGGTCAGGATCAGGGTCGTCAGCTCGTTCATGGCCTCCTTCATCTTGTCATAATCGATCTTGTATGTGCCCGTCTCTGCATTGCGGACAAAAGCACCCCTTTCCTGGAAGAAGTAGAACCGCATCATATTGGCCTTCCCATGAGCACTCGAAACACCAAAACGAACGGATCTGAATATGCTGGCCATGAAAGTCGTATAGTAGTCACGGATGTCCACTTCCCCTAATTCTCCCTTTTCATACAACTGGTTGACAATATATAAACCCAGGATATCTGCTTTGCCTTCTTCGATAGAGGTATAGGAATCCTGCAGGGCTTCACGAACGGTAACCTTCTTGTCCTTGCTCAGATAGCTTAGCCCCAGTCCGTGTGCCACTTCATGGAACATGGTATTGGCAAAGAAAGCATCAAAGGTGATATGCTGCCGCTGTGATTCATCGATCAGCTCGTTGGCAATGGGAACCAGGATCTTATCGAACTTGGCCTGCATGGCATTCTTAAGCTGCAGTTTCCTCGAACCCTTTTGTTCCCTGACCACCTCATCGTTGGGCAGGTTGATGGCGATGGTTTTACTGCCTGCATTGCAATCGCCGGCATAGTAAACGACATCATATACATTCAGCTGGTTACCTGAAGTGCCCGGTGTCTCATTCTTATAGGCTGGTTCGACAGGAAGGTTCTTCTGAAAATCAGGAAGGAAGGCTGTATAACGGTCCAGTTTACTGCTCCATTCCTTGTCTTTGATAAGAATGAAAGCTTCAAAGGCAGCTTTGTTGTTGTAGAGGGCGTCTTCGTAGTTTTCGATCGGGCCAACAACAAAGTCAATGGTGTTGTCTTTCATATCAAGCCAGGCCATATCTGAAGAGCGGTAATCGCTTGTGAGCAGTGACTGGGCCCGGAGGGTGAGATAATTGAACAATCCTTTGTCCATGGCCAGATCCGACGCCATGCTGACGAGGTTGGCAGCTTTTTGAAGCTGTTCTGCATAGGCTTCATGGTACCATACAGAGATGAGCTTACCCTGGTCATCGCGGCGGATGAGGGTGTACTGACTGTTCTTGTTTGGATCTTCGAAAGCGTCGAATTCCTCCTTGGTCATGTCGGCCGGATAAAAATTGGCTCCTTTCGGTTTCTCTCCATATCCGCCCAGGAAGGGCTTCTGTCCGTCCAGACGGTCCCAGGGGCCATAATTGATCATGGCAAACTGCAGGGCTGCAGTGTCCGAAATGGTGTCGAGCAGGGAGTGCTTGTCCCCAAAGGCCTGTAGCCAGAACAGTTCATCCATGATGGCTGCTGCATCGAACAACAGGGGCAGCATTTGCCGTTCTTCCGCTGTCAGCACCGAAAGATCGGTGGTCAATGGAACTTTTACGTATTTAGCCAGCTTTTCTTCCATCGGGGAAGGTGTTTGGGTGGTTTCTTTAATCCCTCCCTGGCAGGCTGCAACAAGGAGTAAAGTGGCGAACATGGCGCCATACATACAATTTTTGATCATATTGCAACTGATTTTGAGGATGCTCCGTTTTGAGGACCACGAAATTAAGGAATTCTCCTCAAAATATGACAAAACTGACAGGATACATGACAAAAATTCACCCTTTAAAGATTTTCAATATGTTTGCCTGATACCGCCTGTTCACAGGCCGGAGCTGCTTATATTCGCAACGAATACGAATACATTATCCATCCGGAAAACAGCGTCATGAAGAAATCGAACCTGGTATTGTGTTTTATCGCGACCCTGCTACTACAGGGCATGCCGTTTTTATTCGGGCAAGACCCGCTGCACACAGAAATCTACCGCCTTGAGAACGGCCTGACTGTTTACCTGAATGAGGACCATTCCTTGCCCAATGTCTTCGGCGCCGTTGCCGTGAGGGCCGGTAGCAAGAATGATCCGGCAGATGCCACAGGCATAGCACATTATTTCGAGCATATCATGTTTAAGGGGACAGACCGTATCGGTACCCTGGACTATGATACTGAGCGGCATTACCTTGACAGCATTACTTTGTTGTATGATTGGCTTTCTAAAGAGAAAGATCCCAGGCGACAGGAAGATATTCAAAAGAATATCAACCGCTTATCTATCAAGGCAGCAGAGTATGCGATCCCTAATGAGCTGGGTAAGATCCTGGATGAAATGGGGAGTACCATGGTCAACGCGGGCACCGGGAATGAAGAGATCGTCTATTACAACATCTTCCCCTCGAATCAGATCAACAAATGGCTGGAAGTATACAGCCATCGCTTCATCAAGCCGGTATACCGGCTCTTCCAGTCAGAGCTCGAAACGGTGTATGAAGAGTACAATATGTACAAAGACAACCGTTTTGCGGCCGCTTTTGAGGCGTTTAACCGTGCTTTCTATCCGGATCATCCTTATGGTGTGCCCATTATCGGATATCCTGAACACCTCAAGACCCCATCACTCCGTAAAATGAATGAGTTCTTTGAGACCTGGTATGTGGCCAACAACATGGCCCTGATCCTGAGTGGAAATTTCCGGTCAGATGAAGTGAAACCACAGATAGAACGCTTGTTTGGAGCATGGAGGACCGGGCAACTGCCTCCTGATTCTGACCGGCCGAAGATTGCACCTTTTAAAGGCCGCACCCTTGTTCAGCAGCGCCTCACCCCGATCCGGTTTGGGCTGCTCGGATACCGCCTGCCTTCCATCACGCATCCTGACCGTCCTGCCCTGGATGTCCTCAACAAAATGCTCACCAATGGAAGCCAGACCGGAGCTTTGGATGAGCTGAGTGTCAATAACCAGTTGCTGGGTGCTTATGCCATTGCCAATATGCAGGTAGATGCCGGAGCTCAGATCATTTTCTTTATCCCCAAGATTGTTGGGCAATCATTGCCTGCAGCTGAAAAGCTGGTGAAGGAGAAGATCAGTGACCTGCGCGAAGGCCGCTTCGATGAGGCATTGCTGGAGGCTGTTAAAACTCAGATCCGCGTTGAGCAGGAACAAAACAGCGAAGACCAGTACAAGCGCGGTTATATGATGCTGATGGCATTTGTGAAACACATGGACTGGAAACTGGTGCAGGATTATCCCGACAGGGTGTCACATATCACACGTGAGGAGGTGGTGCGGGTTGCCAGGCAATACCTGGGTGATGACCATCTTGTTTTCTATTCCAAAACCGGCTTCCCGGCCAAACCCGGTCCTCTCAAACCACCCTTTGAGCCTATCCCTTCCCGCAATACCGACCGGCAATCGGAATATGCCATGAGTTTGCAGGACATCGAGGTGCCTGTCCAGGCGCCGGCTTTTGTTAAATTTGGGACGCCCGGCGAGCCCGATCTGGATGTAAACATACTGTCCATCGGCGACAAGATTGATATGTACTGGGTTGAAAACCCCATCAATACCTTGTTTGAGCTACAACTGGTCTTTGGAACCGGCACCCATGAGCATCCTATCCTCGACCAGGTAGCTGCCTATTATGGTCTGTGCGGAAGCGAGACAATGCCATTTAAGGATTTTTCCCGCAAAATGCAGGCCCTGGGCGCCTCCTACAGCGCTTCGGCCAGCGAAGGTGCCTTTACGGTAAGCTGCACCGGCCCGGAAGAGCATTTGGAACAGGTCATGGATTATCTTGCCTCATGGCTTTACAACCCTGAACTGGATCCGTCGCGGATGAAAGTCCTTTATCAGATGGAGCAAGCCAATCGCAAAGTGGAGGCCAAAGACCCTGAAACCGTGGGCAGGGCACTATATAGCTATGCCATGATGGGAGAGAAGTCCCCCTTCCTGACCCGCCTCAGCCTCAAGGAAGTCGGAGCCCTCAGTCCGGAAATACTCAAGGAAGCCATGCAGCCTGTTCTTGAAACAGCATTGACCATTCACTATTCCGGCCGCCGCCCGCTCAATGAGGTACAGGACGTTGTGACCACCCGCCTGGATCTGGGGCGCATCAGCCGTCAGAGCCTCTCGCCGGTGCGCAGGGAATACATAGACTATGCAAAAGCCACGGTGTTTTTCCTGCCTGATAAGAAAGCCATTCAAAGTAAGAATTACTTCTATGTTGCCGGCCAGAACGCCGACCTGATGGAACGCGCCAACCTGAATGCCTACAAGGAATACCTGGACGGCGGCATGCACAGCGTCCTCTTCCAGGAGGTCAGGGAATTGCGCTCCCTGGCATATGCCGTCGGGGCCCAGCTTTACGCACCCTATTATGATGGTGAGCGCGTGGGACTTACTGCCTTTGTTGGTACACAGGCTGATAAAACCCGCGAAGCGGTGGAGGTGATCCATGGCATCCTGGGCGATGTTCCCGGTAAGCACGACCGCATGGAAATGGTCCGGTCCTCGCTGATACAATCCATCAACAGCAACAAACCCACATTCAGGAGGGTTTCAACCCAGGTGGCAGAATGGATCGACCGCGGTTACGGCCAGGATCCGAGAAGTCAATGGATCAACCACTACCAGCAGATGCATTTTACGGATATCATGGACTGTTATGTGCGGCAGTTTTCCACTAAACCTGTGGTCACCACCATCGTGGGAAATGAGAAGCGCATCGGCAGCGACTGGATGACAAAATATGGAGAAGTCCGCAGGGTGAAGGTGAAGGAGATTTTCAATTAGGACAGGGGATTATTAGCGTTTGTGCACCCGATCAAAAAGTCTGTCCGCCAGGAGGTTGATATCAACTTTCCTGGCCAGTTGATTGATCCATGATGCGGGGATCTGGTCCATCCCGTATAAAAGCCCGGCCAGTCCGCCTGTCACAGCAGCAGTGGTGTCGGTATCCTCACCCAGGTTCACGGCTTTCAGAACAGCATCCGGATAGTTATCCGTGGTAAGGAGGCACCACAGGCTGGCTTCCAGGGTATGGAGGACATACCCGCTGCTGAAGATGTCCGCTTCCGCCAACTCAGCAATATTGCCGTTTAGGAGTCTAGTAAATGTTGCAATTTCTCCGGCTGGGACAGATAAAGAAGAAAAGAAGGGCGGAAGGAAGGTCCTGAGTGTGTTGCAGGCTGTCCATTTATCCTTTCCTTCCAGAAACAGTAAGGCCAATTCCAGATAATAAAAGCAGGCCAGGATGGATCTGATATGTCCGTGGGTGATAGAGGACACCTGCCGGGTATATTCAAAGCGCTGATCCATGGGTTTGTCATACACCTCAAAAAGAAGCGGCAGGATGCGCATCAGCGAACCGTTTCCATTGGATGATTCAGCGGTACCACCCGCTAGTAAAGGGTTTACGCCATACGCCAGTCTTCTGATGGCTTCCCTTGTAGCGATACCAATATCAAAAACATGGCCCCGGGGTGTCCAGAACTGCGCTTCTACCCACTTCACGAAATTACCTGCAATGACATCCAGATCATATCCTTCGGTCAGGGCCTCTGCCAGGCAAAAAGTCAGCGAGCTGTCATCCGACCAGGTCCCCGGTGGTTGATGGTATGTTCCATATCCCCTCATATCCAGCACCGGGTTTTTCTTCAAAGTCGACCTGGACATGAATTCAACCGGAACCCCGAGGGCATCCCCTACAGCCACGCCAAACAGGGCAGATCTGATCAGCTCCGCAGAGATTGTAATGGGATGTTTCATGTCTTTGGTAAGATGAATAACTCAGTTTAAAAGCGTTGAAATCAGTGAAGTCTGCACGGAGCTTTCCTGATCCTCCTGCACTTCGGGTGTTTCATGGCCGGGTAGAAAGGAGCGGATACCCGCAAGTTCCAGGACGGCAGGCCCCATCGACTCAATAGGGCGATAAAGGAAGGATCCGTCTTTGCGTTCGTCTCCCAGTAGTTTATGATCCATATCCACCACTTTGAGCAGCATCATCAGGATGCTTAGCATCAGACTGATCTTGAAGACACTGAAGACAGCCCCGCTGATGCGGTTAAGCCAGCCCAGCATGGCCAGGTTGATGAAGCGTTCCAGGATCTTACCTACCAGCATGACCAGCAGAACGACAACAAAGAAGGTCAGGCTGAAGCTGATCAACTTCAGGGTAGAGCCTTCCATGTCGACGTATCGCTGGATCAACTGGGCTGCCACATCGGAAAATTTCACTGCAGCATAGATGCCCAACACAAGGGATACGACAGAAGCAAGCTCAATGATCAAACCCCGGGTAAAACCCTTCCAGGCCGCCCAGGCGAGGATCAACAGCAGAACGAGATCGATGTAGTTCATGACCTACTGCTTTAGCCGGCGGGTGAGCTCGTTGGTAAATACAAAGTCATTCAATTCGGGATTCCCTGAGTTCAGGATGCTGTGCCGGTCGCCAGACCACCAGAGATGCCCCTGGTGAATATAGGCGATACGGTCACCAATTTCCAGCACCGAATTCATATCGTGGGTGTTAACGATGGTTGTGATGCCATATTCCCGGGTAATCTCCTGAATCAGGTTATCGATCAGGTTGGCAGTACGGGGATCCAGGCCGGAATTCGGTTCGTCACAAAATAAATATTTGGGATTCAAAGCTATGGCACGGGCAATGGCAACCCTTTTCTTCATGCCTCCACTCAATTCGGAGGGGAAAAGCTTGTTTACATTCTCAAGATCAACACGCTGCAGACAGAAATTGGCCCTGTCGAGGCGCTCCTCCCTGGATTGTTCGGTAAACATCTTCATCGGGAACATGATGTTCTCCTCCACGGTCATGGAGTCGAACAGGGCACCACCCTGAAACAGCATTCCTATCTCCTGGCGGATGGCTTTGCGCTCCCGGAAGCTCATGGAGGAAAAGTCACGCCCGTCGAACAGGATATGACCGGCCTGTACCTCAAACAACCCGACAAGACATTTCATAAGCACGGTCTTGCCGGAGCCGCTTTGGCCAATGATCAGGTTGGTCTTGCCACGGTCAAAACTAAAGCTGATGTCTTTCAACACCTGCTTCTCGCCGAAGGCAAAAGAGATATGATCTACTTCTATCATACCAGGAGAAGCTGTGTTAGTATCAGGTTGAAAATGATGATGCTGATAGAGCTGAAGACAACGGCACGGGTGCTGGCCCGTCCGACTTCCAGGGCACCACCCTGTACATGATAACCATGAAACCCGGAGACAGAGGCGATCAGGAAGGCAAATACCACGGTTTTGATCAGGGCATATGATACGTCATACATCTCAAAGTCAAGCTGCAATCCTTCAATATAGGCATACGCACTCCCCAGGTCGGTGGCCACGGTGGCCAGATACCCGCCGAACATCCCCAGGAACATGCTGATGATGACCAGGGCCGGGTTGATGAACATGCTGGCAATGATTTTGGGGAATATGAGGAAGGCAGCACTGTTGACACCCATGATTTCCAGGGCATCAATCTGCTCGGTAACACGCATCGTACCTATTTCAGAGGCGATGCTTGATCCCACCTTACCGGCAAGGAAAAGACTGATGATGGTAGGCGAAAACTCTAGCAAAACGCTTTGACGGGTGGTATAGCCGACTGTCCAGTCAGGTACCAGCGGAGAATCAATATTGAAGGCCGTTTGTATGGCCACGACAGCGCCCATGAAGACAGAGATGATGGCCACGATGGCCAGGGAATCTACCCCCAGCTTATAAGCTTCCAGGGTAAACTGATTCCGCAGGACCACCGCCTTTTCCGGTCTCCTGAAAACCTGGCGCATCAGGATCAGGTAGGCTCCAATATCCTTGATCAGCTCCATTGCATTGCTTTCTGCGAAATTAAGGATAAAATCGGTGGACTGCCTACTTCCGGGAAAGAGGTATCTTTGCATTCCATGAAAGCCAGGCTTACCACATACCGTATTTCAAGGCTGACCATCGCCGTGGTTTTAACGTTCGCTTTTGCGGTAAGTTCCTGTTCGTCAAAGACATATCCCTACAAGCAGCAAAAGAAACGCAAGAAATGTGACTGTCCGAGCTTCAGTGAGGCAAGGCAAAAACACCACCTTGCCCCCCCCCAGGTCTGTTTTCCCTGGGGATAGCACCACACATCCTGCACAAGAAATCAGGGAATTATACAAGGTTTTTCTAACTTTGCAGACCGCGGAAAAACGGAAAGATTATTTACATGGAAGAAAAATAATTCCGCATTCCCTATGAGTGAACATTTCTATTGTGTGATCATGGCGGGTGGTGTTGGAACCCGATTCTGGCCCATGAGCCGGAAAGACCATCCCAAGCAGTTCATCGATATATTAGGAACAGGCGAAACCCTGCTTCAATCTACCTATCATCGTTTTAGGAAGATATGCCCACCTGAGAACATCTTTGTGGTCACCAACAAGGATTACGAAGGTCTCGTCAGGAAGCAGATTCCTGAAATCCATCCTGAGCACATTCTGGCAGAGCCTGCCCGCCGCAATACGGCACCCTGTATTGCCTATGCCAGCCATAAAATTGCCGGGATCGACCCGGAAGCGATTATGGTCGTGGCACCTTCAGATCATGTCATCCTGAGAGAAGAGGCATTCTGCGAGCATATCCTGGCAGGGATGCAGGCCACGGAAGGCAAGGACTGGCTATTGACACTCGGCATTCAGCCTTCGCGTCCGGATACGGGTTATGGGTATATCCAATTCCGTGAAAGCGACCTTGCCGGCCTGGATGCACGTATTCATAAAGTGGTGACATTCACCGAAAAACCTGAACTGGAGCTGGCCAAATCCTTCCTTCAGAGCGGCGATTTCCTGTGGAATTCAGGCATCTTCATCTGGTCCGTAAGGAGCATCCTCGACGCCTTCTCCCGCCATCTGCCAGAAGTGCATAAGTTCTTCAGCCAGGGTGAGAATCTTTATAACACCCCTCAGGAAGAGCTCTTTATCACGAATACCTATTCCGTTTGTAAGAGCATTTCCATCGATTACGGCGTCATGGAGAAAGCGGAAAATGTGTACGTCCTGTCTTCAGATTTCGGCTGGTCCGACCTGGGGACCTGGGGCTCCTTATACGATACCCGCGAAAAGGATGCCCAGGGTAATACCATCGTTGGTGACAATGTAATGATATATGATTCAGAAAGTTGCCTGGTCAATGTTCCTAAAAATAAACTGGTTGTTATGCAGGGACTGCGGGATTATATTGTGGTCGAAGAAGACGATATCCTGTTAATCTGCCATCGCAACGAGGAACAGCAAATCCGGCAATTCGTCAACGATGTCAGGACCGAGAAAGGGGAACAATTCATCTGATCCTTTGATGTTTAGAAAACTCAACCTATAACTATATGAAAAACAAAGTTATAACCATTATTGTCCTGCTGGGCATGGCCATGCCCATTGCACGTGCCGATGAAGGTATGTGGCTCCCCATGTTCATTCAGCGTCTGAATTACACAGACATGCAGACCATGGGTCTCAAACTTACACCGGAGGAGATTTACAGCGTAAACAACAGCAGCCTCAAAGATGCCATCATCATATTTGGAAGGGGCTGTACCGGAGAAGTGATATCGACCCAGGGACTGATCCTTACCAATCATCATTGCGGCTATGGACAGATCCAGGCCCATAGCTCGGTTGAGAAGGACTACCTCACAGATGGTTTCTGGGCCTCCCGCTTTGAAGAAGAGCTTCCCAATGAAGGACTTACAGCGAAGTTTCTGGTACGCATGGAGGATGTGACAGCACGGGTGCTGAAAGGCATCAATGAGGAACTTGCTGAGTCGGAGCGCAACCGCCTGATCAGGGAGACCATTGCTGTCATTGAAAAGGAAGCCGTTGAAGGGACCCATTACGATGCCAGTGTCCAGGGTTTTTTCTATGGAAGTGAATACTATCTTTTTGTTTATGAGACTTTTAAAGATGTGCGTTTTGTAGGTGCCCCGCCCAGTTCCATTGGGAAGTTCGGATATGATACGGATAACTGGATGTGGCCCCGGCATACCGGTGACTTCGCCTTGTTCAGGGTGTATGCAGGTCCGGATGGCAAACCAGCCGCATTCTCCAAGGACAATGTCCCGCTGGTACCCCGGCATCACCTTCCCATCAACCTGGATGGTATCCAGAAAGGAGATTTTGCCATGATCATGGGTTATCCGGGACGTACCTCACGGTATATGACATCCTATGGTATCGATCTGAATATCAATTCCACATTGCCTTCCCGCATCATGGTCAGGGAGAAGAAGCTGGAAGTGATGAAGAAAGACATGGATGCCAATCCGGCCGTGCGCATTCAGTATGCAAGCAAATATGCCGGTATCTCCAACTACTGGAAGAACTTCATCGGAATGCGGCGTGGTTTGAAGCGCCTGGATGTATATGACAAGAAGCAGGCCCAGGAGGCAGCGTTTACACGCTGGGTGTTGCAGGATCCCAAACGTACCGAGACATACGGAGAAGCGCTCAGTCTGATCAGCGACGGTTACGAGGCCAAGAAGGCTTATGACAAGGCCTATTATTATCTGATTGAGGCCATCATTTCCGGTGCTGAGATCCTGCCTTTCACACGGCAGTTTGAAAGCCTGGCTGCCAGCCTCGAAAAAGGGGAGGATGCCAAGGTCAAAAGTGAAGTTGAACGTATCCGGGAGATGGCACCCAAGTTTTTCAAGGATTACAACAAGCCCACAGATCAGCGCCTGCTGGCTGCCATGCTTGAGATGTACTACCGCGATGTGGATCCTGCCCAGCAACCGGCCTATTTCCGTCAACTGGCCGCGAAATACAAAGAAGACTTCAGCCGCATGGCCGCTGATGTCTTCAGGAAATCCGCCTTCGACGAGCTCGCTACAGTCAATGCCCTGTTAGCCAAACCCAATGCCAAGGTAATCCGCAAAGACCCGGCCGTGGTCCTGATGAGCGCCTTTATGGAGAAATTCACAGAGTTGAGGACTGCATATACAGCCAAGGATGGCGGACAGCAAAAGGGCTATCGTCTCCTGGTGGCAGGAATGCGTGAAATGATGTCAGATAAGAGCTTCTATCCCGATGCCAATTTCACCATGCGTCTCACCTATGGCACGGTGCAGGATTACTATCCGGCCGATGCCGTTCACTATGACTACCGCACTACCCTGCTGGGTGTGATGGAGAAAGAAGATCCGCAGAATTTTGAGTTTATCGTGCCCGATAAGCTCAAGGAACTCTATGAGAAGAAAGATTACGGTGTATACGGAGAAAACGGAACCATGTATGTCTGTTTCCTCACCAATCACGACATCACCGGCGGCAATTCAGGCAGTCCGGTCATCAATGCCAGGGGCGAACTGATCGGCCTGGCTTTCGATGGCAACTGGGAAGCCATGAGTGGTGATATCGCCTTTGAACCGGACCTGCAACGTACGATCAACGTGGATATCCGTTATGTGGTATTCATCATGGATAAGTATGCCGGCGCGCACAACCTGGTCAGGGAACTGACCTTTGTCGGGAGCAAATCGCCCCTCAAATAGCAAGATGTAAGGCGTCATTCAACGACACCACTCTCAACCCCTCTCTAAATCTCTCCCCTGAGAGGGGAGAGACCCCGTTGTCCATAGCGTCCTCGCTACGGACTTGTAAAACCTTGGTTTTAGTCACCCTGATGCTTCAGTTGCCATTCATATGGCGTTTGCACGTGTGCAAGTGTGCCCGTACGAACGTGTGCACATAAACATTTCACGTGATCCCGTTAATGTGCATACGTGCACATTTGCCCACGTTCACACGTGCCCACGA
>Ga0208041_1001300_pt1 | contig 16773 bp, 12 predicted proteins | sample AD_SCU002_MetaG_FD_184453 | JGI IMG/M metagenome (GOLD analysis project Ga0208041, IMG submission 184453) | Active sludge microbial communities of municipal wastewater-treating anaerobic digesters from China - AD_SCU002_MetaG (SPAdes) (version 2) | ecosystem: Engineered > Bioreactor > Anaerobic...
AGGAGCGGGGGTCTGGGGTCACAGCGCAACGGGCACCGGGGTTTCCGGGAACGGTTCGGTGGGTGTGTATGGATACAGTCCTGAAGCCGACGGTGTGGGAGTGCTGGGAGCCGGTAGTGTCGGCGTCCGGGGCTCGAGTATCAACGGACCGGGCGTGCACGGCCTCACCAGCAAAGGCGCCGGTGTCTTCGCCGCCAGTGAATACGGCAATGCCGGGGGATTCCAGATCACCGAGGCAGCCAACAAAAGCGCCGTAATCCGGGCTGAAACCTCTGGGACCGGCCCCGGGGGGCATTTCAAGATATTGAATGCCTCGAGTTTCGGCAGCGCCTTGTGGGGCGTCAACTATGGTAAAGGCCGGGCCGGTTTTTTCGAGATAAAGAAGGCCGACAATCCGGCAGCCGCCGTCAGGGCCGTCACGGCGGGCACTGGTTGGGCGGGAAGCTTTGCCGCCACCAACCCCGCGGGCCGCGGAGTGTATATCAAGACCGAGGGCGGCCAGGGGCTCACGGTAGTGGGGGGCACCAAGAGCGCCGCGGTGCCGACCTCCCGGGGAACGCGGGCACTGTATGCCGAAGAGGCCAGCGAAGTCTACTTCACCGACTATGGCTTCGGCAGACTCGAAAACGGTCGAATATTCATCCCCATCGATCCCCTGTTTGCGGAAACGGTGAATCTGCAGCTGGACTACTTTGTCTTTTTGCAGCCCTATGCCAAGGCGGAGCTGTACGTGAGCAGGACTACCCCGGAGGGCTTTGAGGTCAGCCTGAACACAGGCGATCCCGGTGCAAAATTCGCCTACCGGATCGTTGCCAAGCGCAAAGGCTTCGAAACGGCACGCCTCGAGGATGCCTCAAGCCAGCCCGAGAGCGACTCCGCCCTCAATGCGAGTGAACCGGATAGCGAGAGAACGGATATGAGTGTCAGCATGAACCGGTGACGGATCGGCGGCTCCGGCCGTGTCGGTGCCGCCGCCGCGACCGGAGGAAACGGACGAAAGACGGAACCGGCTGCTCATCGTGAGACAATCTCAGTGCCGGTAAATACCGCTGCAAATGATGACGCCGAACGTCAGCTCGAAATACAGGACCTTGGTTTGCTCGGTCCTGGTCAAGGGGTCTCCCCATTTGTATTCCACCCAGCCGGAACCTTTAGCGTTGGCGGTGTCCACAATTTCCTTGACGAATTGCCTGCCGTCGGCGTCGCAAATGTGATAGAAATTCTTCCCGATATATCTGCTGTTTACCCCGTGAGCGAGCATCACGCCGGCAGGGTCCAGCACAAAAATATACTGCTCGCCTCTGACAAATCGTCCGCGCGGGTTCGAGAATTCGGCAAGAGCGGCCGCCGTGCCGTTGGCCCTGATAAATGCGGCAGACTGCTCCACAAAACGCCTGGCGTCATCGGGCAACAGTTCGTCCCCCCGCTCTTCCGCTTCCATCTCCATCCTCGAGTCTCCGGGCGGGAAAACATCCGCGGGAGCGGCGGGATACGCATCCTCATTGTGCGGGTGTTCCGGCATGACGCAGGCGGGGCTGTCCCCGTAAACCCCGCTGCAGATGATAACGCCGTGGGTTTTTTCAAAGTACACGATTTTCGGCCGTTCCGTCCTGGTTACGGGGTCGAGCCACTTGTATTCCACCCAGCCGCAACCTTCGGCGTTGGCGGTATCGACGATCTCCTTATTGAAGCTCTTGCCGTCACAATCCGTGACGTAATAGAAATCCTGGCCAACAAAGGTTTCGTTGATCGGGTGGGCAACCATGACCCCGGTGGAATCCAACACGTAGATATACTGGTCGCTTTTGACAAAGCGCCCGCGTTGGCTGGAGAATTCAGCCAAGGCAATCGCTTTGGGCATCCTTCTGTAAAAGGCCACTCCCTCCTCCACCAGGCGCCTCGCCCTATCCAGGAGCGGCTTGATATCGAGCTCTCTCATGAGTTCCCCTTTTCGGATTCGGGCAGGGAGCAGGGCGGTTCACACAGGAATCCCTCTCTGCTTCCGGTTGGAATGGAGCTTTTCCAAGGGGCCTCCGACTCTCATCGGGGAACCCGGCTCCTGAACCATCGCGTCGAATTCCGGCAGCACGCGGGAAAAAACCCGAGAAAACCCCCTCTTCGCCGCTCCCGCAAGCGGCCGGGAGCTGCGGGTCACGACAAATCGTGAAATTCTGTCGAAACCCGGCGTCTTTTGATGCAACCGGCCATTGAGCTTCAATGCATACAACGATGCATGAAAATCATCAACCGCGTTTCCGCGCAGACCGGAATCCAACAGGGTTGTTCAGGCCCTCCGGGCCACCGCCGCCGGGAGACGAGCGAGATGAAAGGTGCAACGAGCTTCTAGTCTATGCGGCAAACAAGGTTGAGCCCTGGCTCGAATCGCTCGGGACCTCTTGTCACCGGCTTTCCAACTTCCCGCGCAATGGTGCGAAGCATTCCCTTGAAAAGTATCCGATGAGCGCCGTACAGACTGTACCAGTAGGCAAGACCGAGAAAACCCTTGGGGAGAAAGCGCGCCACCTGCTGGAGCTCGCATTCGTTCCGACCGAGCGGGCAAATCCTGAACTCCAGGATGGCCTCGCCGGGGAGCTTCATCTCCGAGAGCAGGAGCAGCCGGAAGGGGGCCGAGACTTCGAGCACTCTCCAGAAGTCCAGGGCATCGCCGACGTAGAGGTTCCTTGGGTCCCGTCTTCCGCGCAGGAGACTGGTTCCGCCGAACAGCTTGTCCAGCCATCCGCGGATTCTCCAGAGCGGCCCGCCATAGTACCACCCGGTCAGGCCTCCGATCCTGACGATGTGTTCCCAGATCTCCCCGGGCGATGCTTCGATCCGTATCCTGTAGGCGCAGGCCAGGACGGTTCCTCCGGCGTAAGGCTCATCCCCGCAGTAGGTCCATTCGGGAGGCAGAAGCCGGCCCGCATCGGTCCAGCAGGCTTCGACCCGATGACGCTCTATCTTCTCGATGGCGCGCTCGATCGCATCCCGGCACGTCATAAGATCCTGCGGGATGATCCGGCGTATGCGTTCATCCCTGCACACCACCTCGTTGAGGAGCCCTTCGGTCAGAGCCCTCCCCAGCGGGGCCGGAACGGGGGTTACGAAGGAAATCCAGAGCGCGCTCATTTGCGGGGATATGAACGAGACCGGGATGACGACCCGCTCGCGCAGGCCGGCCGCGCAGGCGTAGATCCTTATCAGGCGCTCGTAAGTGACCACCTCCGGTCCCCCGATGTCAAAGGTCTGCCCAATCGTTTCTTCCTTTTCGAGGCAGCCTACAAGGTAGTTGAGCACGTTCCGGATGCAGATGGGCTGGACGGGGGTGTGTACCCAGCGCGGCGTGAGCATTACGGGGAGCCGGTCCACCAGGTAACGCAGTATTTCGAACGAGGCGCTCCCCGACCCGAGGATCATCGCAGCCCGCAAGGTGGTGACCGGAACGGGGCCGGTGCACAGAATTCTCGCCACCTCCAGCCGGGAGCGGAGGTGCTTGCTGAGCATCGGGTCGCTCTCGTCCCCCAGCCCTCCGAGGTAAATGATGCGCTCAAGCGTTGAGCCGCCCGACGCCTCGACCATGTTCCACGCCGCCAACCGGTCCAAATCGGCAAAATCCCGCTTGGACGTGCTCATGGAGTGGACCAGGTAGAACGCCGCCCAGCATCCCCGAACCGCTCTCTTGAGGGACCGGACGTCCAGTACGTCCCCCCGCACCGCTTCGAGCCTCGCATGAGTGGCCCACGGTCGGGATTCCAGCTTGGACAGGGACCGGCCCATCACCCGAACCGTATACCCCAGTTCGAGCAGCTTCGGCACCAGGCGGCCCCCGATGTACCCGGTTGCGCCGATGACCAGGATAGGCCTCGTCTTTCTTGGATCGGACATATCGTTTCCCTGCCGGTGAACGGTTTGCGCCTCAAATGACCGTGCATCAACCGGAAAGTCTGAGCATGGCTATGCCGGATTGGTTTCGGAACAAAAGAATCATATCATTTTGAACGCTTCCGGGAAATGCTGTCGGGGGTTCGTCGGGATCTGACCGTTGAGGCCGTCCGTTACGCGCGTGCGCACGTTGGTTCGAATCCCGATAGCAATGTGGTGAAGTATAAAACCGTCCGTTGCGCGCGCGTATGCGTGCTGGTTCCCTGGCCGGCGTCTGCATGGCAGCCGGGCCCGTCCGTTACGCGCGCGCAGGCGAGCTATCGGAAGTGAAAAGTGTAGGTTTGACCCCGTAACCGCGCGCGCAGGCGTGCCCTCGGCTGACAAGCGACGTGAAATCCGGATTATAGCGTGGCCCGACAACCTTTTCCGACGAAAAGACGGCGTCGAGCTCAACCCGTTCCGACGCCTTCGGTCGGATTGCCGCGGGTTGTCGTCATGCCTCGTCGTCATCCTTCGGCCCGGGCCGGAAATGGGGGTTCCAGGCCACCTCCCACAAATGCCCGTCGGGATCGGCGAAATACCCGGAATGGCCGCCCCAGAACACATCCGCGGCCGGCTTGATGAGCTTTCCACCGGCTTGGACGGCCTGACCCAGTATCTTCGCGACCTCCTCTCTGCTCGACACCACATGGGCCAGCGTGATTCCTCGAAAACCGGCCCCGTTTGCATCGACGGCGGCATCGTCTGCGAGAGCGTTCCACGGGTACAATGACAGCCACGATCCGTTCAGCATGAAAAAGGCGGCACCCCCTTCAAACGGCATGCGGGGAAAGCCGAGCCCTTCTTCATAGAACCGGACCGCTCTTGCCATGTCGGCAACACCCAGCGTGATCATGCTGATGAACGGTTTCATCACCTGCCTCCTTCGAATATGCTCCCAGGTTGAGCCGGAGCTCAAGCCACGCGCTCCGGCATGCGGTCACGCTTCTTTGTCTTTCCCCGGCTTTCGTTTCAGTGCCGGGAGCCGCATCACATCTTCCACGACCCTGACGATGCCGGACATCATCAGCCGGATGGCCGGTCGAAACCGGGTTTTGATACGGATTTACCTAGAAAATAGACTCCCGGGTGAGTCTGTTTTCATGCTTCGCGGGTGTCGCAGGGGGCATGGATAATTGCGTTCAAAATAATACTCTAAAAGCGTGGGGGACATATCCCGCACACCCCCTCGCCGCTTCGCGGCTCCGTGTGGCGCTGCGGCGGCGGCCTTCGGCCAGTCGCCAACAGCGCCGAGCACTCGGCCTCACGCGCTTGCGCGTGTGGCCGAAACTTGGGGGGTGCGGGGGAATCATTCCCCCGCTCTTTTGTGCTTGAAAGATCCATCTCTTATGAACGCAACTTCGTATGAGCTCTCGCGCAGGCGCACCCGCCGCTGGGGAGCAGACACTCGGTGCGGCGTCCCGTTGTGACGGAATCAATCGCCGCTGCTCGCTCCGGCCGTCAGCTCTTCGAGGATCAACAACATGCCGAGCGCTACCGGCGCGGACAGAACGTGACTGCCCTTGACACTGACAAGACCTTTGTCCACAGGGGTGAGAAAAGCCCTGAGCTTCTGCCAAAACCCCTTGGGCTGTCCTTCATGGCGTGCAAGGTCAGTGATCTTTCCCACGACTTCATCGCCTTCCATAAGCGCCCAATCATCCGGCCCGACGCCCAGTACCCGATCGATGAGACCTTTCCGCGGATCGACGACGCTGCAAAGCTCCCTGTCCCGGCCATCCGACAGCGTGAGGATGACTCGGTGGACCGGGTTCTTCAGCTTACGCGAAAGATTCCGGTTGAACTGCACGGCGAGGGATCGATTCGGACCGTTAAGAATCCAACGGGTAGGCAGTATCTTGCGATTTGGATTCATGGTCCATGTTTCCCGGTCTTTGTCGATGATCGAGACCGGGGAGAAAGTGGCGTGTCCCAAGACATCGCAATGAGCCATAATGTCTTGGGTGTGCTCATCGACGATCTCGCAGGTGGTTCGATAGTTCTTCGCCACGGCTCCTTTACGAGAGAATTTGCGAACGCGATAGGTTGCCTGATTCGCAGACTCGATCATGATGTTTGCTTTCTCCAGCACGTTTTCATGCGCATCCGGGTACGCACCGCTGCGGTCCGTCGCGGCACATCGACCGGGTGCAACTTTCCACAAGCACCCTCAAAAGAACCGGCCCCCGGCGACGAACATTCCAACCACGACGGCACGCCTCACAATTCCGGCGAGATGAGATATGCAGGCCATCGCCCCCACGCCGGCCATCGCTCGCCTGAACTCGCATATGCCCAGGGTTGCGGAAAGCCCGGCATCGCCTCCGCGAAAACAATGGCCTCGTTCCACGAAGCGGGCGCATTACCCCGAATAAGCCGGCCAATAACGTATCGGCATAAAGGAGTTGCCGGCTAAAAATGACTAAAGCCCGGGAGGAACCTCCCGGGCTTTTTATCTATGGTATCACTATCAGTGACACCTCTTGGCAGTCAATGTACTCTCCGCCATTCTATAAGCTGTTGAATTTGTTTGGTCGGGACGACTGGATTCGAACCAGCGACCTCTGCGTCCCGAACGCAGCGCTCTACCAGGCTGAGCCACGTCCCGACCCGAACTTGGATGCTTTAACAAAAAACCCGCTCCCTGTCCAGTTGTTTCACACCGTTTGTTTCACACCGTTCTTTCACACTGAACCCTTTCCGGGGCGGGTGCCTGCAGCCCGGCTTCTTGCTTCCTTACCGGGGGAATGCATGTTTTTCACTTGCGCGGGATGTTCGATATTTTCAGATCGGACGCTCGTCACCCGTTTTCGTTCCGTGTTGATTTGGGGCCCCGGATCAGTGAAAATGCAATCCGGGCCGGTGGAATCCGGCGATTCGAGGGTCTCGGTCTTCGCCTTTTGCGGATTCGGATAGCCGCTTGCCCGGGGTTACGCCCGGCCGGATCGTTCCTATGTCGCTATGGGCTTGCGGGGATTACGCGACGCAGTGGTTCGTCGTGACCGGAGCCGTGCAGGGAAGGCCAGGGGGAGTCCGGCCCTTCCCCGATCGTGGGCCCGCAAGAGCGTGCCCACCTTGTGCGACCTCGCCCGTTCGCAGGTCGAAAAGCGCGTTTGCTCCAACGACTTTGAACGTGACTCCGGCGTTCCCAGAATCCGGGACCTGGGGTAAGGGCACGGAAGCCGGGTTTCGTCCGGGAGTCCCGCCGGAGCGGGAACGAGCCACGGTTTGTAACACGCAGGACATCTCGCGAACCTGAGTCCCCGCCTGAGCGGGAATGATGGGCCATGGCGTTGAACACGCGCCGAGGTTCTGTCGAAGCCTCCGCCTGGGCGGGAATGCGGTTCACGTTTTCATGTCGCGTTGCGGTCCGTGGGCTCACGGGAATGTGCGGAGCCTGACGATCGCGGCTTTCGACACGTGCAACTCGAGGATACCGGATGATCCGAAGGGAAATCCCACGCGGTGCCGAACCCGACTCCCCCTCTGCCGAATCCGTTTCGGCCGCGGCCGAACCCGCTTCGCAAACAGTTGCGCCCGGGTCATCCACTCCCGGTTCCGGCTCACCCGAAATTGGACACGACTCAGCCGCAACTCAACCCGGTTCATCCGTGGGAGAGCCCAAGTCACCCGCCCCGGATTCCGGCCCGTCCGCGGGTGGAGCCGGATCATCCGCAACCGCCCCCGAGCCGCACACCGCCGATCCCGGCTCGCCTCCAAGCGAACCCGGCTCATCCGCGTTCGACTCCGGCCCGCTCACAGCCGACGCCCAGGCGCCCGACGGCGCATTCCCCCGCGGCGACGCTCCTTCCCTGCTCTCCAAAACGGCTTCATTTCCGCATCTGCCCGGAGTCTACCTGTTCAAGGACGCCTCCGGCGCGGTGCTCTATGTCGGGAAAGCCATCGACCTGCGCAAGCGCATCGCCAGCTACTTCAAGAGCACCGGTCCGATCCCCGTGAAGACGCGCGCGCTCATGGGGAAAGCCGCTGACATGGAATACGTCGTCACTTCCAACGAGAAGGAAGCCCTGCTCCTCGAGGCGAGCCTCATCAAGAAACACCGTCCGCGTTACAACGTGGTCCTGCGCGACGACAAGAACTACCCGGCGCTACGCATCGACCCCCGCGAAACTTTCCCGCGGCTCGAAGTGGTCCGCCGATTCCAGAGGGACGGGGCGCTTTACTTCGGCCCATACCACTCCGCGTACGCACTCCGGGAAACCCTGCGTCTCCTCCACCAGCTCTTTCCCCTGCGCCTCTGCAAGGGAAAACGGCTGCTCGCCCGCGAACGCCCCTGCCTCAACTACTCGCTCGGCCGCTGCCTGGGGGCTTGTGCCGGGAAAGTCTCCCCGGAAGACTACCACAAGATGGTGGACGAGGTCGTCCTGTTCCTCCAGGGCAAAACGGACGTGTTGCAGCAGCAGTTGCGCCGGCGCATGGCCGACGCAGCCGAAGCCCTGAACTTCGAGCTTGCCGCATACTACCGGGATCGCCTCCAGGGCATCGCTTCCATGCTGGAAAAGCAGCACATCGTCTCCGACCGGTTTCTCAACCAGGACGTGATCGGCCTTCACATTGGGGAAGAAGGCGCCGAGCTCGCGATCCTGTTCGTGCGCAAGGGCACTCTCACCGGCCAGCGGGACTTCGATCTCCGGGACGCCCAGGGCGAGCCCATGGAGCTGCTGACCGCCTTCATTCAGCAATTCTACCGGGAAGACCGTTACATCCCCGATGAAATCGTGGTACCGGCCCCCGTCGAAGCCGAAGCGCTCCTTGAGGAGTGGCTCACCGAATTGAAAGGAAAGCGGGTCCGGGTCTGGGCCGCCAGGCGCGGAGATCGCCGCGAGCTGCTGGAAATCGCCGGGAAGAACGCCCGGGAACGGTACACCAGCCGGCGAAAGTGGCAGAAACGGGACGTCACCATGCTCCAGAACCTGCAGCGCATTCTGAAACTCCCGCGTGCCCCTCTGCGCATGGCCTGCGTGGACATCTCGAACATCCAGGGACGGCACGCGGTCGGCGCCGTGGTGGTGTTCTCCGAAGGCTCCCCGGATAAGGACTCCTACCGCCGCTACCGCATCCATCGCAAGACGGAGCCAGACGATCCCGCAATGATGGCGGAAGTGATCGAACGGCTTCTGAAGAACGATGCGCCCCTGGCTGAAAGCCTGGATCTGCTCGTGCTCGACGGCGGCAAGAGCCAGCTCAACCGGATTCGCCGGCTCATGGAGGAACTGGGAGCCGCCGGGCGACTTCCGCTCATTTCCATCGCAAAGGAGAAAGAAACCGACCGCGGCGAGAAGGGCCGCGGCCTCTACGAAAAGATATACCTCCCGGGACGCAAGAACCCATTATTTCTCCACCACTATCCGGACATTCTGCACCTCTTGCAGCGGCTGCGCGACGAGGCTCACCGCTTTGCCATATCCCATTACAAGAGCCTCCATCGAAACGATCTCCTGGCCTCCGCCCTGGATGCCGTTCCCGGAGTGGGTCCGAAGCGGAGCCGGCTGCTCATTCGCCATTTCGGCAGCATGAAGGCCCTGCGGGAGGCGAGCGTGGAGGATATCGTGCAGGTGCCGGGTATCCCTCCGGCGGTCGCTCAAACCATTTTCAACATTCTCCGGAGCAGCGGCGAGGAATAGACGGCCGCGCGCGGTTTTCCGTGCCCGCGATCACGCCCGAACCTCGCGCCCCCACGCTCGCCATGATCGTCGTGAAACCCGGCGGCACATCTTTTAATACGGATTTACCTAGAAAATAGACTCCCTCGGGAGTCTGTTTTCATGCTTCGCGGGTGTCGAAGGGGGCATGGATAATTGCGTTCAAAATGATACTCTAAAAGCGTGGGGGACGTATCCCCCACACCCCCTCGCCGCTTCGCGGCTCCGTGTGGCGCTGCGGCGGCGGCCTTCGGCCAGTCGCCGACAGCGCCGAGCACTCGGCCTCACGCGCTTGCGCGTGTGGCCGAAACTTGGGGGGGTGCGGGGGAATCATTCCCCCGCTCTTTTGTGCTTGAAAGACCCATCTCTTATGAACGCAACTTCGTATAATGAGCCGGGGCATGACGCCCGGCTATTCGTCGTCTTCAGGGGTGTTTTCGACCGGGATGCGTTTGAGCAGGCGGGCGCCGATGGTCCGCAGATCGGGATCGGGAAGCTTCTTCAGGAGGGCTTTTTCTTCGGGGGCGAGCGGACGGACGGGCGTTTTTTCGTATTTCCTGCCCCGATTGCGCGTGGTCTTCAGTTTGGCGAGCTGCACGTAGGCCGGGTTCAGTACCGGGTCGGATTCGGGCACCCCGCCGACCCGAACGATCATCTCCTCGACCAAAGGCTCCCGGCGGTTCTCGTTGATCTTCTCCATCACCGCATGGCGATTCAATTCCAGGTGGTGTTTCCAGATGGAATCGAATGCGACCACGACGAGAACCTTGTTTTTGAGCGATTTGGGCCGCGAATACCTGGCCACCTGCTCCCCGACCAGTTCTCCCCAGTCGCCCAGGGGACTTGCGGAGAAAGCCGGATGGCGTTCGAGCCACCCGCGCACCACCGGCCCGATCAGATTCGCCTTGTCCCCCGGCTTCACGTGCTTTCCTCCCGGGCTTCCTTCTCTTCAGGAATGAACGAATGCTCGATGCGCCGCAATGTGGCGTTGATCTCGTTGAAATGATGTTGCAGCGCCTCCAGCATGATGACGGTGTCGCTGCTCTGAAAGGGCAGTTGAGAGATGAACTGGTCGTAGAGCATGGCGTCCACGTTGGAGAGGTAGAGATCCTCGATCCGCATCAGCAGGGTCGATGCGAGCTTCAAAACGATGGCCAGCAGGATCGCCTGGATCAGGGGCACCAGGCTGTGCAGCACGTAGCCGAAAATCTCCTGTATTTCCTTCTGCCCCGTCAACGCCGGCTGGAGGTAAAGATACAGCATCCAGCACGTCTGGGCCAGCGCCAGGGCGGGGAGGAACCACAGAAGCCACCGGAACGGCGCCCAGGAGTTGTAGAGGATTTGCCAGTCGGTTTCGACGATTCTTCGTTCCTTTTCCATCAACTCCGCGGAGGAGAGCGTGGAACGGGGCGTCTTGACAAGCATGAGCTTCAGGCGCTGGAAAGGGTGGAAGAACAATTGCAGAGGTAGAAAGTCGACCTTGGTCCTGAGGCGCTCGGCCGGGAACAGCCGCTCCGGGCTGGGCGGCAGCTTCGAGGTCAACGGGTTCGGCTTGGAGGCGCCCGGCCGGATCGTCCCGGTCAGCATCCTCTTGACCATGATCTCTCCGCCGAATTGAACCAGAAGCCACAGCAATCGGCCCGCCAGAAACAGCACCGCCACACAGGCGATGTAGGTCAAAAGCCAGCCCATCGGCTCCAGCCCGATCCAACGGCACCGGGTCCAAAAGTCAGCCGACTTGAGTTCCTCGGGACGCACGACCGGGACTGCGGGAGCCGCTTTGTCCCGGGCGCCCGAGCCTGCTCCGAGCCGTTCCGTCTGCTGAGGCGGGGACTGAAGCGATAGACTCGCCTGCGGGTGGTTGGCTTCGTACCAGTCGGCCATGGAACTCGCCAACGCAAGGCAGAGCAGAAAGAAAACGAACCAGGTAAGCCTTCGAGTCGCCTCGTACCGCCTCAGTCCATATTCCATGTTGTTTGCCTCTTCCCCATCGAGTCATGCCAAGCCGCGTACGATCAAGTAACCTGTTTCCTCCGTCATGGACGGGACGGGCGGGGTCTGTTCCCAGCCGCAGACCGGCAGGGCGGTGCGGGAGAAAAACATCTACACCATTATTCTCGTAACGTCAAAGAATTATGGCTAAATCGACGGAGCGGGCATCGCTCCGCAACCCGGGTCTTCGTTGGCTCGCCTGGAAGGCACATCCAACCGACGGCATCCCGGCTCGAGTCCTTCCTACCGGTTCGACTTGCGGGCGAACTCCTCCCGCGTCAGTTCCCTCGCCACGATCAGGCGCCGGATTTCACTCGTTCCCGCGCCGATTTCGTAGAGTTTCGCATCCCGCCACAGCTTTTGCACCGGGAATTCCAGGCAGTACCCATACCCGCCGTGTATCTGCACCGCCTGATCGCAAACCCACGTGGCCGTCTCGGCCGCAAACAGGATGCCGGCGGCCGCCAGCTTGGTCAATTCGGTGCCCTTCCCGCCTCGCGGAGAATTCCGGGCCACCTGGGCGGCTTTGTAGACCAGCAGCTTCGCGGCTTCGGTGCGAGCGTACATGTCGGCCAGTTTCTGCTGGATCATCTGGAAGCTCGCAATCGGCCGGCCGAACTGCTCGCGTTCGACGGAATACCGGATGGAATAATCCAGAGCCTGTTGAGCCATGCCCAGGGACCCCCCCGCCAGCACGATGCGTTCTATGTCCAGGCCGCTGGTCACCACGTTCACTCCCTTGTTCTCCTCCCCAACCAGGTTTTCGGCCGGGACCTCGCAGTCCTCGAACACCAGTTCCCCGGTCGGTGAACCGCGCATGCCGCATTTTCTGAGTTTTCGCGACACCTTGTAGCCGGGAAACTCCTTTTCCACGATGAATGCGCTGATCCCCTTGGCCCCTCTTTCCGGGTCCGTCTTCGCATAAACCAATAGTACGTCGGCAACCGGCCCGTTGGTGATGAACATCTTGGTCCCGTTCAAGATGTACTTGTCGCCCTTTCTCACCGCGCGGGTCCGAAGTCCCATGGCGTCCGACCCCGCGTTGGGTTCGGTCAGTCCCAGAGCGCCGATCTTCTCGCCCGCCACCATGGACGGCAGGTATTTTTCCTTCAACGCATCCGAGGCGTTTCTGTGGATGTTGTTCATGCAAAGATTGGAGTGCGTGCCGTAGGTCATGCCGAGCGCCGGGCAAATGCGGCTCATTTGTTCGACCGCCAGGGTCTGCATCAGCACGTCGCCGCCGAGGCCTCCGTATTTTTCGTCAATGGTGATCCCCAGGATCCCGATTTCCGCGCACTTCTTGAAAAAATCCGGTGGAAACCAGTCTTCGTCGTCGATTTTCTCCTGCAGCGGCCCGAGCTCGTTGACAGCCCATTTGTAAACCGTTTCCTTGATCATGCGTTGTTCATCGGTGAATTGAAAATCCATGCACTTCCTCCGTTCGCCCTTGCACTACAGCCACCTCGCCCATGCCGGTGGGCGCCATGATACTCTCAACGGCCTGCCGGTCACCGGCCCGCGCCGACGCCGCACAGCCCGTCCGCCGTCACTCGCAATCCTTGGCCAATCATTGTCACAAAATGCGCAATTCTCATAACAAAAGTTGCGCTCAAAAGGAAAACAAAAGCTTGTATTTCGCCGGGAAATTAAAGGGTCGCCCCGACTTTCATCCGTTGGAGCACGGCCCGGTCGAGCATCGCGTCCAGACCGCCCCGCTCGGCCGGCGTAAAACCGAAGGCGTCGCGCCAGATGTCGTTTCCCTCCATGCACAGGTACGCGCACAGCTCGGGATCGAACGACCGGATGCGATCCACCATGAAAGAATACATCTCCACACGGATGTCCCTGAAGTAGCGCATCTTTCCGTCGAGTCCCGGGATGAATTCACCGCAGGTGATGCGGCTGCCGGGATGCCTGGAACGGATGGAGGACTTCAGCTCCGGCATAAACCGGAAGGCGCCGAGGCTGATCCACACGACGCGCGCCGGGTCGACCGCGTCGAACAACCGCGCCAGCGTCTCGCCGTACTCTTCTTTCCAGCGAGGAAATTCGAGCATCGGGTCGAAATGGAAAGCCAGGGCGTATCCAAGCTCGGCGCAGGTTCGCGCGGCGTCGAAGCGCTGCCGCAGCGTGGCCGATTTGGCTTCTTCGCGCCGACGCACGCTTTCGGCGTTGAGGGACCACGCCACGATGGTGTGTCCACGATGATCCAAGTCCCGAAGATTTCCAATGTAATCGGTTTTCGTCTTCAGCTCGAGGACGGCGTTGGCGCGCGAGGCGAAAAACCGTACCGTCGGGCGGGAAAAGCCGGTCCACGGGTCCAGCAGAAGCGAATCCGTGAATTCCCCGGTCCCGATTCGGTAGAGCTGTACGGGATGCGTGTCGATTTCCGCCGCGAGCTCCTCGAAGAGATCATCGGTGTTCCCGAAAAGCCTCAGGTTCGGCTGATTGAGATAGGCCTGAAGGATGCAGTAGGTGCAGTCCAGCGAACACTGCAGGCCGAAGTGGAGGATGCGATACCCGCAGCAGTTGTACTGGCGGGTTCCGGGGCAGGATTTGAGGAACCGGCCCCTGAACCGGACCACTTCCAGCACATCCGGATCGTGGACGGCTTTCTCCGGCACGCGATCCACGACGCTCACCCCGGCGTGGGGCAGGTTTTGTCTCAGGGTTTCAGCCAGCGGGCTATGAGCGACGTCCGCTTCGATCACGATTTTTCCGGGCGGCTTGAGGGCCATGGATTTCATGGATTCGGACACAGACCCCTTTCGTCGACGGCACGGCCGTCCCCGTTCATTTCCTGCAACACGGGACATCGCGGCGCATCAGTCGAACCAGGTTCGGGGACCGGGCAAACCGTTCCACCGCTTCCAGGCGTATGCGCAGCTGCTCCGGGTCCGAAAAGCCGATTCTGAGCTGCCAGTCCTCCCCTTCGAACGACGGCGGGGGCACGACTTCAATCCCCCCGGGGAGCGAGGCATCCACGAGTTCCTCGGCGAATCGGTCCGCCCTCGCGCTCAAACGCGGAAATCGCCAACGCCGAAGCACTTCCCTGATTTCCTGAGTTTTCTGCCGGCGGTTTGCCCCGGGATCGGCCGCAATCCGGGTGAGCTCGCCTTCATGAAGGACTTCCCGCCTGCTGCGACCCTGCTGCCGCGAGATCTCATCCACCCGCTCGACAATCTCCAACTGGATGCTCGAACTGCAACGCAATATCTTGAGCAGCGCAATCATCGCATTCCGGTCCGCCTCATCCCATTTCACGATTTCAAGTGCCGCCCGCTCGCCGATTTCCTCGGCGCCGAGCGCCGGCAGAAGCGCCCCGCCGGAATCGGCCACCCGGCGCCAGGCTTCAACCGCGCCCGGATGCGACACGAGCCCCTGCATTCCCGCAAGCTCACGGGGCAGTCGTTCCGACGGCACATGGCACGCCAGCTTGGAAACGATCTGTGCTTTCTCCGCGGCATTGGGCGAAGGTCCGAAAAGCCGGGCTTCGATTCGGTTCAGCATGAGCGCCGCGCGGTCTGAATCCGCCGGGAAGACCATGCAGTCAACACTTTGCAGCTGACGATCCCGAGCCCATTCCAGCCGTTTGAAGCCGTCCACGATGATGAACCGTCCGGCCCGTTCGCTCAGAACCCATGGGGGATTCAGGATGCCGTGACGGTCCAGGGACCGATGAAGCGCATCGGAGGGACTGAAACGGCGAATGGCGAAGGTGCGCTCGGAAAAATCCACGCTCTCGAGCTCCACCGGCGAGTGGGAACCTTTCATATCAGCCTTCCAACCCATGGCCGGACAGCCGTTCCAGCGCTTCCAGGTAACGCTTGCGGGTGTTCTCGACGACGTCCGGCGGCAGCACCGGCGGCGGGTCGGTCTTCTTCCATCCGCTGCGGACCAGGTAGTCTCTCAGGTACTGCTTGTCGAAACTCTCCGGACTGCTCCCGACCCGGTATCGATCGGCAGGCCAGAAACGGCTTGAATCGGGCGTGAGGACTTCGTCCACCAGCGTCAAACGTCCATCCACCAGGCCGAATTCGAACTTGGTGTCGGCCAGGATGATCCCGCGCTGCCTTGCGTAGGAGGAAGCCTTCAAATATACCTTTATGGTGACGTCCCGAACCCCCTGCGCCATATCTTCCCCAATGGCCGCCGCCATCGCGTCAAAAGAGATGTTCTCGTCGTGCTCGCCCAGAGTCACCTTCGTCGAAGGGGTGAAAATAGGCTCCGGAAGCTGCTGTGCTTCCTGGAGGCCGGCGGGCAGGGCAATGCCGCACACCTGTCCGGTTTTCCGGTAGTCTTCCCACCCCGAGCCGGCGAGGTACCCCCTCACGATGCATTCCACGGGGAAGACCCGGGCCTTCTTTACCCACATGCTGCGCCCCGCCAGCACCCGTTCATAGGGCCGACACTGCTCCGGATACCGCGAGACGTCGCTGCTGATCAGGTGGTTTTCCGTCACATCACTCAAAAAACGCAGCCAGAACTCGGTGATTCGCGTCAGGATTCTGCCTTTGTCCGGCACGGGATTCGGCATGATCACGTCAAACGCGGAAATGCGATCCGTGGCGACAATCAGGAGAGAATCGCCCAAGTCGTAGATGTCTCTCACTTTCCCGCGGTTGAGCAGTTTCAAACCCGGGAAATCGGTTTCCAGGACCAGATCGGGACTGCCGGACATCGCTTCCTCCTGTTTCTGCATTCCGAACGAGACGGGCTGCCGCGCACCCCGGCAAAAAGACGACGGCGCCGCAAGTGCCGGCCGATCCGAAACGTTTCCTTCGATACTTGCGCTTCAATGACATGTTCAAGAACGAAGAATCGCCGGACCGCCCCATAACGGGGCATAACCCGGTTGACCCTCATGGCGGCATTTGTTATCCTGCCTGCAACTGGATATCAAGTATTTCTGAGCAGATGTCAAAATAAAAGAAAATGCGGGCAGGAACGGAAGCATGAAAAAGGCCGAGAGCACCGACCGGTCATCAGGGGGTATCGCCGCACTCTTCGATGACGCCGAGCGCAAGGAGCTGTTCAGGAAATATCTTTACTTTCTTGGATGGATCGAGCTGCTCATTCTCATCATCTGCTGGCTGTACCAACTGGGAGACGGAGCCCGGGATCGGTTCGGGAACGTCGAAGCGACCTTCCCCTGGAGGGTCTATTTCGTGGTGGCCTTCCTTGTGCCCGTGGCCGTCAC
>Ga0208041_1001301_pt1 | contig 16740 bp, 12 predicted proteins | sample AD_SCU002_MetaG_FD_184453 | JGI IMG/M metagenome (GOLD analysis project Ga0208041, IMG submission 184453) | Active sludge microbial communities of municipal wastewater-treating anaerobic digesters from China - AD_SCU002_MetaG (SPAdes) (version 2) | ecosystem: Engineered > Bioreactor > Anaerobic...
GCTCGCCCTCTACTGCGAGGCGATGGGGATCAACGTCTACGACGTCCGGGCCGGGGTGGCGTCGCTGAAGGGCGAGGGGATCACCCGCGCCATCCTCTGGCCGGGCGCCGGGGTCGGCGGCCACTGCCTGACGAAGGACACCTATCACCTGGAGCGGGGGGTGCAGGTGCTCGGTGGGGAGCTCGACTTCCCGGCCGGCCGGGAGTCGCTCTACACCCTGGCCCGCGGGATCAACGACTTCATGCCCGAGCATATGTTGCATTTGACCGAGTCGGCGCTCGCACAGGCGGGGAAGACTTTAAAGGGCTCAAAGATCGCGCTCCTCGGCTGGGCGTTCATCAACGACTCCGACGACGCCCGGAACACGCCGGCGGAGCCGTTCCGCGATGCGGCGCTTGCTGCGGGGGCGGAGGTCAGGGTTCACGACCCCTGGGTGGACCCGGTGACGTCGCCGGATGCGCCGCCCGGTTTGTCGCGAGATTTGGAAGGGGTGCTCGCGGGTGCCGATGCGGTGGTGGTCTTTGCCGGGCATAAAGAGTACTGGGGGCTGGTGCCCACGTGGGTGAAGGAACTCTGCGGGTCTGCACACCCGGCGGTCGTCGACGGGCGGAACGTGGTGGACCCGGACGCGTGGATCGCGGCGGGGTTTGTCTACCGCGGGATCGGCCGGGGTGATAAGAATCGGCATCTGCTTACAGGGAAAGAATGACCCCATAAGAACACAACCTAATGACAGAAGGGCAACCATTAACCCTTACATTCTTTTGGCCCGCTTACGAACTAAATAGTAAATAACTGAGGTAGAGTATTGAAGATCCCATTGAGCAAGGCAATGATAGACGTGCAATGGGCTTTCATCAGCATTGTCACGGCATCGCTGGCCCACTTTATCCTCAGGATTGTCCTCGGCAAGGAACTCGGTCCCGAAGGGCTCGGGATATACACCCTTGCCTTTACCATCTACCTCTTCGGAATGCAGTTTGCCGCGTTTGGCATCGGCTCAGCGTTGACAAAATATGTCGCAGAGTTTCTCGGTGATCGGGTCGCCATCCGGAACTATGTTTCATCAGGGATGACCAGTTCGATCATCACCGGCGCCTTGATGGGCGTTGTGCTTTTCTTCCTCGCTCCCTTTATCGCCGTATCGTTTTTTAGAGTACCCGAACTAGAACTGCTGATCCAGCTGACTGCAGTCTGCTACCCTTTCATTGCTATCCAGAAAGCAGTGCTGGGAACACTGAATGGCTTCCGCAGGATGCATCTCTATGCGTTTCTGAATATTATCCAAAATGTTGGCATCGTTGCAGCATCGGTTACCCTAGTGTTGCCTTTCGGGGCGGGTGTAACGGGTGCGGTGATCGGGTTCGTCGGGCCGACAGTTCTCATCAGCACACTATGTCCTGTTCTTATCCGTGAGTGCATTGGGCTCGATACATCCCTCTGGAACACCCCGGCCCTTTGTGCAACAACTGTTTTCGGTTTCTATGTCGTGCTCGGTAACTCGATCAGCTTTCTCAATACCCAAGTCAGCAGCATTCTTATCGGATACTACATGAACCCGACTGAGGTTGGTGTCTATGCCGTCGCTGTGCTCCTCGCACAGACACTCACGCTCATTCCAAGCGCCGTTCAGCGGGTGACAGCACCAGTGACAGCAACTCTGTACAAAAAGGGGGATATCAAAGGCATCAAGAGAATCTATTATTCTACATTAAAGAAAACTTTCCTTCTTTCAGCAGGTAGTGCAACACTCATTGCAGTTTTCGGTCCAGACATTATCCTTCTTCTCTTTAGCGAAGAGTATCTTGTATCATATGTGCCGCTACTAATACTGCTATTAGGGTATACTATTGGCGCATCCTTCATAGCCGTTGGAAGCACATTGGCAAGCATCGGGAAAGTGCACATCCCCTTTCGTGTAGGCTCCATTTCCGGGATACTTAACCTCATGCTAACCGTCGTGCTTATTCCAAACTTCGGGATAAATGGTGCCGCACTGGCGACGGCTGTAACCTTGATTGCAGATTTTGGGATAAACATAGTAGTAGTTAATAGTTGTTTATCAAGACCGCTGGAACCACACGCCCGCCGTGTTCCCGTTCAGGAGTAGTAATTTTGTAGACAATCTCAAGCGATCCCAAGATCTTCTTCAACTCCTCATTCTGGTTTGCAACCCTTTTGATCCTTCGTTCTTCCTTGGCGACCACAAATTACCTGCTCTCCGGAACGATAAAAGGGTCTGTTTTATCGCAGGCCACCAAGTTTACTTCTTCAGCTGGCTGACGATAACCCTGCTGAAGCGCTCAAATTCCTTTTTCATCCCAGAATACGTCATTGAACGAGAAACAGATAGAGCCACATGAACCCACTAAGCACATAGATCCAGAAACCTTTTTCAAAAGGTCTCTGCAATCTGTAATGACTTACCCTTGAGGAACCAACCCACCACTTGTTCCACCACCTCTCATCCCATTACAAACAGCGATTTATGAGCTCGCAGGGCTGTTGAGGACCATTGCTTGATAATCTGAGAGTCCACGAGAGTGCGGTGACGTGCCTCGGGGAATAGCAGTCTCAGTCACATCATTAATGTGTGAAGGAGGCACAAAGACAGATGGCATGACGTGGAAGACATATAGGTATTAACGGTTCTATTGGCATGGCGCATTTCCAGAAGGGAGGGGGACTGGAAGAGAGGACATACCTTCTGTCATATGTAATTCTTGTTTGGCCTAATTCCCATTGCATACATATTTGAAAAGATTACAGAGATCACTTCTCTCTTCCTTGCGAATATTTGCGATCTCTTCTGGGAACATTTCAGATTTTTCTGATAATTGTTCAAGATGATCTTGGATATAAATTAATGCTTCTCTGAGACCATTAGGCGTAGTATCATCATAATAAATCACCATATTGTTATATGGAGAGCTTTGTATGACATCTAGTTTCGTTGACAAGACTATTTTCGAGTGAGATAGATAGTAAGTTACCTTTGAGGGGAAAGAGTGCTGTGAGAAAGCAGTACCCTTTGGAGTCGGATTTATACAAACATCTGCTTCAGCGAGTGTCTGTTGATACATATCTTCAGATAGATTTCCGAGATATCTAATGTTTTCACACAACCGTGTTCGTTTTACAATGTAATCTCTTAATGGACCGGTACCTGTTATAGTAAGGTCTGCGATATCCTTTAAGTCAACCATTGTATCGATTAATCTCCGTACACCCCTCTCATCGTCCAGCGTACCTGAATAGAGTACACATAATCTATTCCCATTCCGACATCGTGCTGTAGGGAATGTCAAAGACCCAAAGTATCCTGAACTTATGGCAATAGGTGATGTCGGACCCCTAGAACATCTGATACGTTTTGCGATTTCTTCAGAACATGTGATAAAACCAGAACTCTTATTAACCCCATAGTTTTCGCTTACCAAAAATAACTTTTTATAACGTGAGGTTCCAATAAGGCCATATAATTCTTCAAATTCAATAATTAACTTATATTTTCGAAGAAGCATTGTAAACCAAGCAAACAATGCGGTTGGTGGAGTGAAATTATAAGTTATCAAAATGTCGCCATCATCTAAATGTGTAATAAGCCAGATCATAGCAGAAAAAGTTGATGATATATATCGAAATGGACCAAGATCTATCTGTCCCAGATAAACCTCTGTAACATTATCATAACTGTCATTTGGGCGTTCGATCGCTCGGAATATTCTACTATTCTTCCATGACGCAGTTGACACACAGTAAATATCATTTTTACTGAAATGATCCGCGATTATGTTAAGCATATAGTTTACTCGGTGAGAGCCGGCTTGCGACCCGCCCGAATTTGGATTTTGCAGGGACCCACGGTGATCACTAACAAAATATATCACTTTGACACAATCATTACTCGAAGGTAATCTCTTCCCTTGGCGAACTTTTCGAAATATAACATTGAGTTTATTTATCATGCTCTTTATCCTACTCTGTGGAGTTGCATGTTGCGGTTTATGCATACTATTTACAGTCCATGTACCACGCAACAGTTTCTTTCAATCCATCGTGAAGCCCTTTCTTGGCACGGAACCCGAATTCCTGCTCAGCACGGGAGACGGCTAGGCACCGCCGAGGTTGGCCGTCGGGTTTGGCGGCATCCCAGACAATCTCGCCTGTAAACCCCGTGAGGTCAGCGATGAGGGTCGCAAGGTCGCGAATGGTGATCTCAAAGCCCGCTCCAAGGTTCACCGGGTCGGGCTTATCGTAACGTTCGGCGGCGAGTGCGATCCCCTCAGCGGCGTCGTCGACGTAGAGGAACTCCCGGGAAGCTGCCCCGGTCCCCCAGACCTCGACGCTCTCCGCACCGGTCTCCACAGCCTCGACAAACTTCTTGATCAGGGCCGGGATGACGTGCGAGCTTGCCGGGTTGAAGTTGTCTCCGGGACCGTAGAGGTTCACCGGGAGGAGATAGATGGCGTTGAACCCGTACTGCTGGCGATAGGCTTGGGCCTGGACAAGGAGCATCTTCTTCGCGAGGCCATAGGGAGCGTTGGTCTCCTCAGGATATCCGTTCCAGAGGTCCTTCTCCTGGAATGGGACCGGCGTAAACTTCGGGTAGGCACAGATCGTCCCGACAGCGACGAACTTCTCCACGCCGGCCTGCCGGGCGGCCTCCACCAGCTGGATTCCCATGATGGCGTTGTCATAGAAGAGAGAGCCTGGGTTCTCCATGTTGTAGCCGATCCCCCCGACCTTCGCCGCAAGGTGAATGACGAGGTCGATGTCCTGCACTGCCTCAACGCAGTTCTCCCACCGCCGCAGATCAAGATCCCGGCTCCGTGGCGCACTGATGTTCTCCTTCGCAAGCCCGTGCCTCTCCAGCGTCCTCACCAGAGAGGAACCGAGGAATCCAGCCCCGCCGGTGACGAGGACTTTCTTTCCATCCCAGAACATCATACCATCTCCCGGATTATATCTGTACAATCTTTTGTGCCGTCTCTCTTGAAGATATCATCGATTTCATCAAAATTCTTTCGAAGGTCCATCAGGTTTTCTAAGTCCTCAGCCCACAAGCCGTCGAGGACAGCCGGCTTTGGGACTTCCCTCCCGATCCCCAAATGTTCAACGCCCCCGATGAGATATTCATCCTCGGCAAACTCCTCCCTCCGGAAGAGAGCCATCGGGACGCCGGCCTGGATCGCCTCCGAGATAGTGCTGTAGCCGGGCTTTGAGACTACCAGGTCGCAGGCGGCAATCCAGTCCTGGGTCTCAGTCTCGGCGGGAGGGATCTGGATCGTGCCCGGCAGGTCAGCCCACGACGGGACAAGGAGAGTACACTCACTAAGTGTGGTCCTGATACCCCGGAAAACGGCGGGATCAAGAGACTGCCCACCGCCGAGGTAGACGAGCGGTCGCCCGGAGGAAAGCCCCGGAAGCTCCGCACGGCCCCGGGTCACCGCCCGTGCCACAAGCCCGACTTTCCGCCGATCACGGAAGACCGTCATCGGCTCGTGGAGCGGGAGGAGAAGAGCACCATCGGCAGCGCGGTAGGCTTCAGCGATTCGGTCGGTCAACTCGTTCTTCTCAAAAAGGTGGGCGTAGATGAGGTGCCAGGTGAAGTTCGAGATACCAAGCGACGGGATCCCGAGTTCTTCCGCGGCAAGGAAGGGCTGCGGGGTGATATCGGAGAGGACGAGGTCGACCCGGCGATCATGGAGGAAGGCCTTCTCACCGGTGATGTAGTCATCCCAGGAAGAAAGCCACTGTTCTACCGCTGTAAGAGTCCCCTCCTTATCCACGGCGGCGCCATCCATCACCACACCCGGGTCATTTGGCCCTCTCAGAACCTCGACTCCGGGGAGCGACTGGGACATGAACTCAGCAGGTGAGCCGGTCCTGACGATGACTTCAGCACGCAACGTTTCCTGGAGTCCCCGGATCAGAGCGATGTCTCGCGCCGCGTGACCATAGCCAAAGTCACTGGTGTAGAAACAGACCCTTGGCCGCTTCAATCTCTCGTCCACCACCGGTCCGGATACTTACGGGCGAGGAACTCGTCCCCTTCGCCGGGGGGTTCAAGCCCTGCCTCCCTCAGATCCGCATCAACCATGATCCGGGTCAGGTCCGAGAAGGTCACGCTGGGCTTCCAGCCAAGTTTCTCCCTGGCCTTCCCGGCATCCGCAATGAGATCTTCAACCTCGGTCGGCCGGAAGTACCGGGGGTCAATCCGGACATGCTCCTCCCAGTCGAGGCCGGCGTACGAGAAAGCGGTCTCAAGGTACTCCCGGACCGAGTGGCTCTCACCTGTCCCAATGACATAATCGTCAGGCTTCTCCTGCTGGAGGATTCTCCACATGCACTCGACATATTCCGGAGCAAAACCCCAGTCCCGCCGGGCGTCCAGGTTCCCCATGTAGAGGTACTTATCTTTCCCCGCAAGGATCCGGGCGATTCCCCGCGTGATCTTCCTCGTCACGAAGGTCTCACCCCGCCGGGGAGATTCATGGTTGAAGAGGATCCCGTTCGCCGCGAACATTCCGTAGCCGTCCCGGTAGTTGCGCGTCATCCAGTAGGCATACTGCTTGGCACAGGCATACGGACTCCGTGGCCAGAATGCTGTTGTCTCACTCTGCGGAGGGGGGGTCGCCCCGAACATCTCGCTGCTCGAGGCTTGGTAAAATTTCATTCCATTCCCGCTCCTCCGAATCATCTCAAGGAGCCGGGTGGTCCCGAGGCCGGTGACGTTCCCGGTGTACTCGGGGGTATCGAAACTGACCCTCACGTGGCTCTGGGCCCCGAGGTGATAGACCTCATCGGGTCTAATGTTATAGATAAGATGGGAGATCTGTTCATCATCGGAAAGGTCGCCATAGTGGAGAAAAAGGCGTGCGCCTGCATCGTGGGGGTCAGTATAGATATGGTCGAGACGGGGGGTATTGATGGTCGATGCCCGCCGGATGATTCCATGTACTTCGTAGCCGTTATGAAGAAGGAATTCGGCGAGGTACGATCCGTCTTGCCCCGTGATGCCAGTTATCAAAGCTTTTTTTGGAATAATGCCCACTCTCCGCCTTTGAGGATCTGTAAATGTTTTGTAGGCAGGTCATATATGGGTTTTGTATTTCAACTCGTGGTTTTAAAGGATTGGAGCGGGAATCCTCTACTCTCAGGCGGAGGTGGAAGTGGCGCCACCTCTCCTTAGCCTATGTATTCCAAATGATCAAAGAAATTAGACGACTCGACCGAGCATCTACAGGATGATCCTTTGTTTCTCCGTTATCTTCGTTATTATCACTTGTTCACCCGCAATGGAACCCTGCAAAGGCGGAAGTGAGCGTCTGATAGACCAGATCATTCAATTTACACAAGTTTCTTTTTGTAATCCTCATGCAGATGGATCTATTCTTTGATGGGCAAGCATTGATATCGATCACGCAGCTCAAAATAGCAATTTTTCGACTATCACAACTAGAGACTCCAGAAGGCCATTCCGCTAACTATGAGATGATACCGACGCGTCGTGGATTTGACCCTATAGTCTTGCTGGTACGCCATGCTAAGTGCAGCCAAGTGATCAAGATGCACAGGATGCCGTTGAGCAAGCTGCGGGATTCATAGCAGGGTCAGATCTGACGTGCGACTTCGTTAGGGAGAGGTGTTTTTTGATGATTTTCTGGAAACAGGGGATCTGCACTGTAGCAACTCAAATCCAAGAAGATAAGGAAATAACCATAAACATCATCATTCTCGTACACCTTCTGCATTTTTTCAAGTTCGTCTACATATCTAGGGCCAAGAATAACATAATCTTCAATTTTTTTGTAGTATCCTTCGAGATCTCGGAACATTCGAATGGGTCTATCCCCCATATACTCTCTCCAAATGAACACATCACCATCACGATTCGCGAGATCTCTCGAAAGTATTGGGTCGTTTTGAAGTCCATAATACAGACCCAGAACACAAGTCCCATATCTTGAATCACTGAAAGCAGTGTCTGAATGTCGGGATATTGTTTCCGCGCCCTTTACCTCCTGAACAGTATATGTCGTCGAGATTGTTGATTCTTTTAGCCAGAGCGGGCTGTCCAAATTTGTCAAATTATTCGAGGTGGCTGTTAGCATAAAGAAAGATAAGCAGGTGAATAACACGAATATTAAACAAATTTGTTGATTTTTATTCATGCATCGGGCCATATGGATCGTGGCGAATGCAGCCATAATTGCCAAAAGTAAGTATTCGAACACGAACCAGCGGTGAGGAATAATATTTCGTATCCCAAATAATGGGAAAGCAAAGGTTATACCCATAAGCAGAGCTGTACAGACTAGCATTGAGAATGTTCCCCGTGAACGGAAATTAGAAGATGACCAATAGAGTGAACCGATAACTGCTAAAAATACTAGTAGCGCCAGGCCAAGGTTATTAATTAAACTTTCAGATAGTGGCGGGAGTTGCGCTGCATATTCAGGGATAGCCTCCGGCCGGTTTAAAAAACTTGCATAGCCTGTAACATATGTATCGAGTGTTGCAACGATCTGATCGAAGAAAGGGGTTCCGTCTGCACAATACTCCGCGATAAACCAATGCTGAATAAGACCTACAGCATAGACCATCAGTAGCACTGGAAAGGAAGATTTCAATTTCTCGGAGAAGATTATACTATAAAGTAGCGAACCCACGATCAGCCCAGTAAGCGTCACGAGCAGTACAAACGAGGATACAGCATGAGCCACAATTATCGTAAACATCAGTATGAGTGCAATTACTAACCATTCTGTTTTATTTTTGAAATTTGTAAGTTTATACACGGCAAACATCGAGAAGAAAAATAAAATAACCCCATAACTGGTCGTTTGAGGGGCGGCCCCCCACCAATTATGATAATCACTAATATTGATAATAAGCACCCCTAAAAGTCCTATTTTTTCACCAAACATCTCTCTAGCAATCAAGTACACACAAATCGACGAAATCGCAAGTGGAAGAGTAACAGAGAACATTGATGCGTCTTTTACAGGGAGACCCAGCACAACCTGTGATATTGCAACGTTTATGTGCATTATTGGAAAGAACTGTTCTTTATCAAAGAGAACTCCAGTATTGCCAAGTTGCGCTAACATCTCATTCATCCGCAAATGGACCCAGTAGTCGACACCAGAGCCCCCAAAAAAGTAGTATTTCGTGAGTTTGAGGTTCAACGATAGCAAGATAACATTGACTACTTGGACAACTGAGGTTCGTTTGCTTGTAACCCCTGCGCACAGTAGTGCCAGTGTTCCTGCACAAAGCGAGATTAAGATAAAATACCAAACAGTTCTACTCCCTGAAGCATGGAATACTAATAAGCTTACGGAGAAAAGAACTATGAAAATGATTTCCAACAAATACTCAACAGATTTTGTATTATGAAAAATAATTTCAGTACTACCTGCATCTTTTGTTCGAGATATCACCAGATATACCAAGGAGGCAAAAAATAGAGCACCTCCTAATGTAAGGAGGTGAATCGTGGGGGATACTAGGTAGAGACTCATAACAGCAAGTCCCCCCACCAGCCCTAGAATACAGACAATGATATCTAGCCTACGCCCAATGATGTTGTATTGCGATATGCCACTACGTTGAGGTTTCATGTCACCCATAGTAATCTTAACGACAGAATCAAGAAGTCTAAACAGAGCGTAAGCCTAAAATCATGCTATATATAAATGCAAACAAGCTAACCAGTGCGATCAACTCCAGAAGGGGGCGGGGTCTCACGAAACATATGAAATATCATATAACCCTATAATAGTGACCAAGAATCCATATTAACTATGACTATCTAGATCTTTATTAAATCGGGGATAGCAGTCAGAAAAACATTCCCTAAGATATTCAGTATTAATCATATGTCACACAGTTTTTATCTCAGAGCCCTAAAATACACGTCTAAAACCGCCTTCGCAATATTCTCCCACCTATACCGCTCTGCGTACGCAAGGATCACCCCCCGACCCCACTCCCGGTCCAGTGCCACCAAGATCTCCTCCGCCAAGTATTCCGGGTTAGCGGGCTCAACTAGTTGTCCGTGTTCATCTGATACGATGACCTCCTCACTTCCCCTGTTTCGTGCCGAAACAACAGGCTTTCCGCACGCTAAGGCCTCAATCTGAACCACACCAAAACTCTCTGACAGACTCGGCAGGACAAAGAGATCGCAGGCGTTCATCCAAATCGGTAAGATATCGCTCGGCACAGACCCAAGCAACTTCACCTTCTCACCCAAGTGTAACCGGTCGATCTGCACCTGCAGGCTCCCCCTCTCTGGCCCTGCCCCCCCGATAAAGCAGAGCACATCGTCCCGCTGATTGCAGATCTGCTCCATCGCGTCGATCAGGTAGTTGAAGCCCTTTCGCTGGATCAGATTTCCCAGCGAGAAAACAATCTTCACATCCCCTGGCAGGCCAAGCCGCTCCCTCGCAACAGCCGTATCGATGGGGTGAAAGGCCGGGGAGAACCCATTGGGGATGGAATAAACCTGCTCATTGTAGTGCTTCAGGACAGGAACATCCTTCCTGTTCACCCTGATGAGAGCATCGGCACCAGACCAGGCGGTGTTGATGAGCGGGTGGTTCATCCCGACCTCCTGGTCAAACCAGTCTCCGTTCTCGTGGATGGTGGTGATCACTGGCTTCCCGTATTTCTCCTTCAGCCGGACACCGATGTACCCGGACGGCCAGGTAAAGTGAGCATGGATGAGGTCAAAATGAAGGTGGTGCTCTTCGATGCACCTCTCCACTGCCTGCAGGCGGTTGTCGATCAGGATCCTGCTCAGCCAGACAATTGGGACATAGATAGATCGGGGAAAATAGATCTCTACGTTGTCGTAGGTGTAATCCTTGCAGAGTTTGTCTTTCTTGAGGTACCCAAACGAACGGAGTACCGGCGCAATAACAATGACTTTTTTGAAGTACTGTTTTAATTCGGCAACCTGATACTTGACAAACGTCTCGGCGATGAAAGACTCATCCTCATTTGGGTAGGAGGGAGTGAGGATAAGGAGAGTCTTATCCTTCAGATCCACCGGGCGGTTCTCTTTTGCGGTCGTCATCCCACTCATTGACACTCAGACCAACCCTTTCCCAATCCCCAGATACACAATCCCCTCTCCGCCCGCGAACAGATTCTTCCCGTCCACGATCACCGGCGAGGCCATGAGCCCCTTCACCGTCTCCACCGAGATCCCCCGGAACACGTCGTGGTCCACGAGGAAGACCGCACACTCCGCACCGGAAAGCGCCTCCTCGACGCTCCCGACCGAGGCAAACACCCCGGCCCTCGTCCGAATCGAGGGAACGTAGGGATCATACACCCGCACGTCGGCCCCGAGGTTTGCGAGCTCCTCGATAATCTTGATCGCGGGCGACTCCCGGGGGTCGTTGATATTCTTCTTGTAGGCAAGGCCCATGATGGTGATCTTTGCCCCGTAGAGGCGCTTGCCGACCTGCCGGAGGCCGCGTTCGGCGAGGTTGACAACGTGCATCTTCATGAACTCGTTGATCTCGCCGGAGGTCTCGATGAAGCGGGGGATGAAGCCGTACTTCTTCGCCCGGTAGGACATGTAGTAGGGGTCGAGGGGGATGCAGTGGCCGCCGATGCCCGGGCCGGGATAGAATGGCATGAAACCGTAGGGCTTGGTGGCCGCGGCGTCGATCACCTCCCAGGTATCGATGCCCATCCGCTCGAAGATAAGAGCCATTTCGTTGACGAGAGCAATATTCACGTTCCTGAAGATGTTCTCAACCATCTTCACGGCCTCAGCCGTACGGGCATCTCTGACCTGGACGACCTGATCCACAACACTCCCGTAGAGGGCGGCGGCAATCTCGGTGCACTCGGCGTTGATACCACCGACGACGGTCGGCACCTTGTCAATAGGGAAGTTTTTGTTACCAGGATCCACCCGCTCGGGTGAGTAGGCGACGCCGAAGTCGCTGCCGGCGACGAGCCCGGTCTCTTCCAGGATCGGAACCACCACTTCGTCAGTTGTTCCGGGATAGGTGGTGCTCTCAAGGATCACGAACTGTCCGGGGTGAAGAACAGCCCTGATAGTCGTGCAGGCACTCTTGATGTAACTCAGGTCGGGAATCTTGTCCTCTGACAGGGGGGTTGGAACACAGATGATGAGGAGATCACACCGGCGGAGGTCTTCCGGATCCGCTGTCGGGGAGTAGGTCTTTCCAAGGAACTGGGAGAGTTGCTCGTCGGTGATGTCCTGGATGTGAGACATCCCTGCCCGGAGACGCTCGACGGTGCCTGAGCAGACATCATACCCAAAGACGGTGAACTTCTTCGCAAAGGCCATCGCGAGTGGAAGGCCGACATATCCTTGGCCGATGATACCGATTTCTGCACTATGATCCATGATCTTTGATAGTAGGTTCTGCATGGTTCCTCCACGTAGTGTTAATGATATCCAAACTGCTGCTGAATTCCAGGCTGGCTCTTCATCAGGTCGATGCTCTGAGGATAGTGCTCAATAAACCAGACCATAAACGCCGTTACATCGATCTTATCCTGCACGAGGGTCGTAGCTTTCTGTTTCCCTTCTTTCCTCAGGTTCGGGTTCTGCAACAGCCTTCTTGCTTCAGCGAGTACTGTCTCGTCGGTGCAATCCCGCCCAGAAAAATCAGAAACAAGGTGATACTTCTCATCCTCCTCGGTAGTATAGCCCAGCCCGAGGCTATTGACATAAATTGCGTGAGTACCCAGTACGGCGCATTCTGAAGCAGTGGTCGCACCCTCTCCCACGTACAGTGTCGCATAGTACAGCAGATCGTGTAATTTCTCCGGCGAGACCCGGATCTGGTATGACCGCAACTCCTCTGGCAACGCCCCCTCCGAGGTGATCAGAACTTGGCCGTAACTCTCCAACGCCTTCACGAGCCCGACCTTGTCGCGGATGCCGTGCTGGCCGATGTCGTGGCTCGCCTCCCATGAGACGAAGCGGACGATGATGAAGGGGTCGTCCTCGGTGAGACCAATCTCGGCGAGGACAGAGGAGTTCGGAGTGAACCGGTTAGGGTGAAGATAGGCGAGTTCGTGGTAGCCGTTGTAGCGGATCTGCTTCGGGCCGATATCACCGCGATAACAGGAAGGAGTGCAGACTGACGTAGCGAAGGGCAAGTATAACCGGATCTGCTCCGTGGCATGCTCCGTATCTTCAAAACTAACACAGGGTTTTTTGAGCAATAATGAGGCGTGAGCAGCACGAATTGATCCAATTCCAACTAAAATGTCGGGATTCATTTTCTTGAGCACAGTGTACATTTTTAAATCTAAGAGTGGGAGATTCACCAATTTCTTAAATAACGAATTCCCATAGCATCCAAGTGGGATATACGTAAAGCCATATTTCTGTAGCAGGGTATATGCCAGATCCTTCTGACTGGCAGTAACAACTACTTGGTGCCCCTGCTCTTCCATCTCCCAGATAAAATTCTTGAAGAAGTGGACATGGGCAGGATGATTGATGTCAACGACGATCCTCATCTCCGGTCACCATCCAGACCAATAGTTCTTGCTAAAACGGTCTTCCCCGCCATTATAGCATCGCCTTCTTTCACTAGAATTTCAACTTCGGTCGAAGGGATGATAACATCCACCTGAGAGCCCCAGGTGATCTTTCCAATCCTCTGGCCTTTAACAACAGGAGCCCCCACTCCGACAAACGATAATATTTTAGAGACGTACGGGGTGCCCATTTCAGTTATAATGACTTTCTGAGCATCACCCTCAAAAATTAATGTCGTCCTAGGGTTTTCGATCTCCGACCTCCAGTCCTTGGGGGAGAGGGTCCGACCAGGGAAGGACTCGATGTAGGTTATTTTTCCGCCTATAGGAGCCCGTGTGATATGTACATCAAGAACGCTCATGCATATGCCAACGATATAACCATCAGTCGTATCCAGTGCCCCGGTTTTTGCAATTTCACTTACCTCGATATTCTTTTTTCCTTTTATCGCACAGGGCACCGTTCCCGCCGAAACTTCACGGACATAGATTATCCTCCCATCGGCGGGTGCAATGATAACATTGGGAGTGTCTGGAGGGATCCGTTCCGGATCGCGGAAGAAACGCCACATAACAACTCCAATCCCTGAAATTAGTAATCCTATGAGGCTCAGTAAATATGCAACAGGCTCAGGGGAAAGGGAGTTGTAAGATACTGCCAGATAGACGATACTGGCAAGAACACCGCTTACCACTCCAATCTTAACCGAGGAAATTAAGTCAAGGTTACATATCCTAGGATGCGCACCAATGGCCGCAAAACAAGCCCCTAAGATTATCAGCGTAAATGTCCATTCAATGTGCATATTTCACCTTCGCGATAAAATCGGAATCATCAATGTTTCTGCAAGAAAGGGGAGCGGATCAGCAGAAGATAACGAGCCAAAAACCTTATCTCCTGTTAGTGTGGAGGCATACTGACGCAGTGTCATATTCCTCCGGAAAATTTCCTTCATCGAGACATAGAGATCAGTATATTCATCAATCCATTTGCCATGGATCATTATTTTGGAAGCGTCCAGTTCTTTGTAATAATCCTCTCCATTCACGTCGCAGTATAAAAGGTACGGCAGGTTCAATCCGGAGAGTAATGCAATTGAATGCCATTTCCAGGTCCTGGGATTGATTTCCAGCAGTTTGAAGGTCCCATCCCGGGAATCATATTTGAATTCCACCTCCGATAACCCATAATAACCAAGCGCATCGAGAAGCTTGAGACTTAAGGAACGAACCTCGGATACCTCGACCAGTTCAACAAAAGTACTCGCTTTGCCAAAATCCATGGGGATTTGGCGCGATCTCTGGCCCGTGACAGATGCAACTATGCTACCGTCCTTGAAGAAAGAGCCACATGAGTAGAGGTTCTCAGGTGATCCGGGGATGACCTCTTGGATGATTATTTCAGAAGGGGGGATAACTTTTGTTGTTTTATGATACCTCTCCTCCAGTTCCTCACAGTTATGCGCGAGGAGGGCCTTGCTCCCGGTCCTAGCGTAAAATGTGTGCATCACGGCGGGCTTTATGATGACGGGATATCGAAGCTGATCACTTATTGCTCTGACATCGGAGAGATCGTCCGGGAAGTGTGATTCCGGTATAGGTAGACCGATCTTTTTCGCCAAGGAGTACGTCAATTTTTTGTTGTAACAATGCTCGACCACATCCCATGCAGGAGTCCAGATCGTGTAATAACTGCTGAGTTCCTTCTTGTTTTGGGATAGATATGCAACTGTTTGATCATCTGTGGGGAAGAGAAGCCAGTCCTGAAGGTTATATTGACGACTCTTTTCTTTCAGATAATCACAGAATTTTTGTTCAGATTCAAAAACATCAGCAGGCATCTTGATAAAGTTAGAGCAATATTTGGAGAAACGAGCGACATTGTAACCGGTGACATCCATGAGTACAACAGGGATCTTCTTACAGCCCAGCATCCGAACGATCCCGAGCCCCTGCACGTGCCCGCCGATAACTACGGCTCCTTTCACGCTCTCATCACCTGGAGAACTGTCTTCCCCATATTCACTGCAAGATCCGTGAGAGACCCAATAGCCCACTCCCCCTCACTCACCGCCCACCGCTCCGGGTGCACGGTCAGGTACAGCCTCTCCTCCCCGGCAGACCCGATCCAGCGGGCAAGGTCATCCGTGGTCGCAACCGAAGGTGGGACCGCCCCGGCGCCCGGCATAGCGTCCCGCACCGAGTGCTTCCCGCCCCAGTTCCGGCCGGTGTCGGTGAGGTACCTCAGATCCTTCCCGGCCATAGAGAGGTAGGCCTCCCCCACGATCCCGAACTCCCCAAAATCATACTCCTTCCAGAGGTCACGGTTATCGTAGCGGGAGAGGGGGCTCCCGTGCATGCAGATCGTCCGGACGTCGCAGAGGGATCTGAACTCCTCGAGTTCGCGGGCGAAGAGATCGATCGCCTTCTCGTAGTCGCCCTTCGCCTTTGCCAGCACCTCGTAGTGGTAGCCGACCTCATGGCCGAGGGAGAGGACCTGCTCGATGATCTCAGGGATGAACGTGTGCGGGTGCCGGAAGTAGTAGGTCGAGGTGACCCCGAGGGCGTGCTCGAGTTCGGCCATCTTCAGGGCGTTCTCCGGCTTCCTATCAACATCGTGACGGAGGATGACCGTTCTCCCACCGGAGCCGCCGGCAAGGTACCGCTCGACCGTGACCGGCGTATATCCGGCGCCGAGAAGCACACGGCAGAGCTCCCCGTACTTTGCCATTGTAAAGTCCCGCATTCTTCTCCCTCAGGTGCTCACCGCAGCGTTCGCCTGCATATCAAACAGCATCGCAAAGAACAGGAACTGCATCCCCATCATGAACACCAAAAACGACAGCACCCCGTGTACGAAGAGCACCGGATACCCCATCACGAACCTCTCCCAGAGCGCAATCAGCCCCCCGAGCACCCCGAGCGGCGCGAGCACCGCCCCGGCGGCGTAGAAGAACGCGAGGGGGTGGAAGCCCATCTGGATGTACTTCGTCTTCAAGCGGAAGAGGAAGTTCCCGAGGAGGAGCTTTGAGACCCGCGGGATGTAGGTCGAGTAGCGGATCTTCGACTTCTCCCGGCCGTAGCGGGCCGGGATCGCGACGTCCGAAACCCTGCACCCGCAGATGTTCAACCAGATCAGGAGGTGGTTGCAGTAGCCGTAGCCCTGGTAGACCTCGGTGAGCGGGAGGG
>Ga0208041_1001309_pt1 | contig 16654 bp, 12 predicted proteins | sample AD_SCU002_MetaG_FD_184453 | JGI IMG/M metagenome (GOLD analysis project Ga0208041, IMG submission 184453) | Active sludge microbial communities of municipal wastewater-treating anaerobic digesters from China - AD_SCU002_MetaG (SPAdes) (version 2) | ecosystem: Engineered > Bioreactor > Anaerobic...
AACTCTGTCCTGGCGCCCGGCCTTTCTTCGCCGCGACCGGTTCATCCCCACGTGCATGGGGAACTCGGGAGGACTGGATCGCGGGCGACCTCGCAATCCGGTTCATCCCCACGTGCATGGGGAACTCCTGATTGGAAACTACGTTGCATCTCCTGTTTGCGGTTCATCCCCACGTGCATGGGGAACTCTTTACAACCAACCTATTTTCCCGCGTTGTGAACGGTTCATCCCCACGTGCATGGGGAACTCTTCTAAATTACATATACCTCTTTCTGGGTAATCGGTTCATCCCCACGTGCATGGGGAACTCAATACGGTAGTCAATGAAGTAACGTCCAATACCGGTTCATCCCCACGTGCATGGGGAACTCGCCGAACTCAGGGCAACCCCAACCCCTCTCCTCGGTTCATCCCCACGTGCATGGGGAACTCCTATCAGTATGTAGAGGAAGAAGAAGAATCTACGGTTCATCCCCACGTGCATGGGGAACTCACGGTATAGATGGAGATGATACCCAGATATGCCGGTTCATCCCCACGTGCATGGGGAACTCATTCCATCAATTACAGTGTATTTTGATGTTTCCGGTTCATCCCCACGTGCATGGGGAACTCTCCCCAATCCGGATGGGAACCGAAATAATACCCGGTTCATCCCCACGTGCATGGGGAACTCTGCGGGGTCACCGGGACGACGTTCCGGCAGACCGGTTCATCCCCACGTGCATGGGGAACTCCGGAGATGCCGAAGGCCCTCCTGAGCGCGTGACGGTTCATCCCCACGTGCATGGGGAACTCCTGATCGAGGACTACCTCCGGCGGGACCGGACCGGTTCATCCCCACGTGCATGGGGAACTCGGAAGGCCTTCGCCTGGTGCGGTCGCCCCGACCGGTTCATCCCCACGTGCATGGGGAACTCATCCCGAGGTCCTGGAAGTCGGCGGCGATCAGCGGTTCATCCCCACGTGCATGGGGAACTCCGCTCGTTCAGGCAGGGGATCCCCGAGTGGGCCGGTTCATCCCCACGTGCATGGGGAACTCGGGGCCGGGACCGGGATCGTGGACCTGATGTACGGTTCATCCCCACGTGCATGGGGAACTCTCGGCGACCCAGACCTCGGCGTCGACGTTGTACGGTTCATCCCCACGTGCATGGGGAACTCCCTGGAGTCCGGTATGCTAGGGGGGATGTGATCGGTTCATCCCCACGTGCATGGGGAACTCATCTGCTGAAATACCTGAGTTTCCTCGTCAGTCGGTTCATCCCCACGTGCATGGGGAACTCCCGTTCGGGTTTGAACCCTACGCACAGGATTTCGGTTCATCCCCACGTGCATGGGGAACTCTCGTAGGTGATGGGGTAGCGGAGGAAGATGTCCGGTTCATCCCCACGTGCATGGGGAACTCGTTCATCTTAGCAGCATATTCGATATACGGCTCGGTTCATCCCCACGTGCATGGGGAACTCACGAATTCGGTTGATCTGGGACGACTGGCCTGCGGTTCATCCCCACGTGCATGGGGAACTCGGTGTAAAGTAATAAAAGAGTAAGAAGAATTACGGTTCATCCCCACGTGCATGGGGAACTCTGCAGATTCCGCACTATTCATTTGATCTAATGCGGTTCATCCCCACGTGCATGGGGAACTCTTGGTGTTACTGGACTCAAGCGCATTCAACACCGGTTCATCCCCACGTGCATGGGGAACTCCTGCATACCAACATTCTATGCAGTTTCAGATACGGTTCATCCCCACGTGCATGGGGAACTCGTCCCGCCGGAGTTCATCATCATCGCGCAGGCCGGTTCATCCCCACGTGCATGGGGAACTCTTGGATATACCGCTGAATGATCTCTGCTGAGACGGTTCATCCCCACGTGCATGGGGAACTCGTGTGCATCAGCCGGCGGGCGTTGATGTCGATCGGTTCATCCCCACGTGCATGGGGAACTCTTCTCTTTGATGAACTGGAGGATCTCCGCGATCGGTTCATCCCCACGTGCATGGGGAACTCACGTAACAATAATCATCATCGTAGTTATCAATCGGTTCATCCCCACGTGCATGGGGAACTCATTTTTACCTATTGTTGCAGAAGAACCATTAACGGTTCATCCCCACGTGCATGGGGAACTCATGATTGGTGACTGTGGTTTGTTTTCAATTCTCGGTTCATCCCCACGTGCATGGGGAACTCACTCTTACATGCGCAACAGTTGAATCGTGTTCCGGTTCATCCCCACGTGCATGGGGAACTCTGACCCGGGGCCTCCTCGACCTGACCCAGAACCGGTTCATCCCCACGTGCATGGGGAACTCGAGGCTCGCGCCCGACCATAGGGAAAATATATCGGTTCATCCCCACGTGCATGGGGAACTCGACGCCGCCGCCCGCGAGATCGGGTATCCGCTCGGTTCATCCCCACGTGCATGGGGAACTCATCCTCGATGTCCTCCCGCATCCTCTCTATCTCGGTTCATCCCCACGTGCATGGGGAACTCCTAGACTCTTCTAATTTTCTAGTAGTCACTTTCGGTTCATCCCCACGTGCATGGGGAACTCACAAAACGCATTACTAATAATCTGTAGTTCTTCGGTTCATCCCCACGTGCATGGGGAACTCTATAATTAATTCCACCTATAATAATCAAGTCTCGGTTCATCCCCACGTGCATGGGGAACTCACTATCCTCACCCGCAATCACCCCGAACTCACCGGTTCATCCCCACGTGCATGGGGAACTCTAGCATTCTTACCATTTCCGGCCCCTTACGCTCGGTTCATCCCCACGTGCATGGGGAACTCTTAATGCAGGACTGTTTCTGTGTAATGTTACCCGGTTCATCCCCACGTGCATGGGGAACTCCCCGGGGGGTGCAGTTGCGGGAGACGGGCCGCCGGTTCATCCCCACGTGCATGGGGAACTCCGGGCATCCCGGGCCCGGGCCGTGCCGAAGTACGGTTCATCCCCACGTGCATGGGGAACTCATTGAATGGTGTAATCTCAACAGTATCAATCTCGGTTCATCCCCACGTGCATGGGGAACTCATCGGATTGAAGATAAATCAGTTGATATGATTCGGTTCATCCCCACGTGCATGGGGAACTCTAAGGATTAAGATACTACCGTATACATGCTATCGGTTCATCCCCACGTGCATGGGGAACTCCTATGCCTCAAAGTCATCATACAATTTCGCTACGGTTCATCCCCACGTGCATGGGGAACTCTCGCCGCAACGGCGCGGGCGGCTCAATCAAGCCGGTTCATCCCCACGTGCATGGGGAACTCCTCAGTGCCGGCGACCGGGAAGCCCTCAGCACCGGTTCATCCCCACGTGCATGGGGAACTCTCGCTGACGGCCGGCGATGTACATCCGCCGGTCGGTTCATCCCCACGTGCATGGGGAACTCCCGGCTGGACCAACTCCTCCTACCGCATCCAACGGTTCATCCCCACGTGCATGGGGAACTCGCTCCAGCCATGGTTGCTTACCCCTCCAGGAACGGTTCATCCCCACGTGCATGGGGAACTCATGAACCTCCGCAAAGCGCTCTTTCGTTCCTTCGGTTCATCCCCACGTGCATGGGGAACTCGTCTATGAGGCCGCCTGCGAGCGGATGACGTTCGGTTCATCCCCACGTGCATGGGGAACTCGACTTGGCGAGGGTGTTGACGATGCGGGCGATCGGTTCATCCCCACGTGCATGGGGAACTCTTATCTTTAACAAATTCACTCGTTGTATGAATCGGTTCATCCCCACGTGCATGGGGAACTCTCGGTCTTGTTCCGGTCGTCGACGTGCGGGGGCGGTTCATCCCCACGTGCATGGGGAACTCCTGACGACGCACCCCATCGCATACAGGCCGTCCGGTTCATCCCCACGTGCATGGGGAACTCGTCGAGTTTCGCGTCCATCGTTGTGATCGTGCCGGTTCATCCCCACGTGCATGGGGAACTCCTGCCATGCGGCGTTGCTGTCGGTGAGCCCGTCGGTTCATCCCCACGTGCATGGGGAACTCCGGACAGATTGCCGGAGCTGCGAGGTTTGTCTCGGTTCATCCCCACGTGCATGGGGAACTCCCACGCCACTCGGCGATGTTCTGGACCGCTGCCGGTTCATCCCCACGTGCATGGGGAACTCAACGTCAGCACGTCCGCAGAACTGGACGGGGACGGTTCATCCCCACGTGCATGGGGAACTCGCGGTCGTCCCGGATTTGGAGATATACGTGACCGGTTCATCCCCACGTGCATGGGGAACTCACCCCGAAAAGAGGGTCGCCATCCTGGAATGTCGGTTCATCCCCACGTGCATGGGGAACTCTCTGATATCTGGGAGGGGCTCTGATGCAGATTCGGTTCATCCCCACGTGCATGGGGAACTCTCCCGCCGATCCAGGTCGGTGATGTACGCGATCGGTTCATCCCCACGTGCATGGGGAACTCCGACGAAGGGACAATGCACGAGGGACAAGACACGGTTCATCCCCACGTGCATGGGGAACTCCAGCTCCCCTATCGCCTGGAGAGGTATTGAACCGGTTCATCCCCACGTGCATGGGGAACTCCTCATCACCAACGTCGACATCGACCGCCGGGCCGGTTCATCCCCACGTGCATGGGGAACTCGACCGTCGTCACCCTCCAGGACGGCGTCCGGAAGGTTCATCCCCACGTGCATGGGGAACTCGGTCTGTGTATCACTGGGCATCGATACTGTTACGGTTCATCCCCACGTGCATGGGGAACTCTCTCGATCCCGGCCCAGCGGCACGCCCTCGGGAGGTTCATCCCCACGTGCATGGGGAACTCAGGGTCTTCTCTCGCCTGATGGCTGCCGGGACCGGTTCATCCCCACGTGCATGGGGAACTCGTGTGGCGACGGTACTGAACGCTGTGTCCCGAAGGTTCATCCCCACGTGCATGGGGAACTCTGTCGTGGGTCCGAGTGCTGCCGGGGTCCTCGCGGTTCATCCCCACGTGCATGGGGAACTCAAGAACATCCCGATTGCCAAAACAGAGGTGGCCGGTTCATCCCCACGTGCATGGGGAACTCCCCCCGCACGTTCTGCAGCGCGATGCAGTGCTCGGTTCATCCCCACGTGCATGGGGAACTCCCGGCGGGGGTCAGGGCGATGTATTCCTGTACCGGTTCATCCCCACGTGCATGGGGAACTCTCGTCGCGGATTGCCTGCTGGAACCGCCTGCCCGGTTCATCCCCACGTGCATGGGGAACTCAAGTGCGAGCCGTATCCGGCAGTGCGCCCCGTCGGTTCATCCCCACGTGCATGGGGAACTCGGCTCGATAAGTTCCATCAGGAGTGCCTCGGGCGGTTCATCCCCACGTGCATGGGGAACTCGGGATCGTGTACAGGACGACGACGGCCACCACCGGTTCATCCCCACGTGCATGGGGAACTCGATCCCTTTCTGCGTCCTGCTCCGCCCGATGCACGGTTCATCCCCACGTGCATGGGGAACTCTTCTCCTGCAGGATGTCCGCGTAGCGTTTCGGCGGTTCATCCCCACGTGCATGGGGAACTCCTGATGTTCAGCTGCTCGGCCGCCCCGATGTTCGGTTCATCCCCACGTGCATGGGGAACTCCTGGCCCGGTTGAGGCCGATGCCCTCGACCTCCGGTTCATCCCCACGTGCATGGGGAACTCACTATCCGGCTCACGGCGATCGTGGGCGAGACCGGTTCATCCCCACGTGCATGGGGAACTCTTTTAAATTTCTAGCAAGGTATTCACGAATCTCGGTTCATCCCCACGTGCATGGGGAACTCTTTAACATTAAGTGAATACTGTAGCATCAATTCGGTTCATCCCCACGTGCATGGGGAACTCTAATTGCATAACCAGGACGGTTTAGCATCAAACGGTTCATCCCCACGTGCATGGGGAACTCTCTCATTGTATCGGCATGGGTCTGCACGTTTGCGGTTCATCCCCACGTGCATGGGGAACTCCGTCAACGCCACCCTGCCGAGCGGCACCGGCTCGGTTCATCCCCACGTGCATGGGGAACTCCCACCGGGCCTGTTTACTGTCCCAGTAGACCTCGGTTCATCCCCACGTGCATGGGGAACTCCCGTGCCGGGGTTCTCTTCTGCATCGTCCCTACGGTTCATCCCCACGTGCATGGGGAACTCAATAGTTGAGGTGCGGTATCAAATTGAATCATCGGTTCATCCCCACGTGCATGGGGAACTCTTGAGGATAGACGTAACCGGCAGGTTTACCACCGGTTCATCCCCACGTGCATGGGGAACTCGGCTCCTGTCGGGCGACGACGATGCCCCGGGCCGGTTCATCCCCACGTGCATGGGGAACTCTACCGGCGCATCGTGGACTACAACGCCAAGGTCGGTTCATCCCCACGTGCATGGGGAACTCGCCAGAGGGAGCGACCAAGGTAAAATCGAAGACGGTTCATCCCCACGTGCATGGGGAACTCCTTGACTATTTCACGCACAGTATGAATCTGCACGGTTCATCCCCACGTGCATGGGGAACTCAGTGAAGAAGGGGCTCCGCTCTCACCTCCCCCCGGTTCATCCCCACGTGCATGGGGAACTCACCAGTCGAGAAGAGAGCTGGTGCTGGAAGTCCGGTTCATCCCCACGTGCATGGGGAACTCGAGGACGTGGCCGGCCCCGTCCACCAGGGCCACGGTTCATCCCCACGTGCATGGGGAACTCCTATGAGGTGCGCTGATGTCCGAGAAGAAGGTCGGTTCATCCCCACGTGCATGGGGAACTCCCCTGCAGGGTGACCTCGTGCCGGTAGATCCGCGGTTCATCCCCACGTGCATGGGGAACTCTCTTCCCAATATATACCAGAAGGGGGAAGGTTACTTCCACCCATCCAAATACAGGATCAGAAACTCTTCATGAGGTATCAGGGAACCGCTGAAAGCCATCATCTGCCTCACTCCGAAGTATCGAACGAACCACATTCGATACTCTCCTCTTCGTCGTCATGGGTTATAACACCGGCGGAATCTCCTCCTGCAAGGGGGAGAAACGATACAAGCCTCACACCGTCCAGGTCCAGCGGCACCCGGCGGTTTCTCCCGATCGTCATGAAGTCGTATCCCTGCTCAGTATTGGTGCTCCAGGCCATCACGGCACTGCCCTCCTCGATCCCGGCCACAACCTGCCGCCAGATCATCTCCCTGACCTTCACCGAGAGGTCCCCGACATACACTCCGGCGTGGACCTCCAGCAGCCAGACCGCCAGCCTGCCCCGGAGCCGGGGCGGAGCGGCCTCAACCACGATGACCAGCATCGCCCAACCCCCCTTCTTCCGGGATCGCCGGTCTCAGTGCGTCCTCGGGCGGCTCCGGCATGGCGATCCCACCCGCCTTCAGGACCTCCTCGATAGCGGGGATGATCTTCTTGAGCAGCCTTGTCTCGCGGAAACTGTCCCGGCACGCCAGCCGTACGGCTCGCTCCGGATCGAACGGGTTCTCCGCGGCGACCCGGAACGCCACCGGCACCACGGTATCGAACTTGAAGAGATCGGCAACATCATAGACAAACGAAAGAGGCTTGCCTGAGTGAATGAACCCGATGGCGGGCGCGTACCCGGCGGCGAGCACCGCCGCCTCGCAGATCCCATAGAGGCAGGCTGTTGCAGAACTCAGGCAGCGGTTCGGAAGATCGCCGCTCCCCCAGCTGGAGGAGTCGTAGTTCCTCCCCTTCCACTCAATGCCGTACTTCCTCGCGAGCTGCACGTAGAGTTCCCGGACCCGGGCTCCTTCCATCCCCCGTAACTGCATCACCGAGTAGTGCGACGGGACGGGGCCCTGGAACCGGATCTCGTACATCTTCCGTACCACCTTCAGCCGTGCCTCCTCGTCAAGCGCAAGCTTTGCCTGGTAGAGCAGGCGGTCCGACCTCGCGCCCCCGGGTTGCCCGGCAGCATAGAGGCGCACCCCGGCCTCCCCGACCCAGGCCAGAAGACAACCGACCCGGGCCGCAAGCACCACCGCCGCGTGCGAGACCCGGGTCCCCGGCTCGAGCATCAGGCAGGCGACGCTCCCCACCGGGATCTGGGTGCGCACCCCGTTCTTGTCGACCAGCACAAAAGCGCCGTCGAGCACGTCCAGTTCGCCCTTCTCCAGGAAAAGGAGAGAGATCCGTTCCTTGATGGCAATCGGCTTGAGCGGAGGGAGCATACCTCCTCCCCTACCGCATCGCCGGCCGCACCATCATCATCCCGCACCCAAACCCTTTCGCAGGTCCTATCCCGGTATACAGTACCTTTAAAAATGCTTCGGGTTCGATAACTGTCAGTAGGCCGGTATAATCAATAGTACTGAACCGAACCGGTTCGTTCTTCCCCTGTTTGAAGAACCGTTGCTGCCGGTAACCATCTGCCCTGACCTCCCCATCCCTGATATCAAACCCGCACTGTTCCCCTCGCATCGCAAGCCAGGCAAATCCTGCCTGCTGGACAATCTCCGGTTCGAGCGGCCATGATGCACGAGATAGACCCTGTTGCTTGAGCCGCTTTTTGATATCCATCACGACATCGTGCCGTTTGTGCCGTCCCTCCTCGTCACGTTTTGTCCGGATAGGATTGGCCCGGAGAACAAAGGCAAGCCGCTGTCCCTCCCGGAGTATCGGCTCATAGATTTTCGGCTCAATATCCCATAAGCCGCCTCGGTTCGCAGGTTTTCGTTCAGAAACCGCGTGAAACATCGGCATATTACCGAAAGTCTCCTGGCGGTACAAGAAATCGCGCTCCCGGTCGGGACCATCGGTAAACAACTCCCAGACCTGCCGGTGCGCCTGATACTCACTCCCAAAACACTGCCAGAACTCGCTCTTTCCGGCCGCGTCAGGTCTGAGCCGGATTCTGCTCAGATACACACTCTCCCTCCTTGCGCTCAATCACACCGTAATGTTCGACTCGGTCGCCAAATTGCCATCGTTTCCGGCTGAGTGGTTTATCATGGCGCGTCCCGGAATGAATTGCTTGAATACCCGTATCCTCATCTCCTTCCCAGTAAATCCTGACTTCCCTGTTCGACGGTAAAATCTGTTTCAAGAATTCTCCTCCCGGGAAAGGCACAGAAGCAAAGACTTCTGCAAGGTTCTCACCTCTCACAATCCTCGCATCGAGTGGAATCGCGAGAGGGCAGGCCTTCCGGCCCAGGTAAAAGACAAACGCCGGGTTGTTGAGGGCATCGCGGAGATATTCCAGCGTATAAGGTGCATCCTCCGTTCTGTTCCAGAGGCCGATAGTGGAGACTGCATCGCAGTAATACTCTCGTGTAGAGAGTATCGTCGATATATGTACCGGAGCCTCCAGCTCACTTCGCCGCGTTGGATGTTCTCGCATAGCCCTTTTTGCCCCGGATCGCGGAACCTGAGCGGTGTGGTAATCCCTGAGCAGGGTGCCGGGGACATCAAGTCGTATGCCAATGTTATATCCATCTGAAAGTGTAGCAAGTCGTTCCTCTTCGTCGCGCCGTATCCCGAGAGCTGCCGCAATCAGGCCAAGTACCGCAGATCTGGTAGGATGATCATGGGTCGGCCGAAAATCACCGACTGCCACATCGCCCCACGACGCCATTGCACCATACAGAGAGAAGACTAGAAATTCATGCATGGTTACCAGCCACGAAATCCAGCACCTCTTCCAGTGTTCCTTTGCCAGCGTATGCATTCATCTCACATCTGTCATCACTGCATTTCCCATACACTGCATCCATCTTCTCACACGTATCCAGCAATGATGTGATTGCTGACTCCAAGAGGTTTTGATCACGGAGTGCTGTCAGGTATGCAACTGAGAGCGATCGGGGTTGTTGGAATCCCCGTTCGGCAAGGAGATAGGAGGCATACGCTCGCGATGCAAAACTCGCTTGTTTACCAGTTGGGGCTATCTTCACTGCCGCCTCAGTCAGAGCACGGAGGGTGGTATTTGCAAGAGCCTCATCACCGCCGAGATTCTCTACGAGCAGATCGTGGTTGATACAGATATAGAGGTAGAAGAGACCAGCAGCGAACTCGGTCTCACCGAGGTGAGCGGCACCTAGATTCTCTTCGCCACGATTCAGATCATCTACAGCGGTGAAGTAGTCGTCCTCAACCGCAACCTCGTGAACTGTGATCGCGTGAGCAACCTGTACCGCCGCCTCAGCGTTATATTCGGTTGCATCAGCCATCATGCGCCCGAACATGGCGATATCGGCTGCAGTATCTTTCTTGAAGAGGGTAATATTCCGGATCTGTTGGTTTAACTTATTCTTTTTCTTCTCATCATAGTTCTTCTCTTGGACAAGGTGGGCTCCGTAATTTTTCAGCTCTTTTAGATCAATGTCAACATTTTCGCTCGTGTTTGTCTCATGCTCCCCAGAAATAGTGGCTATTAAATTGTCGATGGCCTGAATCTCAGATGGCCTGAAATGGATCATCTGCTTATATCGAGGCCCTTTCTCCCACTTTTTGCTACTTTCCAGTGCCCCATAAGCACCTGCAACTCCCGCCGACCATATGAGTGCATCCTCTTCAGAGAGAGGGGAGCGGGCCGGATCAGATGATTCTCCAGTGACGACATTCATTAACTGTTGCCCTGAAACCATTGCACCGTATATCATCTCGCCCATAGACCGCGTTCTGATCCCGATAAACCCATGCAACGACTCTTCAAATAGATCAGATGTTCTCCATGCCCTCTTCAGACTCTGTGATGAAACCCGTAGTCGCTGAGATCCGCCCATCATTGCGGTCTTTGGCCTGCCCAGGTCGTCACGGTTCAGGTTTGAGGGGGGGTACGATGCGAGGATATGCAACTGGATAAATTCACTCATACGTTTTCCTCCGTTTCAATCATTTCTTTGTGGGCGCCTCAGAGTAGTAATCGTACGCCCAGGTGTTCTTTGTTCTGCCATTCCACCAGTAGATGCCGTCGGCCAGACTCGGGATATCGACAGCACCGCCAAGGAGCCGGACAATCCGGATCATCGATCCATAGAGTTCATCCGCATCATCTACAGCAAGTAATCGCCGGAAACGCAAGTCGCTCACCCGGGGTTGGTCGCTTCCTTCTTTCCTTGCTGCCATCTGTCGGGCAATACTCCAGACGTTGGACTCGTCATAGTTTTTCACGTGTGACATGATTCCGGCAACTCTCGCAAGGGATTGGGGCTGTACGTATGCGATTTTTATGAGATCCAGACGTAACCGGTGGAAGTAGGGGATGAATGCGATCTCGGCAGCGGATCTGCATCGTCGCAACGCTGCCCGATCGCCAGGATTATTCTTGAATTCTTTCCACCACTTCTCCAGAATCTCTTTTTCTTCGGGATGTCTGGTAAATGAAAGATATGGTTTCGTTTTCACAGGTTAATCACCTCATCATGCAGGGATTTTCGTACTTTTCTTTCTGGAAGGCGGTTTTGGGAGATCGAGTGCTTCCCTGATCTTCTTTGTAGTGGACGATGTGAGGTTTCTGAGCTCCCGCCTTGCCGTTGCAATTCTCTGCGGATCGGCAACCCCGATCAATGCCGACTGAGAGTATTCGTCAAACAGATTTTCTGCTTCCTTCCGGATATCATGAAGCCATTTACGTTTCAGTTCAGTCGCCTCTTCACCTACTTCCAGCGTTTTTTTAAGGTCGTCCAGTGCTTCATAGAATTGATTTTCAGTATCTTTCCAGAACCGATCCTCGATTACTGAAACATCACCTTTCACATCTGCCTTCTCAGAGAAGAGTGCCTTTATGATTGCCTTGCGGGTAGTCTCTGCTACAAGTGAGGCTGCCGTAATCAACTGCGCCGTGGCAACCTCGTAATTGGCACGGATAGATTCATCGACCTTGATAAGAGGCATCGTCCCTTCGTACCAGCACCGAGCTTTCATTTTGTCCATATCGTAGCCAAATGCCCACAGGCGGAAAGGCACTTCAGGAAGATCCGGCTGTCTTTTCTCTCGGAAAGCATGTATTACAGATGCTGGTTCCCATTGTGAGTTTAGTTCGTTTTGCACCAGGCCCAACCAGTAGCGATACGAAATAGCTTTCACACGCCTCCCCAGAATTGGGAAATGTTTGCCGGATTTATCCTTTCCATAAGGGGTGAGCGTGTGGCGCCACTCCGCACTGTAGTAAATCCCGTGATTCTTTGTCTGGTACTTCCGGGCAAGATGCGTGCTGGAACACCCGCAGAGATCGCAGATCCCTTCTGCGACCTCATCCTGTTCGATCCTGATCCTCCGTGGCATCCCCCAGAACATCTGCGCCGGATGAGCATCCTGAGGAGTAGTTGGCTCTGGTTCCTTCCCCTCACTTGTCCTTGTCGGCCTGAGCCAGGGAAATATGTCAGCATCTTCCTGCAGATCAGCATTCCCATGCCTGGCAAATTCTCCTGAAGGCATTACGTTCAGCCAGACAGTCTCCCAGAGCGTCCGACCCACCACAATGGTTGTCAACGGGCCGCCGCCGCGAAGTGAAGTGCGGTGTCCCTGCCCTCCCCCAGGGGCGTTTGTCTGGAGGGTGTAGAGCGCCATGGCACAGCAGTACGGACAGATCTGTTGCACGGTGCCTCGTTTGATGAAATGGTCGCTATTGTCTTCCACCGTCTTCTCTCCAGGCATCTCGATAAGCAGCTGGTTTATCTCAAAAGTTTTCGTCTTTTCGGGCAGATCAAAGTCCTGCATGAACCTCGACTCGTCAACATCCATCTCAAAAGCGTGGCTGAGTGTTGCGAACCGTTCCCTCAACTCCGGGGGTTGGGGAGGCGATTCGAACCGGCGGAACCACTCGCGATCGCTTGATGGCGGAAGAGCAGTCTGCACAAGCCCTATCAGGAACTGTATCAGCGCCCCGTTGAAGTCCGCCCGGGGAGCGTTCAGCCACTGAATTGGATTTTCCTCATAGTTATCAGTGACCTGCCAGGGTGCAATAGATATTTGTGATCCGTCTCTCTGGATCACAGGGATCCACTCTTCCTGGATAAGATTGACCATATTTTCCACATCCGTCTTTTTAGAAGGTAACAAAAGTCCGGCAATGTTTTTACCGAACTTTATTGCCACAAAGAGGGCGTCCGAAGTGTTCTTATTGATCGACCACCCTCAGAAGTCATAAAGCTTCTCTCTGCACTGCGAAAGTGGAAAAAATTTCCATAATAGCAGGATTATTGAGAGAGAGCGGGAAAAAAAGAGTAATCCGGAACTACCGGTAAAAGGTGAATGACCGTTCACTCATCATGGGGAGCAACGCGAAGACCAGTCTGGGGATCATAGATAACTGAAACAATGCGAATATCATCGCCTTTTCTTGCTGTAGCCATCCCTTCCCATCGTTCGCTACCTGTCTGAGTGAGCGGGATCAGGATGCGCCCCACCCCTTTCCCGGGCATCGTCTCCCGCGCTGCATCTATCGCCGCCCGGGGAACATCGCTTAAGTCAGCAGACCCCGAGATCATCGTTTCCCTGATACTCACCTGGCTCATATCCCATGCAAACTCTGCCACATCCGACCAGGGACGCAATGTCTCCCCATCCCATCGGGCAAGAATCACAGTGACGCTCATCTCACCCAACCGTGTCGGGGTCCGGGTGTCCTCCTGCCATTGCCCGGGCGTCATAGCATATCCCTCATCTAAAGCGAGCACATTCAAATTTGCCATCGACGTGTCTCCCCGATCCTTCCCATCTGCTATCATATCTCTATTCGTGAGAGCCTCCGGTACTGTTGCCTGCATATCGGGATCGAAGACGCCCTCGATCAAATTCCTGGCATCATCTGGTATGACGATCCGCCTTCTTTCCGCAAGGAATCTGGCAGTGAGCCATAGTTGCCCATGTTTTGGGTAAACAAATGCCCCGGCCGGGAACATTCGCATATACCAGTCTTTGTCGGGGGCATCGGTCAGCGTGGGTGCCAGCACCAGCAGAGTGGGCGTTCCGCGGTCTCCTCGTTCAGATATTTGGTGCCGGTGAAGCCTCCCGGAACGCTGGATAATGAGATCCATCGGTGCAAGATCAGTTATCATAACGTCAAAGTCGAGATCAAGCGATTGCTCCACCACCTGGGTAGCAATCAGGATCCGCCCTCGCCGATCGCTGAGGGTGCTCTCCTTTCCGAACTTCTTGAGTACCTTCTGCTCGATGGCCAGGCGGTCGCACATCGCAAATCGGGCATGAAAGAGCATGATATGTTCCTTTCCGAAGAGAGAGGAGAGGTGCTCATAAGCCCGGATAGCATCTGTCACTGTATTTCGCACCCAGCAGGCACACTGTCCACTGGCGATCGCATTTCTGAGTCGATTTTCGACATCTTCAAGTGAATCAGTCAGTTCAACCTGAACGTACCTATGAGAACGCCTATCCGGGGTAATGGGGATTTCCTCGAGGCCGCTTGCCGAGGCTCTGGTGATGAGAGGGTATGCGGTCTCCCGGGTGGGTACAGTATCATCCCCCAAATATTTACGAAAACTCGCAACGAGATTCTGCCGTTGGTGCATCGGCAGAGTAGCGGAGAGGAGAATCGCACTTCCACCAAGCGCTGCATGGAATTCGAGCAGGTGCCGGAGGAGAGTGTGCATATAAGCATCATATGCGTGCACTTCATCGACAATCAGTACATTACGGGCAAGCCCAAGCAGACGGAGCGACTGGTGACGGAAGGGAAGTATGCTCATTAGCACTTGATCAATAGTCCCGACACCTACTGAGGCAAGTAGGGATTTCTTCCGGTTATCAGCAAGCCATGCCGTGCATTGTGCTGATGCAGTTGCCTCTTCTTCCCCATAGTGCTCATGAACATCTCCCTCCGCTGGCCCGATCGACTGTCTGAATGTATCTGAGAGGTGACGGGCACTATGAGCGAGCACAAGCGATGGATACTCATTGTCGGCGAAGATCCGCTGATATGTCTTTTCAAAGCGCTCATACATGGCGTCGGCTGTAGCCATCGTGGGGAGTCCCATGAATATACCCTCTCCGGCTCCAACCTCGATGAGCCGATGTGCAAGGACGAGGGCCGCTTCGGTCTTTCCACCTCCAGTCGCCTCCTCTATGATGAAAAGTTCAGGATCCGTGTGCAACTGGCAATGTGAAACAGCTTCCTGTAAGGTTGTTGGCGTTTTGAGTTGTGGAAAGAGATTGGTCATGCCGGTGTGCGGTGAGACCCGGGATGGTAGAACTCCTGCTTTCCTTACTGCCTTCTCCGCGGTGGGCAGCGCAAACTTATTCCAGTATTCATGAAGAGGCATCGGTTCGGAGTGATACTGGAAGTCGGTTCCAGAACCAATCCAATCACTCAGGACTGTCAGGCCGGCAATCAGCCATGAAGTCCGTCTGAAGAAATCGATGAGTTCTTCGCTGAATGCAAGCGACTGGTAACCGCCGTCATGACTTATGAACAGAGCCGCACATGCATCTCCAAACGCACAAACTGCGGCCCGATCTGTAGCATCAAAGAGACCTGTCTGGTTGATGTTAAGGGCGGGTTTTTTTGGGGGCGTACCATGGTGACCACTAACCGCCCGGAACCAGGGCCGCCAAGTGTCATTCCAATCTCGGGTATTCCATGACTGGTCGTGCGGGAACCAGTTCATCTCTCTGGAATAATTCAGGAGATCTAAATCAACAAGGGTCATCGCCATGTTATCGTGACGGATTGTGTAATCTTGATGACTTGCCCTGCCCTGCAAGAGTGAGAGCAACTGTGGTTTCAAGTTTTGGAAACGCACAGAGAATTTCCCAACATCATGCATAGCGAGGAAGAATGGGATGAGTTCCAGCAAGATATTCTCCGAGAGGGTTTTCCTCTCTGTAAACTTACAAAAAAGATTCAGATCACGCTTAATCAATACAGACCCTACAGCAGCGACATCAAGACCATGATAGGGGAGGAGATGGTATTGTGGAAGATCGCAGTGAACAGCGGTTGCCTTTCCCCAATATCTATAGAACGTTTCTGGCACAAACGTGATCATAGGGATAGTTAATTATTACTCAAAAGGGTGCATAAGTGTGTTGATTTTGTCTTCTATAGGAGTTCCGCAGATCCCGCGCCATCCCCTTCAGAGCGTATATGTCAGGTTGTGAACATACCCCGTGATCGCCGCCTTTACGATCTCCCATTTTACCTGATAGATGGCAAGGACCACGCCCCACTTGACCGCCGAGTAGCTGCGGGTTGCACCGACGCCCATGATCGCACCGGTGCGTCGTCGCGGACCTCTGCCGGTATTACCGGGAACTGCGGGACGGGAGCCCGTATTGGTATAGCGCGAGTCTGTGGACACGAACCGTGGACCCCGGATACTGAAGAGATCCTCACTCACACTTCGCGCGGTTCTTGCTCATATCATCTCACATGCATCTATTTTTATGCGGGAGGCGCCGGCGACCAATCTCAGAACTCCGGCATCTCAGCAGAGCGGCAAGAGGCCGCCTAGGAACCACCTGACCCATGTCCCGGACCCGATAGCAAAACTCGTCCGGGAGAAGTTGTTGAGGATAAAGTCAGATTGATAGCATCACACGATGAGGAAACAGAATGCACAGCATAGATAGGAAAGACGGCAGCCCCCATGATGAAGCGTGCGCCAACATCGATTCACACGGGACTGCCAACAGCTCTTCTCCGCCCGGAGTGATAAGACCATCTCCTG
>Ga0208041_1001311_pt1 | contig 16645 bp, 10 predicted proteins | sample AD_SCU002_MetaG_FD_184453 | JGI IMG/M metagenome (GOLD analysis project Ga0208041, IMG submission 184453) | Active sludge microbial communities of municipal wastewater-treating anaerobic digesters from China - AD_SCU002_MetaG (SPAdes) (version 2) | ecosystem: Engineered > Bioreactor > Anaerobic...
AAGGGAAACAACCCTTTGGTTCAAACATCAACTTTGGATTAAGAATTGAAATGAAGTTAAACCTTGTCCAAAACCGGTCAACGTTTTTTAGGCATCTACCAGTTTTCAGTTGACAGCCATCAATTGACAGCCATCAGCAGTCTCTGAAAACTGAATACTGTCATCTGCTAACTGAATCATTCGTAATTCGTCATTCGTCATTCCTAATTAACTAAGGGTTTTCTGTTAAACGTCTTTTAGCCAGAAATCCCCGGAGCAGGGCGATGGGGTTGTGGATGTTGGAAAGTGCAACCCCCAGCAGGATGAGTATGATCCAGAAAATGTACTGGATACGGAATACCTCCCCGTCGACAATGCCCCAAAGCACCGCCACCACCGGCATCAGATAGGTTACAGAAGAAGCAAACAAGGGCGTGGTCATGTGGATCAGCTTGTTATAGGCCATCAGCGACAGGCCTGTACCCACCATCCCAAGGATGGCCACGATGAGAATACCCTGCCAGATATCCGGGCGGCTGCTGACGTGATCCAGAAAAGGCGTGCATGTCAGCAGGCCTGTCAATACCGGTGGCCCTACAAGAAAAAAGGCCAGCGACGTGATGGTCACCGGGTTGAGGTGCATAAGCTTGCTCTTGATCACGTTGGCGTTGACGGCATAGAACAGGGTAGCCAGGATGATGTAAGCGGCATAGCCAACATTGAAACGGAAGGATGCTTCTCCACTGACGCTGATCAGCCCAACGGCACCGGTTAGTCCGATAAACACCCCAGCTATCTGCATAATCCCTGCAGGTCGCCTGAAGAATGCCAGGCCCAGCAACATGGTAAATAAAGGGGTGAGGCTGTTCAGCATACCCGCTAGTGAGCTGTCGATGCCACGCTGCGCCAGTGGGAATAGAAATGAAGGTATCGTGCTGCCGATGAACCCTGAAATGGCCAGAAAGAGCCAGGTGCTACGGTCGAAGCGCCGGATACGCTTGATGGCATAGGGCAGTAGAAGCAGCCAGGCCATGACCATGCGTAAGCCGCCCACTTCGATGGCATCGAAATACAGCAGGGCTTTTTTGATAAGGATAAAGGAGCTCCCCCATATCAGCATCAGGCTGAACAGGATAAACCAGGCCAGGGGGACCTCTTTACGTGCCATGCGGCAAAGGTAGTGAGCGCAGGCACACGCTACTCAAAATCCTCAGGTATCTTCATGCCTTCCTGATGTCGTGCATGCTGCTGCATTTCCTTACATTTGATAAATAAAAACTCCTTGGATGAAGAGTACTCCCTATTTTGCTGCAGGCCGGTTCCGCGCTGAAGGCGACCGCATGAAGGTCATGAATCCATACACCGGCAAACAGGTGGGTTCGGTGGTACTGGCTGGTCCTGAAGTCCTGGACGGCTGCATCCGCGCCGGCATGGATGCATTGGAAGTATTGTCAGATACCCCATTGCACCAGCGCAGCCAATGGCTTGCGGCCATCGCAGGGGAAATGGAAAACAGCAGGGAAACCCTGGCGGAGATACTCATGCAGGAAAGCGGGAAACCCATACGACTGGCCATGGGCGAAACGGATCGTGCGATCCAGACCTTCCGGATCGCTGCTCAGGAGGTACTGCGACAGCCTGGCGAATACATGCCTGTCGACTGGACACCGGCAGGAGAGGGCAAGGAAGCATGGATACGTCATTTCCCTGCAGGGATCGTAGCTGGCATATCTCCCTTCAATTTTCCCTTAAACCTCAGTGCACACAAGATCGCTCCCGCTCTGGCGGCCGGTTGTCCGATCATTCTCAAGCCATCCTCTTCAACACCGCTTTCAGCACTGGCGATGGCTGGGGCTATTCAGGCGGCAGGACTGCCTGCCGGAAGTGTGTCGGTCTTACCCATGAAGCGGGAGCATGGCGACCTGCTGGTGACCGATCCCCGTTTTGCTGTGCTCAGTTTCACAGGTTCCCCGGAGGTGGGATGGTCGATGAAGTCCAGGGCCGGAAAAAAGAAAGTCATCCTGGAACTGGGGGGCAATGCCGGCGTGATCATCACGCCCAGTTCAGACCTGGATCTGGCAGTGAATAAATGTGTCAGTGGTGGCTTTGCATACTCGGGACAGGTATGCATTCATACCCAGCGCATCTTTGTTCACCGGGAAGTATTCGATGCTTTTTCGACAGCCTTTGTGAAGGCTGTAAACCGTCTCAAAGCCGGAGACCCTGCCGATCAGAATACAGATATTTCTGTTATGATCGATGAAGCCAACGCCATCCGTGTGGCGTCCTGGCTGGAAGAGGCCACCCGGGAAGGCGCCACGATCCTGACAGGGGGACAGCGGCAGGGCTCCTATCTGGAGCCTACGGTGGTCACCAACACTAAGCCACACATGAAAATCTGTGAACTTGAAATTTTCGGCCCGGTTGTCACTTTGGAACCCTATGACACCCTGGATGAAGCCATTGGATGGATCAATGAGGGGCGTTACGGCCTGCAGGCCGGTATATTCACCCGGCATATTGATGAGATGAATCAAGCTTTCAGAAACCTCCAGGTAGGAGGTGTCATTCTGAATGATGTGCCTACTTTCAGGGTCGATCACATGCCTTACGGCGGGGTGAAAGACTCCGGCATGGGGCGTGAAGGGGTAAGGTATGCCATGCTGGAAATGATGGAACCACGTATCCTCGTGAAACCCATGATATAAATATAGTTTGCAGCTATGTAAAACGTGCTTGTATGTGTTTTCTGAATTTACTATATTTGGCGGGAACACTGCATTGAGGCAGTGCAGGTCATTCATTTAACAATAAACCATCTCTGCATGAAAACATCTACACGCATTGCTTTCTTTTTGTTGCTGCTGGCAGTCAACAGCCTGCTTTGCCAGGGGCAACTGCGGTACGCTGAAACCAGCGATCTGCCCGGCATTTCCAGCTTCATGCATGCAAACCAGGCATCAGAAGTGGACCCCAACGCCCTTCCGGACGCACGACAAACAGGAAACCAGGAAGCCATCTGGGATATTCAGTTTGCCTTTCCACTGGACACCATCCTCGGTACAGTTGGCCTCGCAGGCGCTGAGACCAATGGCACCTACTTCCTGGCGACGCATTGGGGCAGCGCCGGCACTAAAAATATTTACCGTCTTACTATGGCCGGGGTGTTTGTTGACAGCATCGTTCCTACCTGGATTACAACGAGTACCAGTGGTCTCAGAGACCTGGCCTGGGACGGGTATTATTTTTATGGGTCCGACGTAACCACAACCATTTATTGTTTCAACCAGAGTGGCACACTTATCAATACCATCACTTCTCCTGTGGCCACCCGTGCCATCGCCTATGATAATGTGAACGATGCCTTCTGGGTCAATAATTTCTCCACAACGCTTACCCTCGTCAGCCGGACAGGGACAACCTTGAACACCATTACGACTCCTCCAAGTATGTATGGTTGTGCCTATGACAATGTCACCCCTGGTGGGCCCTTCCTCTGGATCTTCACTGGAACCAGCACCGGTGGTGGCTGCCAGATCCAAAAATATGTCATCGCCACCAAAACCCTGACAACGGTTAATCACAGTGTAAGCGGAGATTTCGGCGCCGCCTCCATTGCAGGTGGTTTATTCTCCCATCCGAATATTGTACCCGGGAAATACACCGTTGGTGGTCTGGCACAAGGGTCCTTGAAGCTGTTTGGTTATGAAGTGGGTAGTACGGGAACGCTGCCACCCAATGACCTTGGTGTTTCTGCTATCGTATCTCCCGTATCGGGTATCCTGACCAATGCTGAGCAGGTCAAGGTCTCGATAAACAATTTTGGCACGGCTGCCCAATCGAACTTTACGGTGAGCTATAAAGTCGGTACCGGCACCACAGTGACGGAAACAGTCACAGCCAGTGTTGCTTCCGGTGCCACGTATGACCATACGTTTGCCCAGACGGTGGACATGAGCGCCTCAGGTGCTACATACCTTATCAAGGCATGGACCAATCTTACAAGCGATACAGTTCATAGCAATGACACTATGACCAAATCCGTTACCAACTACTCCACCACTACTCCCTGGGGGATACAGTTCCAGTATCCCGCTGCGACCACAACCGGTGGAATTGGACTGGCAGGTGCGGAGTGGAACGGTACCCATTTCTTTGTGGCAGAATGGGGCTCTGCAGGTAATCGCAAGGTCTTTAAGCTGAATGTGAATGGTACCCTTGCCGGGCAATTTACACCCACCTGGATTCCAGGCACTTCCGGTCTTCGTGACCTTGCCTTCGATGGCCTGTATTTGTATGGATCCGATGTCACCAACACCATCTATTGCTTCGATGCTACAGGTAACATTGTGAACACCATCACCTCACCCGTAGCGGTAAGGGCCATTGCCTATGATGAGCTCAGTGATGCCTTCTGGGTCAATAACTTTTCGACCGACATTACCCTTGTCAGCCGTGCAGGTGCAATTCTTAATGTCATCGGAACACCTCCCAGCATCTATGGACTGGCCTACGATAACGTAACCAGCAACGGTCCTTATCTCTGGCTATTCTCAGGAACCACATCGGGAGCAGGCTGCCAGGTGGAGCAGTTTAGGATCTCGACCGGAACAGCCACCGGAGTTACACACAGCGTATCAGGAGATTTTGGCGCCGCTGCCATTGCCGGAGGCCTGTTCTCGGCCACAGACATTGTCCAGGGAACTTTCACCCTTGGTGGATTGGCCCAGTCTACACAAATCCTGTTCGGATATTTTATTGATATGGTTACAGGTAAGCCTTATCAGCCTGTACAGGAGATTTCGCTTGAAGTATATCCCAATCCGGTCTCTGAGCAGCTCTTTATCCGGTCTAACCAAAGTTTGACCAGGATTGAGCTACTAAACCAGCAGGGTCAACGACTCTTACTACGTGAAATAAGCGGACAACAGGCTTCACTGGATGTTCACACACTCAGCAGTGGGGTGTACTTTGTGCGTATCGAAACAGTGAGAGGCAACATTACGAAAAAGATCAGTCTGCATTAAGTCATGATGCATTGATCGAAATCATGTGAGTGAAAGCTGTCCCGGCACTTACCGTCTGACAGACGACTGAAGGCTTCTCGATGTTGAACAACTGAGAACACCTTTGCATTTCGCAGGGCTCGGGTTCAAAAAACGCTAGGAAGCCAGAAGCATCTCGACGGGTGGCGGGACAGTTTTTTTTAAGCCCGTGACTACGCGCTCCAGCACGTAGTAGACTTTGAGACGGTTCAATCTCTTTTTAAAAATTCATTTTCCATTATGTGGACAGATTAACTTGTCTGCTTCAATGGAATGAGTATATTTGCCCTCTTCACTTAGTTTAGAAACAGCGAACTTTGTATTAACCCTCATTATTAACTTAAATCAGATGTTATGAGAACGATTACCAGATTTGCAAAGGTAGCGGCCTTATTCCTCCTGGTTCCTTTCATTGGATTGGCACAGCAAAACAATGCTGAATCCAGTGATCTGGCGCCGGATGTAAAAAAGGCTAGAATGCAGGTAAATGCAGGTGATTATGATGGCAAAGCCCAGATCGGCACGATGGTCTTGCAGGATTTGGGATTATTGCAGCCGAATGCATACTGCACCGCCAGTGCTGTGTGTGATGAGTACATCAGCAATGTGACTGTTGGTACCATTAATAACACAACAATGTGTACATCAGGTGGCTATCACGATTACACCTCCATCAGTACAACCATGACTGTCGGACAGTCCTACCCAATTTCGGTCAGTAACGGCAATGCCTATACAGGCGACCAGTGCGGTATCTGGGTTGACTGGAATCAGAATGAAAATTTCACAGACGATGCCCCGATCACTGTTGTGGGTACCCCTGGCGGCGGTCCTTACACTGCCACCATCACCCCTCCGACAGGTGCCGCCCCCGGCTCAACCAGGATGCGCGTCCGTATTATGTTTACCGGCACCCTTTCACCTTGCGGTGCTACCGATTATGGTGAAACAGAAGACTATACCATCGTGATTCCGGGTGGCGCAACCACCGATGTGGGTGTGGTTTCTACCACCCTTCCTTCCGTTGCCGGTCCGGGTACCATTACACCGGAAGCCACCGTTCGTAACTTTGGTTCAGTTGTTCAGACCTTCACGGTCACGCTGACCATTGGTACTTATACCAGCACCCAGACGGTGACTGCCCTGGCTCCATATACCAATAGTACTGTCACTTTTGCCCCTTGGACGGCTGCTATTGGCAATTACAACGCTGTGATCAATACAACCCTCACCGGTGATGTGAATACTAGCAATGATACGCTGACAAAGGCCATCGCTATTCAGGCACTGCAGCAGGTATATGCTTACAATGCTTACGACCCAAGCAGTACCCTCGTAGAAGGCCCAGTGAAATTCAGCATTCAGACTCCGGGTAATATTACATTACTGGCCGCCACTACCTCCAATGACTTCCTGTCGGCAGGTACCTGGGCCAACAATACCTGGTATGGTGCAGAATACAGCGCTAGCAATGCTGGTTTGCTTTACACCATTAATACGACAACCGGTGCCCTCACAACCATTGGCAATACCAACCAAAGTCTGACCGGTCTGGCATATGATCCCGTAACAGCCATCATGTACGGCGCCAATGCAACCAGCCTCTACACTGTCAACCTTACCACCGGTGCTACAACCCTCGTGGGCTCCTTCGGATTGACCGGAACGATGATCGCACTGGCATACAAGGTGAATGGTGGCGTCCTTTACGGCATCAACCTGGATGACAACCTTTATGTTATTAATAAGGCTACTGGTGCTGCTACACTTGTTGGTCCGCTCGGTATCAATATCAACTATGCTCAGGATGCAGAGTTTGATAACAACAACGGCATACTCTACCTTGCCGGTTATACCACTACTGGTGGCCTTTATACTGTGAATACGACAACAGGGACGGCAACCCTGGTCGGTGCTTTCACCGGTGGCGCTGAAATCACCTGCTTTGCCATTCCTTACACCTACACTGCACCAGGTGTGGATGTCGGCGTTTCCAGTATTATCAAACCCAACAGCGGCTACAGCCTGACCAGCGATACGGTGAAGGTAGTTGTGAACAACTATGGAACCACAGCCCAGAGCAATATCCCGGTTTCCTACAAGATTAACAACGGCACACCGGTAACACAGACGATCGCAGCCAGCATCGCCCCCGGTGCCAACTACACCCATTCCTTCACAACCCTGGCCAACCTGAGTACACCCGGATCCTATGTGATCAAGGCCTACACCGGTCTCTCCACGGATGCCAACCCTCTCAACGATACGGCCACCAAGACGGTACAGCACCTGACACCGTCCACGATTCCTTTCCTGGAAAACTGGACAAGTGGTGTATTCACGACCAATGCCTGGTCTTTCGACGCCACACAAGGTAACTGGACCATCAGTTCTACTGCTGGTAACCCGACACCTTCTGTACAGTTTGGCTGGAGTCCGCAGATCACAAACTACTCACATTCTATGGTCAGCACCCTCCTGAGCCCGGGCTCAGCCACGAGTGTGACGCTGAAATATGACCTGATGCTGGCTGATTATGGCAATACAGGTCTGGAGAAGATGGATGTGGATGTATGGAATGGCACTACCTGGACAACATTGGTAACCCATGCCAACCTCGCTGATATAGCCTGGACGACCTTTACGCACAATATTACTACTTCTGCAATTCCGGGACCGTTCAAGGTAAGATTCAGGGCTTATGGTGTCGACAGCTATGAAATCGACTACTGGTACATCGATAACATCCAGATTTATCAGCAGACCCTGGCTACCCTGAGTGGTACTGTTACAGCCCTGGCAGGTGGTGCTCCGATTGCCGGTGCCATTGTCACCGCAACAGGAACAACAACCCTGAGTGCTACAACCACGGCAACAGGTACCTATACCATCAGCCTGGATGCAGGAACATATAACGTTACGTGTGCTGCTGCAGGTTATAATCAGGGCAGTGCAACGGGTGTTGTTGTCAGTGGCGCCACCACACAGAACTTTGCTATGACTGCTCCGGTTATGGCTGTGACACCTACCAGTGTGACAACAGCCATGTCGCCGTTCCAGCAGCCGTCGACGCATACAGTGACTATCAACAATACCGGTAACGGTCCGCTGAACTGGAATGCCAATGTTTTGAGCAAGGGTGAAGCCTCCAAGGCTATGTGGGATCTGCAGTTTGTCATCAACGCCGACTCCATCACCGGTGGTGTTGGTCTCGCCGGCGCAGAATTCGACGGCGTCAACTTCTGGGCTGCCGAATGGGGATCAAGTGGCAATAAAAAGATCTTCAAGGTAAGTCCGGCCGGTGCACTGCTCTCGACGGTCACCACAACCTGGTTACCGGGTACCTCAGGTCTCCGCGATCTGGCCTTCGACGGCACCTATCTCTATGGGTCACCTGCCAGTACTACCCTGTATTGCTTCGACCTGAACGGAAACCTGGTGAACACAACGACCAGCCCTGTGGCCATCCGCGCCATCGCCTATGATGAAGTGAACGATGCGTTCTGGGTGAATAACTTCGCTACTGACCTTACCCTGGTTTCGCGCACGGGTGCTGTTCTCAATGTCATCGCCACACCGCCCAGCTGCTATGGCGCTGCCTATGACAATGTCTCCCCGGGTGGTCCATTCCTCTGGATCTTCAGTGGAACGACCTCAGGTGCAGGTTGCCAGATCCAGCAGTATAACCTCAATACAGGCGTTCTGACCGCTGTGACACACAGCGTAAGTGGCGATCTTGGTGCTACTGCCATCGCTGGTGGTCTGTTCTCACACCCCAATATCATCCCCGGTACTTATACCGTTGGTGGTATTGCTCAGGGACCCCAGGATATCTTCGGCTATGAAGTTGCTACTGTCTCCAACTGGCTGTCCGCTAATCCTTTAAGCGGAACTATCCCGGCAGGTGGCAATGGTACCATCACACTGACCATCAATCCTTCAGGCATCGCCCCAGGAACCATTAAGACTGGCAAGCTCCTGGTTACCCCCACCCCCAATGTTGGTGTGGATACGGTCAATATTACCCTCGACGTGATCGTCGGCAGGGAAGAGATCATTTCCAATGGCCTCAGAATATTCCCGAACCCCGCTACCGATATGGTCTATATCCAGGCTGACAATGAGATCAGAATGGTGCGTATGATCAACTACGCAGGTCAGGTGATCAGCGAAAGCCAGGTCAGGGCTAACGAAACCTCGATCAATACCAGTGCTTTGCGTTCCGGAATTTATTTCCTCCAGATCGAAACAGCACAGGGTATGATGATTGAGCGGATTACGGTCCGGTAGTCTTTCACATTACCCTTAAGGATAAGGGGCTGTCTCATTTCGAGATGGCCCCTTTTCTTTATCCTTTCTCCTAAGGCCTTAATGCCAGATTTCACGTTTGCATCTGATCTAGTCCATAGCCTTCTGCTACTTGCGGGCAGTTGCGTATCTTTGCCGCCAGTCCTATGTATTCAATCAGCAACCTTTCGGTCCACTTCGGCGGAGAATACCTCTTCGAGGATGTTAGTTTTATTATCAATCCCCGTGACAGGATCGGCCTGGTCGGGAAGAACGGTGCCGGAAAAACAACCCTGCTTCGATTGCTAACCGGGGAAATGCGCCCGGAAGAAGGCAACATCATGATACCAAGTGGCAGGACCATTGGTTACCTGCCCCAGCAAATCCGGATTACAAGCCAGTCAACCGTCATCGAAGAAGCCAGGAAAGCTTTTAAGGAGACCCTGGACCTGAAAGCAGAAATAGACGCAATCGGCATATCTATCAGCCTGCGTAACGACTTTGAGACCCCTGCCTACCATGCACTCATTGATCGCCTGCATCATCTGACAGAGCGATACCAGCTGTTGGGAGGGAAATCACTGGATGCTGATGTGGAAAGGACATTAACGGGACTGGGTTTCAAGAGCGAAGAAATGGACCGGCCCATGCAAACCTTCAGCGGAGGCTGGCAAATGCGGGTGGAGCTGGCAAAGATCCTGCTGCGAAGGCCCGATCTGCTTCTGCTGGATGAGCCCACCAACCACCTGGACATCGAATCCATCCAATGGCTGGAAGGATTTCTGACCAACTACCCAGGTGCTGTCATCCTCGTCTCACACGACCGTGCCTTCCTTGATAATATTACAAACAGGACGATAGAGATCACCAATGGTAAGGTTTACGATTTCAAGGCGTCCTATTCTGACTATGTAGAACAACGGCAGGCCATGCTGGAACAACAACTGGCCACGTATTCCAATCAACAAAGAGAAATTGCGCAGATTGAGCGCTTTATAGAACGGTTCCGATACAAGAACACCAAGGCCAGACAGGTGCAATCCAGGATTAAAATGCTGGAAAAGATGGAAAGGGTTGAGATCGATGACTTTGACCTCTCTGGCATTCAATTTCGTTTTCCACCTGCACCCAGGTCAGGCCGGGTCGTTTTTGAGGCACACCATCTTACAAAGCGCTACGGGGACAAACTGGTGATCGACGACCTGGATCTGAGTATCGAGCGCAATGATTTCGTCGCCTTCGTTGGCAGGAATGGAGAAGGCAAGACGACATTGTCGAGGATCATCGTTGGCGAACTGGAACACGATGGCCATGCAAAGCTTGGCCACGAGGTCAGGATAGGTTACTATGCCCAGAATCAGGCCGAACTGCTGAATGAGGAGAAAACGGTGTTTCAGACCATCGATGAAGTTGCTATGGGTGATATGCGCCCCAAGGTCCGCGGATTGCTGGGGAACTTTCTCTTTAGTGGGGATGATATCGAGAAAAAAGTGAAAGTGCTGTCCGGTGGGGAACGCAGCCGGCTCGCCCTGGCCAGGATGTTGCTCGAACCCGTTAACCTGCTGGTCCTGGATGAGCCAACCAATCACCTGGATATGCGCTCCAAGGATATCCTCAAGAACGCGCTTTTGCAATATGACGGAACGCTGGTCATAGTATCCCATGACCGGGATTTCCTGCAAGGTCTGACCAATAAGGTCTTTGAATTCAAAGACAGGAAAATCCGAACATGGATAGGAGATATTTATGACTTTCTGGAAGCAAGGAAACTGAGCCATCTGTCTGATCTGGAAAGAGTTACGGCACAGCGTAATGCTTCCGCTCCCGAAAACCCCTCCGCTCAGAAAGAAAGAAGGGAAAAGAAGAAAGACCATGAAAGGGCCCTGCGTAAAATTCAGACCCAGCTCGAGAAGATTGAGAAACGCATCGCTGCTGTTGAGGCAGAATTGGCCGTTATGGATTTGAAACTAGCCGAGCCGGAGGCCTGGGGCCCGGAAGTTCATTCAGTGCTCTTCTACGAGAACTATGAACGGTTACGAAAAGAAAACGAAAGCCTGATGGCAGAATGGGCGCTAGCAGCAGAGCAGCTGGAAGCACATCAACGCAACGGGGAATTCTAGCGTCAGGGCTGCACCACCGGTGCTTCAACCACCTGCAAAATCCGGTAATTACTTGTCTGATATACAAAGGCTACAATATGACATTGTTTTGGCATATTGGCCTCGGGCAGGTCATACCTGAAGGTGTGTATCTTACGGGTACCGGCGACCAGGAGACTGTCCGGCGAAGCAATGCTGTTTCCCCATGAACTGGTCAGGGCATGTCGTAACACATGCATATGGGTGTATTCGAGGATATCCGGCACCGGTCCGATCTGAGGATTATTGTTTTTCTGAGGTGATACAAGGCTATCTTCGGTCATCACCACGACAAGGTTTAGCGCCTCCTGCATGTCTGATAGCCAGGTGGTTCTGACATGCGCACATAATTTCCGTTCTGAATCCGTATAATCAGTTATGAGCTGCATACTCAACTTTGGCGTCTGCTGCATTTCATCCTGGATCCTGCCTGCCCAGTTCGCGGGCCCTACAATGTGGGTCTGCGCATATCCCGTTCTGTTCACCATCCCGTTTGGGTTACCGACATTACTGATACCAAAGGTCTGGTCCCAGGCATCACCTGCCGGGGTGGTATAATCGGTTGTATAAGGCGCACTCCCGAAAGTGGCAAACCAACCGGCATGGATGGTCAGCACAATTAAACGGCTGCCCCACTGGGCCTGCAGATCATGGGCCAATTTGGCGGCTTCAGGGCAGTTTGGACATTTGTGCCCGGTGTAATCCTCAAGTAAAACATATTGCAGCGCAGGACCAGGATCAGGAAATACCGGGACGGGGCATGCTGAAGTGTCAGGAGGCGGCGTCACGCCATCCCGCAGGTAAGGCTCCTCGATGACATCACAGGATGTCCATGTCAGGATGAAAACAAGCAGTATCAATATGTAAGAATGCAATGCTCTCATGGTCAGGTTGGCTTAAAATGAACTGCTGATGGTAAGGGTCAGGCCACTGGATGCCGGAACGTTACGGCATATTCCTCCCACACAAAGGATACCTTCCCGCTGACGTCCGTAGCTCAGACTGATGCGGTTGGTATTCCGGATATAGCCGAAACCGAAGGTGTAGTAGTGATAAGTATTATCGCTGACCGGGTTATTAAAATTATATTGATCTGAGACAGAAAAGAACCATCTGGGAGCGACAGCATATTCAAGTGTCGCAGCCGCCCAATTTCCGGAATCCTGCTTTGTGGCAAGAAATTCAAGCTCCAGGCGTAGGGATTTCTTATCAGAGATTTTCTGCGTAATGTCCAATACGCCAATATGCGCCTTATAAAACACATGCCCGTCTTCAATGCCTTCCTCTATCACGTCAAAATTATAATCGAGATACGTATACTGTGCACTTATCTTTAAGGCAGGACTTAGTTTTCTACTGATTTCCAGTGTAATATCCTCAAAGTATTTGGTTTTTCCGAAGCGAAAGAAATCAGAGGTATATCCCAGGGTTCCTTTTTGGTTGATGGGGATGGTATCATGGATTGCCTTCTTATCAATACCATGCACCAGGCCATATTGCAGGCTGACACTGGTTCCGTATTTACCTCCTAATCTTGTCTTTTTGGGGATGGTATAGATGATCTGACCCGTGATCCCCATTTCACCATTAGGTTGTGTTGCATACGGATACATGGCAGCCAGGCTATAGGTATGCTGCTTTGTGATTGTAGGTAAATAATTTATTTCCAATGCATTGCCAACCTCAGTTCGGCGGGATTTATAACTGAAATTATCTACCCGCTTGGCGGATACCAGGATTCCAAGTCCTTTCTGGGAGTATGCGGCAGAGAGTATCGCAGCCCGTCCATCCCTATAGATGTATTTGTTCTGTGCCGAGGGGTCGTTGACTTTCCAGGCATACTCTCCATTGAGGTTCAACCGCCCTCTGGTGAGGACAAAGCGACCGGCCATGGCGCCCACGTTTTCAGGCATCTTGTACTCTATAATGGTCGGATCATCCCTTTCGTACTTTGAAACAAAACTACCACCCAGGCTCAGTTGCGTCTTGCTATCCTGCCAACCCTTTACAAGCGTGTTGAGGGAGAATTCCCCATCCAATCCGCGTACGATGCCGCGACGCTTGGGCTCATCAAGGTAGGATTGCCAATAATAACGCTGGGTTCCATAAATGCTTTTCAGACTGATTCCCGGAACCGGATCAAAGCGCACGCGGACGCCGTCCATGGCATTGTCATATCCCAGGTTCCACTCGTCATAACTTCTGAAAACCAATCCACTCCCAAACTGATCATAAAAGTTACCCAGGGTTATATCAAAGGCATCTTTACGGTATGAAATGAACCTGTTTGCAATTCCCTGCCCTTCCCACGCATCCTCATATCCTGTGAGCGGTTTAAGAAAGGCCTCATAGCGGATTCCGGCGGAAAAATCGCCACGGGTATAATTGATTTTTGCGAAGGCATTCATACCGGCCTTCTTACCCTGGAGATCCGATTCGGTGATACCAATGGTGCTGTCAGGTTGGTAGGCCTGAACATCCATCTGAAAACTACCACTAATGGTGCCTTTGTCGGAGGTTTCCTGACCCGCCACCTCATGTGACGGAAATCCAAACATAAGCAAAGTCGCTAATACAGGAGCAAGGTATAGATGCTTCATGTAGCAGATATATTTATTAATGTATCAGCAGTCCTAATGCTTGCCGATGTCTTCACCTTTCTTCAGCTTTCTAACGAGTGCGATCAACTCCAGCTCGCTGCCCTCGGCAAATGAAGTGTGTTGCCAGACAATTTCGCCTTTACCGTCAATCAAAAACGTATGGGGGATGGCGTTCACATTCATGGCCCGTTTGAATTCACTGTTGGCATCCAGCAGAACCTCGTACTCCCAACCCTTACCGTTTACCGTCGGCCCAACCCGTGAAGAAGACCGGGAGTCATCAATGGATACAGCCACAAGTTTAACGCCTGTTTCTTCGACCCAATCATCATATACCTCTGCAATAGTGGAAAGCTCCCGCATACATGGTTTGCACCATAATGCCCAGAAGCTGAGAATAATAGGATTCCCATCATTGCTGAGCTGACTGGTATTGACCGTTTTCCCATCCAGCGTTTTGAGATCAACGGAAGGGAGTTTGTTAAGGGTTTCCTGTGCAGTCAACCATAAGGGAATAATCAATACGCTGATAATCAATAACTTTTTCATATTTGCCTGTATCAATAGATGGATTTAGTATGATATCAAATCCTGCGCCAAACTTAATGAAAATCAAGGGACCGTGTCAGGAAAACTGCAGCGGTTCAATATCCGGAGATAAGAAAATTACAGATGCACCTCTATCAACCTGGCCGCTGGCAAAGGAACCAGCGTCAGTTCCTGCATCATCGCCGGAACCAATACGAGATCCCCCATCTGCAGTCTTACATTCCCCCCTTGATACCGGCACTCAACCTGTCCTTGTGTGCACAGATACACGACACATGAATCCATCTCGCCCAGATCCTTCTCAACCGGTCTGTCAAACTGTATCATGGCTGTACTGAAATGTGCATTGGATGTCAGCCGGACGGTTTCATTCAGTTTCTGCGGGTATGCTGTTTTTAAACTTGATGTTTGCTTGTAATCAATGGCATCCAAAGCGAGATCAATGTGTAAATCCCTCATTCTTCCATCCTTACCCGGTCTATTCCAGTCATAAACACGGTAGGTGATATCCGCTGCCTGTTGTATTTCGGCAAGTAAAATCCCCGGTCCCAGGGCATGAACCCGCCCAGGCGGGATGTCGAATACATCCCCTGCCTGTACATCAACATACTGCAGGTAATCTTGTAACTTATTGTCCTGGAGTGCTTTCAGAAAGATTTCCGGAGTAATATCTTCCTTGAATCCATTGATAAGGCGGGCCCCGGGTTCAGCATGAACCACATACCACATCTCTGCTTTTCCAGAGCTGGCATGACGCTGACGGGCCAGCGCATCCCCAGGGTGTACCTGGATACTAAGGTAATCATTGGCATCGATGAACTTACACAACAGTGGAAATGCATATCCATAGGTCTCGTAGATCCGCTCCCCAACCAACTCATCCATAAATACCTCCACCAAGTCCGCCAAGGTATTACCGGTCAGCCTGCCGGATTTCACCTCCGACTCACTGCCCGGCAATGCCGAAAGTAGCCATACCTCCCCACAATCGATCAATGGACGAAAGTCCTTCCCAAGTATGGTATGGATCTTTTTTCCGCCCCACACCTTTTCCTTGAAAACATCCTTAAACGTCAAAGGATACAGCATCTCCATATAGTTCAGCTTGGGTTGACTGCAAAGATAGCCATTTGCCTGAGTGTTATTCGGCCTAAGCGCATTACCTTTACAGCATGCAAGTTTTGGGAATCACAGGGACATTGGGTGCCGGTAAGGGAACCATCGTTGAATACCTGATCCGCAACTTCGGGTTCAGGCATTATTCTGTCAGGGCACTGCTCACCGAATTTATTCTTGAAAGAGGACTGCAGGTAAACCGCGACAGCATGGTATTGGTTGCCAATGAGCTGAGGAGGGCACACGGACCATCCTTTTTGGTTGAAACCTTGTACGAACGGGCGCTGCAGACGGGTCAACATTGTGTGATAGAGAGCATACGAACGCCGGGTGAGGTATATGCCCTGCGCCAGAAAGGTGCATTTGTGTTGCTGGCGATAGATGCAGACCCTGCCCTTCGTTATCAGCGTATACAAGCCAGGAATTCGGAAACCGACCAGATCAGTTTCGAGACTTTTCTCGAAAATGAGGCACGTGAGATGACCAGCAAGGATCCCCATCATCAGAACCTGCGCGCCTGCATCGAACTCGCTGATTACCTTTTCCGGAATGATGAGGATATTCCGGCCTTGTACGTCCAGGTTGAAGAAGTCGTAAACCAATTGTTGCTTCAGAAAAATGCGCTATGGAAGATGCCGTAAATCGCGGGTATATCCGCCCCACCTGGGATGAGTATTTCATGGAGGTGGCCAATGCCATCGCCAAACGTGCTACCTGTGACAGGGGTCGCAGCGGCTGTGTCATTGCACGCAACCGGCAGATCCTGGTAACGGGTTATGTAGGTTCACCGACCGGCCTGCCGCATTGTGACGAAGTGGGGCACCTTTTTAAAAAGGTCGTCCACGAGGATGGCAGGGTGACGCAACATTGTGTCAGGACGGTGCATGCAGAACAGAACGCCATTTGTCAGGCCGCCAAACTTGGAATCCCG
>Ga0208041_1001312_pt1 | contig 16634 bp, 15 predicted proteins | sample AD_SCU002_MetaG_FD_184453 | JGI IMG/M metagenome (GOLD analysis project Ga0208041, IMG submission 184453) | Active sludge microbial communities of municipal wastewater-treating anaerobic digesters from China - AD_SCU002_MetaG (SPAdes) (version 2) | ecosystem: Engineered > Bioreactor > Anaerobic...
CAGAATTTCTGTAAGGATATGCAGGCGGTAGGTGTTACCAGGCATGGTGCTTTTGCGCAATATCTAACAGTTCCGGAATGTTGTGTGTTTGATATAGGCTCTTTGTCCTTTACAGAAGCAGCTATGATTGAACCTCTAGCCTGCGTTGTTTATGGACAGATAAAGGCAGAAATTCCCTTAGGCGCAAACGTTCTGGTTATTGGTGCAGGTCCAATTGGATTAATGCATGCACAATTAGCTGCTTTAAATGGGGCAGCTTCGGTTACAATTGTGGACCTATTTGTGGAAAAGCTGAAGCTGGCTAAAAAATTGGGCTTAGATTATTCCTATACGTCTGTAGAATTTGAAAGAATGAACCAGGTTAATCATTTCGAAACAGTAATAGATTGTACTGGTATCCCAGGGGCTATTGAGAATTCTGTAAAATACATTAAAGATGGGGGAACAATGCTTTTATTTGGTGTTTGTCCTTCTTATAGCTCGATTACAATAAATCCATACGAGGTTTTTAAAAGAGAATTAAAGATTGTCAGCTCATTTGCTTTAAAAAAGACATTTGGAAAAGCTTTAGCACTGGCAAAAAACAAAAAAGTTCAACTGATTCCATTGGTAGACAGAAAAATGGAATTGTCAGATGCTCCCGTATTTTTTCAAAAAATCAAAGATGGAAACCCGGGTTTGAAAGCAATATTATACCCTAATGGTATTCCTGACAACGAATAAAAGCCGTTAATAAATTGACACGTATCTGCCGTCTATCCGGCAATCATTGTGAATATTAAACATAATATAAATCAACTATCCAACCTTGATAGGGTGCATTTATCAAATCTGAAGAAGTATTTACCAGGGGCTATCGTTACGGTGCTTAGAGCCTTTAAATTTTGCTATCACTTCGCTCAGATATGGGGAAACTCTCTAGCATAAAAGGAATGCCTGATACTTGAGAGAAGAGTTTCCCCTGCCAAACTACAGCACCTCCACTTATACCCCTTACCAATATTTTCTTCAGATAAATTAAATGCACCCAAAAGATATTTTATTGCTTGACAATTTTGTCAGCCATGGTATTATAATATTATAATGATATGATAATGATATCATAACAATATCATAAATACATATAAGAGGTGGTAATCATGGAAGAAAAAATTTTGAAAGCAAGACCAGGTATGCCGATGCTAATTCTATTTGTCGTGCTTTATTTTGTATCAATTGGTCTTATTATTATAGGTGGGATTCTTTTAGACAAAAAATATGGTATAGGGGGAGTTCCTTTAGCTATCGGCATCACTTATACTATATTTGGCTTTATTCCATTTCTCGGTCTTAAAATCATTAAACCTCAAGAAGCCTTGGTTTTAACTCTATTCGGGAAATATATCGGTACCCTGAAAGAGTCCGGCTTTTATTATGTCAATCCGTTTTCAGTAGCTGTAAATCCCGCTTCTAAAACTCGTCTAGGTCAAAGTGGGGATGTGGACAGTGCTCCGGCATCTAAATTGGTCATTGCATCCGGGGGAAACGTAACTCCGGCTGAATTGGCAAACAAGAAAATATCTTTAAAAATTATGACGTTGAATAATGTCAAGCAAAAGGTAAACGATGTACTTGGAAATCCTATAGAAATAGGGATTGCTGTTATGTGGAGAGTAATAGACACTTCAAAAGCTGTATTTAATGTTGATAACTATAAAGAATATTTATCATTGCAATGTGATAGTGCTGTAAGAAATATTGTACGGATATATCCCTACGATGTTGCCCCGGGCATTGATACTACCGGAGATGGTGAGCCAGATGAGGGCAGCCTTAGGGGCTCAAGCGCACAAGTAGCGGAACGGATACGCAAAGGAATTCAGGATAAAGTTAAAGAAGCAGGTCTTGAAATTATAGAAGCTAGGATCACCTATCTCGCTTATGCCCCGGAAATTGCCGCTGTTATGTTACAAAGACAGCAAGCCAGTGCTATTATTGATGCAAGAAAAATGATTGTTGATGGAGCTGTTGGTATGGTGGAAATGGCCTTGGAAAAACTCAATCAAAATTCGATTGTAACTCTTGATGAAGAACGTAAAGCTGCTATGGTGTCTAATTTATTAGTCGTTTTATGTGGTAACAAAGATGCCCAACCTATTGTAAATAGTGGTAGTCTTTATTAAGAATGGGTATTAGTCATGAATATAAATGAAAACAAGAAACAAATACCTCTTCGGTTATCACAAAAATTGTATGAAGAGATTGCGGCCTGGGCGGAAGCTGATTTCCGGTCTATCAATGGACAGATCGAATATCTTCTTTCTGAGTGTGTTAGAAAAAGGAAAAAGGTAGGGAAACATAATAAAAAAGATCCTTCTGTAGAAGACCATGGAGATAGTGCAGGTGAGTAATAACAATAAAAAACTGGTTAGTGACCAGTTTATGGTTTAATCTGGGAAGATAGCATTGCTGGTTTTATTGCTATCTTCCTGAATAATAATATAGGTTGCAAACCTCATTGTATTTCAATTACGAATTCTGTTGAGCTTTTAAATAGTCGCAAACAATTCCTCCATCTGCTCTGGTGCCAGCCGAATAGACTGCCTTTTTCACAGCCATGTGAGTCAGTTGAACCTACAATAGGTATTTTTTTGCCTTTTGATATTTCTTCATGATAGCGGGCAACCTGCAGCGTATTTGATTCAACTTCACTTAAATGATAACCTCCCAGAAGCTCAAATGCATCATAGGGCTGAGTATCAAACATGTGTGATATTAATCCTGAGGAGATATAGTATGCCTGTTTGCATTTCTCATGCAAGTAAATTCAATATGGGTGACAAAATATAGAAAGTCCGCCTGCTTCACGAATCTTGTTACAAACCCATACAGATGACACATATTCATATATATCCACATAATCAGGGATATTACCAAGCTTATCTGCTAACTCATCTATTTCACTGTAATATTTTTCGGTATTCTCAAAAAGCTCGTTTATACTAAAACTTCCACCAAAATTTACTGTATGTAATGGGTTTTTGGGAGGATGCACTTCTTCTCCCCTGAATATCTTAAAGTCAAGATCTATGTCGTTGAAAGCCTCTTGGGCTTCAATTGAAGGGTAATAGCGGTGATGATCAGTCAAAGCCATAAAATCCAGGCCGATTTTTCTGCATGAAGCTGCTACATATGCAGGAGATTCAACTCCATCTGAACGGTTGCTGTGCATATGTAAATCACCTTTGTAAGGGTATCTTTCATACAGATCATTTTCTAAAGAATAAATTCTAAATTCATCAATAATTTTTTTACCTCGACTATTAATCTCATTAAGAATCAATATGTGTTCCTGTTCACCTTCAAAGACTCTGGTAAATTTGATTGTCCCATTTTCCGGTACGGCTTTTTTTCCATAACTTTCGTTACTATTGTCATGTTGAACAGGTTTATCCAGAGGGTAATAAAGAATTTCGTACTCTGAATCCTGCTTAAATGCAACATGTTCAAACAAAGGAAGAATAGTTATGGTTGTTTCTTTGTTAGCTTCAACAACCTTGGGTAAAATCTTGAAATAAGGGTTCTTAATCTTCATATTTACATCTCCTCGCTTGGATTATTAATATTAAATTGCTATTTATGTAATCGCATGCAACTAATATACAGGGAAACTCTTTAACATAAAAGGAATATCTGTTGCTTGAGAGAAGAGTTCCCTGCCCAGCTACAGCAGATTCACTTATGCTCCTTACCAATATTTTGTTCACTTAAGTTATATGCACCCCCCATTTTTGCTTATATTTGCAGTTTAGCTGCGATATTGATATACTATCACTATTATATGTGTTGTATCAATATTATCAATAGTACCGGAGGAATTAACATACATGCACAAATCTTTTTTTGATATGAGAGCTGTATATGAATGTGGCTGGAATATTTTCAACCGTAAAGGATTTTCTGATGACCCAAAAGATATTTCTGTAAACTACAATTATCTTGATCATTTAAGCCAAGCCGGCATAAACTGGCTTGTGGTCTTCTGGACCAATGCCAATGGATTTGATAAGTCATGGGTTGATGCTTCAAAATATGCACACTCTTTGGGGATTAAACTGGCAAGAGGATTCTATGGCTTTTGCGGAGGCGGACCTGAATATACTATGACAGAGCCAAATGCACCTGAGCATCTGCTAAGAGATACTAAATGGGGCCCGAAGATGAGTGTATGTCCTTTTGAAGATGAAGCAAGACAGTGGATGGTCAGCCTTCTTCCAAAGAGGCTGGAACCGGATATAGACGGGATTTTCATCGAACCGGCAAGAGAAATTTCCAGGAATTGCATATGTCCCAGATGTCAGAAATTGCTTCCATATAAATGGGATGTGCATGTACTTAACTTTTTGGCAGATGAAATACATAAAATTAAACCTGAAGCTGAGGTAATACCATACTTAAATATGAATGAAAGCGGAGAAGATAAGCAGAAATGGGCAAAAGAACTAAAAGCTCTGAGAAAGGAAATTCATCACATTTTTGCCTGGGGTATGGATAATGATGAGACTCTGTTTGACTGGCTGGAAGCAGAACCACGTTTTGAGCATTTTGCAAAGCTGGGTAGAATTCTGCTTTTCCCTGAAGGGAAAAAGCCTCAAAAATCTATAGAGGAAAGGGTTTCATCAGTGTTTAAATGGTGCAGGATGGCTGCAGATAGAGGAAAAAAAGGTTATATGTTTGATTATCGGGTATTTGGAGGCAGGGAATGGAAGGGACATGAAAATGATGAACCCTGTACCCGCATTAGCCATAGGGTTCCGGCTTCGCTTATGCTTGCAGGTAAAGCCATGCAAAACCCATACTTGGACGAAAAAGAGCAAAGTGAGTTTATTCAGGAATTGAGAGGTATAACCGATTGGGATTTGGATGATCAGGAGTATTTTTATAGGGGAATTGACTCTTAACGACTCATTTTTTTACCTTTGCCACCAGCTGCCTTACTTCAGGCTTAATTTCTCCGGTAAGGTAAAGACCTGCACCATATACAACCATACCTGCCGGCACCAGTACAATTAGCATTGGAATATTTACAGATAATACTTTGGTTGTAGTATAAATAATCAAACCCATTAAAGCTGCAGAACCAAATATTCTTAAATAATTAGTTGTGGAGAGATGCCATTTCAATATCTTTCTGCTGCCGAAAAAGGAAAGCAGAAAATAAAAAATATAGGACAGTGCAGTGTTTACCGCTGCTGCTTTATAGCCGGCAACAGGTATTAATATAATATTTGAAATTATATTGAAAAGGCAGCACAGCAAACTGTTCCTAAAAATTACTCCTGTACTGGATGTAAGTTCCCAAGCCTTATTATTATACTCAGTGAGGCCAAGAAAAAACATCCCGATGGAAACATAAATAATAACACTGCTGCCACTAATATATAGAGGATCGAGAATTCTGGATATAACAGGTGAAAGAATACTGATACCTACAACAGCAGGGACAGTTATTATTAGGAAAAAACGTACAGCATTTGATAGCAGCTCCTCGGTAAGGCTGATATTGTTTTGCTTCCATGTTTTGAGAATTGTAGGATATACTCCTCTCATTATAGCCAGCAATAACATGCTGAAAACTGAAGAAGCTATTGAATAGTTGGCGGTATAAATGCCTACTTCCTCAGAGCCTAGAAAAAATTTAATAATGTATCTGTCTGAATGGCTGAGAAGACTTAAGGAAAGACTTACGCCTACAAGCGGAATACCATACTGTATAAATTTTTTCATTACTTTACGGGAAAAAAGATGACGGCTTATATATCTGTATATTTTAAGCCTGAAAACTATAATACCTATAACTCCTGCATCTACAAGTACGATGCTTACAACTGTACTAATAATACCGGCGTCAAGAACTTTCACATAAAGCGTTGTGAGTGCTAATTTAAGCGCTGCTGATAATATGGAAAGTATTAAGTTCAACTTAATTATCCGTGCTGCGCTTAATAATGCGAAAAGGATCTGAGTGATACTATATGTGAAAAACATAAGTATGCTGAATAGTATAAATTTAACAGTGTAGCTATCAAACCGATTTCTAAGAATCAGAAGAAGAATAAGTCCAATTACAGTTGTGGATATACTAATAACTGTCCAGACGGAAAATATAGTTGAGTAAAATACGGAAATCTTTCTTTTACCGGAAAAATTATTAACATACCTATATGCAGCCTGAAAAAGCCAGCCAAATAGGAAAAGGGCGGTTATATTTACAGTAGCAACAGCCAGGTTGTAGTCACCATATTCCTCAGGTTTGAAAAATCTTGTGAAAAGATATAGGGTAGCAATACCAATAATACCCTCAATTGCTTTGGCAGGAAGGTATAATAGAGTATCCTTTGTCATGTTGCCTTTAACATTGTATGTATTTACAGAGGTATCTACACTGTCTTTCATGCTATCTTTTACGTTTCCCATTATTATCAAACATCCACCTTCATACGGGTACATTTATTAAATATTTTCTTCTTATAAATTAAATATTCCCCTTTATACTTAGCACCATATGCTATATTCACATATTTTTTTGGCAATCTGACATATTGCAAATAATATTTACCATTTCATCAGGAGTAGCAGCAATAAAATCAGGCTTGCCCTTCTCCAGAAGCCCCCTGGAATCGAAGCCCCAGGTAACAGATATTATACTTACCCTGGCCTTTTTGCAGGCTTTAATATCTCTGAACTCATCACCTATATAAACAGCTTCACTTCTTTTTATATCAAGCTTTTTGATTAGCTTTTTAATTGCATGATGTTTATCAAAAATACCTTTGGAAGAGTAGATTTCATCAAAAACGTCGAAATTTTTATTTTTAAAAAAGCGGCTGATATTGCTGACAGAATTTGAGGAAATTATTGTAAGCCTAAAACCCATTTTCTTAAGCTTAAGGATTGCATCTTCAATACCATCAATCCATTCAAGCTCATGAATATGATTTTTCAATTTTTCCTGCACCATTATATTCATAACAGGAAGCTTATATAAAGGTATATTTAATTTTTTACATCTTTGTTTAATTGTCATTCCTGACAATTCCCTCAATTCGCTAATACTTAAACTGCAGGGTAAACGCAGTTCATCAGCCATATCATTGCAAAGTCTCAGATACAGGCTTGCCGAATCAACAACAGTACCATCAAAATCAAAAATTATATGTTTTAACAACTTACCACACCCTCATATTGACGTAATTAGTACAAAAATCCTATATTATTGGCATAGGATAAATTATAGCATAAGTTTTTGCTTAAATACAATATAAAATACGCCGAATTTTTGATTGATGTCAGTTGCAAAACCCGTTAATTACTGATAATATTTCATTAAATAGCAAAACGTGCCCCTTGCCTGGTTAGGAGGTTTGTTGATGAAAGTAGTAAAACCTGAGCAAATGAGTGAAATTGATAAAATTGCAATTGAAAAATATGGAATACCGGGTATTATTTTAATGGAAAATGCGGCTTTAAAGGTGGTAGAAGAAATAGATAAAACTATAGGATGTATTTCAGGAAAGAAAGCTGTCATTTTTGCAGGAAAGGGAAATAATGGCGGAGATGCTTTTGCTGTCGCAAGACATTTGTTTAACAGGGGAGCATTTGTTACTATTTATATAATTGGAAGCATAGATTCAATAAAGGGGGATGCAGCAGTTAACCTGGGTATTCTAAACAAGATGGGGCTAAAACCTGTTGAATTAGATAAGCCGGAAACACAGGAATTTAAGGAAACGCATAAACTTATTATAAAGAACTTGACATTATCACTTAATTATACAGATATTGTAATAGATGGTATTTTTGGCACCGGTTTGAGGGGCGAAATAACAGGTATTGCCAAACATATAATAAGTACTGTAAACAGTTCAGGAAAGGCTGTCATATCCATAGACATCCCTTCAGGAATAAATGGCAGCTCAGGCGAAATAATGGGTACTTGTATTAAGGCTGACAAGACAATAAGTTTTGGGTTGCCTAAAATAGGTCTTATTACCCACCCGGGCTGTGAATATACAGGAGAAATTGTTATTGCAGATATAGGTATACCAAAGGCTGTCATTGAGAGTATAGATATAAAAACACATGTAATTGATAAAGATATTGCTTTACCAATAATCCCCAAAAGGACTAACCAATCTAATAAGGGCGATTATGGCAGGACATTGATTATTACCGGTTCAACCGGCATGACAGGAGCAGGCTGCCTTGCTGCAGGGGCTGCTCTCAGGGCGGGCGCAGGCCTTGTATACCTTGGTGTACCCTCAAGCCTTGCTTACATTTATAATACAGTTGTAAAGGAAGCAATAACTGTTTCTATGGATGATCTGGGGAAAGGATATATTTCGTCAGGGATCATTAATACATTTGAGAGATATATTGAAGGAAAGGATGTTATTGCCGTAGGTCCAGGGCTATCGGTAAATGAAGATATTTTTAGAATTGTCAGCTGGCTTATAGAAAACTCGTATATACCTTTAGTATTGGATGCTGATGCATTAAACGCTGTGGCTAAAGATGTTTCGATATTAGGTAAATTGCGAGCTCCGGCTGTTATCACACCCCACCCCGGAGAAATGGCAAGACTTATGGGGACAAGTATTGCAGAAGTTCAAAGAGACAGGATTAAAGCTGCAGGAGATTTTGCACTGAGATGGAATGTAATAACCGTTCTTAAAGGCTGGCATACGGTGGTAGCATTACCTGACGGGAGAATTTTCATTAATACCTGCGGAAACCCGGGAATGGCAACTGCAGGCACAGGAGATGTACTGACAGGATTAATTGCCGGGTTGATGGCTCAGAAGCTGAAACCTGAGGATGCTGCAGTTGTAGGAGTCTTTATACATGGCACTGCAGGTGACTGGGTAGCCGGAAGAATTGGGGAGCATGGGCTTATTGCAGGAGATCTTGTTGAGGAAATCCCTTATGTGATGAACCAAATTAGCTATAGATAACGCACAAAAGAAAATGCATATAAAATTTTTGTGTGCTTATGTTACCTTAGCGAATACGCAAAAATCCAATTTGTTCTTTGTAGAATCATTTTTGCGTTATATATATAGTAGAAATTAACTAATAAAACAGGTGAATTAATTATGGAATATAAATTAAATAGAGCATGGGCTGAAATAAATCTTGATAATATTGCACATAATGTAAGAGAGATAAGGAGAATTGTAAATAGCAGAGCTGATATACTAGGTGTAGTAAAAGCTGATGCATATGGACATGGCGCTATAGAGGTTGTTAATACACTGCTGGATAATGGTGTGTCGCATCTTGCGGTATCAATGCTGGACGAAGCAATACAGCTGCGCTTGCACGGGATAGATGTACCTATACTTATTTTGAGTTATACGGACCCTGTAAGGGCTGAGGAAATTATTAAATATAATGTAACACAGACAGTGTTCAGCCATGATCTAGCTAGAGCCTTATCTGATACGGCAGTGAAAATGGGGCGTAAAGTGAAAATCCACATAAAAATTGATACAGGTATGACCAGGGTAGGTTTTATGCCCGGTTATAATGCAATAAAAAATGTTGTAGAAATAAGCAAGCTCCCGGGAATTATAATAGAAGGCCTTTTTACCCATTTCGCATCTGCTGATGAAGAAGATAAAAGCTATACATATACCCAATTTGAAAGGTTTATGAGCATTTGTACAGAGCTTCAAAGAATTGGCGTATATATACCTGTGAAGCATGTTGCCAATAGTGCTGCTATAATAGATTTCCCAGAGATGCATATGGACATGGTAAGGGCGGGTATTATATTATATGGGCATTATCCTTCAGATTGTGTTGACAAGAAAAAAATAAGCCTGAAGCCGGCAATGAGTTTGAAGGCAAATGTGATTCTTGTTAAAGATGTAGAGCCGAGTACACCAATAAGTTACGGCCTTACATATACAACCCGACACTTGAGCAAAATAGCAACTATACCTATAGGCTATGCAGATGGATATTCCAGGCTTTTAAGCGGAAAAGCGGAAGTTTTGGTTAATGGAGATCCGGCACCTATTGTTGGGACAATTTGCATGGATCAGTGCATGATTGATGTAACAAATATGAAGAAAGAAGTAAAAGTAGGAGATGAGGTGGTTTTATTTGGAAAACAAGGAGGCAATGAAATAAAAGTTGAAGAAATTGCATCTTTAATAGGAACAATAAATTATGAGATAATAAGTGTTATGGGTAAGAGGATACCCAGAGTATATTTGCACGAAGGGGAAATTCATAATGTCTTAAATTACCTTATATGATTGTATAGAAAAGTAAAATTATGGGATTACAGTATTTAGATTAGAAAATCGGGAAAGTTAGAATCGGAATAAGTAGGTGAATTAATCATTATAGCAGCTTTTATTCAATTTAAGTTGAAACGGTAACATTTATTTAATTTGACCTGTACATATTGAAGAATATATAATTATAGTATATTATAGCAGAAGAAGTGTTTTTTTAATAATTTAATGTAATATGTAGGGAAAAGCCGTTCAACTTGCTGGTGAAGGATAAACTTAAATAAACTAAAACAAGCGGCTTCAATTGAATGATGATACTTGTTGGCTATTTATACCTAAGCCGGTTATATGTTCCTTATGGGGGGGTTAATTTTGGCAGAGTCACGTAAAATTCTAATCAGTCTTCCAGAAAGTCTGCTTAAAGAAGTTGATTCTATAGTTTCTATAGAAAAGACTAACAGGAGTGAGTTTGTACGGAAGACAATACAGTTATATATAAGGGAAAGAAGGAAGATTGAGGTGAGGGACAGGTTGAAAAAAGGTTATCAGGAGATGGCTGAGATAAACATAAGGTTATCTGAAATATGGTTTGATGCGGATAATGACCTGCAGCTAAAATATGAGCAAAGGCTTGGGGAGTTGGAGTAGAAATTGGTAATAAAAAGAGGAGATATGTTCTATGCAGACCTGAGTCCTGTCGTTGGTTCCGAGCAGGGTGGAGTAAGGCCTGTACTGATTGTACAAAATGATGTTGGAAATAAATTCAGCCCAACGGTTATTGTATCAGCAATAACTTCACAAATTAATAAAGCCAAGCTTCCTACGCATGTTGAAATTAATGCACAGGAATATGGTATACAAAAAGATTCGGTAATATTGCTTGAGCAAATTAGGACTATTGATAAAAAGAGGCTGAGAGAGAAAATCGGGCACCTGGATGATAAACTTATGGAGCAGGTAAACGATGCTTTAAGTATAAGTTTTGGGCTGGTTGACATATAATTGTTTAAGTGAGGTTTACATAAGATGAAGTTATTTAAAACAACATATTTAAGAAAATTTTTTTTGATATTATCATTTGCGGTAGTTTTAAGTATACTTGCAACACATGCTGTCAGCGGTACCACAATGGAACCGGGAAGTGACGAAGACCCCCTCGTTACAAAAAGTTATGTGGATTCTGCAATTGGCAAACTTGGAAATGAGGTAAGTTCAAAAATCGGTATACTACAATCAGACATTACGAAGCCTCAGGATAGCGTAGTTCTGGAAAAAATGGCAGAAAAGATAATGGAACTAAGTAAGACAGTGTATGATTTAAATAAACAGCTTGAAGAACAATCAAAATATTCGAAATTTGAAGTTGTTGAAATGGAAGCAGGACAGAAAATAATACTTGGTGACAGTTCGGAAATAATTTTAAGAGCCGGTAAAGCTCTTGCCATAGCCGGGGAAAAAGGTGATGGATTGGCAGATATCACAACTGATGATAAAAAGAACAGCCTTGTTACAGATGATATAGTTCCCTTAAATCACCTGCTTTTAGTATCCAGGGATGACGGCAGAGGCATAAAGGCTGTAACAAAAATATGGGTACTGGTAAAAGGTGATTATACCATAATAGAAGATGGCAATCAGGCAGAGGACAGCAATAAGGTAGAGAGCAAGAGCAGTAATTAAAAAGTAAATATAAAGATATCCTATGGCTCATCATCGACTGTGGGAAAACCTGGATTTAAGGACAAGGAATAAAAACCTGGGTATATCCAGCATCCTCCAGAAACGGCGTGGTTCTTTATATAACCTGTATAGCCATTCAAGGTTGTGTTTCCTGAAGAAATCAGGAGCACGGGGGACTTTTCCTGCGAATCCGTCCAGACTTCCTCCTACTCCAATACAGATCTTGACCTTGAGTTTGTCTTTATTTTCTTGAATCCATTTTTCCTGTCTTGGAGCTCCCAGAGCAACAAGCAGTATATCTGCACCGCTGGAATTAATCTCAGCAATAATCCTATCATTTTCTTCTTTAGAAAAATAGCCATGATGATATCCGCTGATTTCAACACCTTTATGTTTGCTAATTATATTTATAGCTGCAGCTTCAGCTACTCCAGGTTTAGCTCCCAACAGGTAAAACTTCAGTCCTTTTTCTCCTAAAATACTAAATATATTTTCTACAAGATCGTATCCCGCAACACGTTCGGGAAGTTTCCGCCCCAGAATTTTGGATGCAAGTACAACCCCTGCACCATCAGCTATAAGCATGTTGCTGTTTATAAGAATATTCTTTAACTCTTTATCTCTTTGAGCAGCCATCATAATTTCAGAATTTGGAGTAAATATAGTGTGCACATAATCCTCATTCAAAAATGCATTAACTATTTTCAAGGCTTCACTCATAGTTATATTATCAACAGGTATACCTAGAATATTTATTGTGTTTCTCATATTAAGCTCCATTTCTGCTGCGTGCGAAATGAATTCGCCCTTGCAGGAACAAAACTTTTTATGAAAAAGTTTTTATGGGCTTAAATTCATTTCAGTCGCGCGTGCAATTTATTTTTCAAAATTCTTGTACAAAAAATATGCACTTGTATTATATTGTGTATTACCCTTCACCCTTAGTTAGCACAGCTACAGCAATTTTAGCATTCTTAACAGATTTGTCCTTTAATTCAACTGTGACTTTCTTAAGGTGCTCTTTGATTTCAGTTTTATTTAACCATGTATAATCGATCACCTGCTTCAGTCGTTCAAATTCCAAAGTTTTTACATCTCCTGCTGAACTATCTACCTGATCAATATAATCAAGAAACCATGCTACCTTTGGTTCATATACCAGACCGACAACAGGTATTCCCAGGCTGACTGCGAATATAAGGGCGTGAAGTCTCATGCCTATAAGCATATCCAGTTTGGATGTTATACCCATAACCTGTGATACATTGTATTTATTCTCAAAAATATATCCCCTGTGTTTCATCTTTGCGACAATTGATTTGATAATAAGAAGGTCTTCAGGTTGCTGCATGGGAATGAAAACCGGTTTAGCTCCATATTGATCCACAACATAATCAGCAGATCTTGCAATAACATCTACATATTTTTTATAGCCATCCCACTTTCTGGCCGAAAACCCTATAAAGGGACCGTCAATACCAATGCCTTCATCTATAAAAATTCTTTCTGTTTCACTGTCTTTAGATGGTGCAAGGGTAAAAGCCGGATCTGCAGTTACTATTATTTCAGGCTTGTTTATACTAAGTTTCTCAAGTTCAGTTTTAGAGGCCTGCTCCCTCAGAGTAATTATGTCTACACGGTTCATAATATTACCGGTCAACCTCTTGTTAATATATTTATTTATAGGTTCAATCCCATTTGCGTAAAGCATAACCTTAAGACCAGCCTTTTTAGCTGCCCAGATCATGCCAAGATAATATATAAGTGAGCGGGTACTGGTGTTTTCCTGGATAAGAGTACCTCCACCATACATAAACATTCTGGATTTTCTCATTGCCTTTACTATTTTAATCATATTAAATCGGTTTATTGCATTAACACCATATGTAAGCTTAGTTTCCAAAGGATTATTGGAAAGTACTATAATTTTTATATCCTCTATATATACTTTAAGATTCTGAATGATTGCCATAAGCAGTGCTTCATCACCAATGTTGTTAAACCCATAATAGCCTGCAATTACAAGGTCATATGTTAATTTGGTTTCTTTTGTATAAGCACTTCTTTTTAATATGGTTTCATATATATTAAGCTGTGTCCTGCACATGTTGTCCAGAGAAAACATGGACCTGGCTTTTTGGTATATTTTTTCTCCCATTGTATCTCTTTTTTCTTTATCATTAGCAAGTTCAAGGATGTATTCAGCCAGTTTTATATGGTCCCCGGGATTAAATAGATAACCATTTTCGCCACTTTCTATGAGGTCGGGTATTCCTCCTACACAGGTGCTTATTGTAGCTTTTTTAAATCTTGCCCCTTCAAGGATGGAATATGCAAAACTTTCGCTAATAGAGGTGAGTACACTAATATCTACAATACCCATTAATTCATATGGATCGTTCAGCCAACCTGTAAAGAAAACATTATTAAGCAATCCCAGAGAAGCAGCCTTATTTTCAAGCATTTGGCGTTCTTCACCATCGCCGCCTATGATAAACTTTACTTTGGGATTCTTGTCCGCAACCACTTTAGCAGCATCAATTAATGTACTTATACTTTTTACCGGGTATAAACGTGCGGCAATTCCAACTATTATATCATCATTATTGAGAAGAGTTTTATATTTTTCTTTAAATATTTCCCTTGAATATTCCTTTGTTGCACTGTTAAAGTCAACACCATTATATACTGTAAAAATGTTTATAGGGTTAAACTTCCTGCTAATAAGCATTTCTTTGAAATTTTTTGAAACACCTATATAGAAATCCATAAACCTTAATGACACAGTATTAATAATGCCAAAAGTGAGACTTTTAACAATGCTGTGCATATAATCAAGTCTATAGTCGCTATGTACTGTTGTAACTGTTGATACATGTGTCAATCGCTTTACAATTATGGCGATCATATTAGCTTTTGCACCATGAGAATGAATAATCTGGTATCCACCCTCCTTAACAATTTGTGCCACTCTTTTTATATCTTTGAAAACATTACCTTTTTTCACCACTTCCACATCTATACCCATTTCTTTAGCTTCATCTGCAAAAATACCTGGGCGGAAGCTTACAATCTTAACATCCACATATTTGCCTAATTCCTTTACAAGGTGCAGGACATGGGTTTTTGCTCCCCCTATATCTCCACCACCTATTAAATGAAGAACTCTCATAACATCTCCTAATAAATGCTTATAATTTCAATATCGTATATATCAATAATTTACCCTGCTAAATCAAAGCCCGGGCATAATGTTGTATAATATTATACAGTATTATGTGCTTTTTTTAAAGTTTATTTTATGAGCTGAAATTTGTCAATAAAGGGTTATGAAAAATTAGCAACTGCATATCCTTGACACTATTACAATACAGGGTGCATAATAAAAATATGAAACATAATATTAAAAAATACATCCGGATGGAGTATACATATGAGTATTGATACAAATATTGGCAAAAAGAAAATTAAAGCCATCAAAGAATATTTATTGATAATTATTGGTTCTATTATAACTGCTGCCGGAATAAACATATTTCTTGTTCCAAATAAGATAGCACCAGGCGGGGTAAGTGGTATTGCAACAGTAATTTATTATCTGAGCGGTGGAGGTTTTCCTGTAGGTATAATTATGCTCATCTTGAATATACCTTTATTTATTATGGGCACAAAATATATTGGAAAAAGGTTTATTGTCCGCACGTTTTTTGGAACAATACTCCTTTCAGCGATTATTGATCTTTCCCAACCATTAACCTCCAGTTTTATAGATGGATTTCTTACCCGAACTGAATCATTGTACTATGCTCCTGATCTTCTTCTTTACTCAGTATTCGGTGGTTTGCTTATGGGAATAGGGCTGGGGCTTGTATTTAGATCAGGAGCTACAACTGGAGGAAGTGACCTGGCAGCAAAAATTGTAAACCACTTCATACCAGGGTTTACAGTAGGGCAGATCCTGTTATTTATTGACACCGGTATTATAGTTTTTGCTGCTATTACATTTAAAAGCTTTATTTTAGGCCTTTATGCCATTGTTACACTGTTCATAATGTCCAGGGTTATTGATGCCATTATAGAAGGTGTGGATTTTGCAAAAGCTGTATATATTATTTCTGATAAATCGGATGAAATTGCTGAAAAAATTATGTATGAACTAGATAGAGGAGTAACCTCCCTGAATGGTAAAGGAATGTACACTGGCAAAGATAGGGAAGTGCTTTTATGCGTATTGTATAGGGGACAATTACCCCAACTGAAGCAGATAGTAAAAAGCGTTGACCCAATAGCTTTTATTATTTTGACAGATGTTAGGGAGGTTCTGGGAGAAGGCTTTAAGGAACATGATTAGCATGGGTGCATTTAATTTATTTGAAGAAAATATTGGTAAGGGGAATAAGTGAAAGTGCTGTAGTTGGGCAGGGGAAACTCTTCTCTCAAGTAGCAGGCATTCCTTTTATGCTAGAGAGTTTCCCCATATCTGAGCGAAGGAAGAGCAAAATCAGTGTTTGAACAAAATAATTACAATTCTTTTATTTAGATTATTTTGTGAGTTTGATTTTGCCCGTAGCTGAATTTAAACGCTCTAAGCACTGTAACGACAGCCCCTGGTAAATATTTCTTCAAATTCAGTAAATGCACCCGATTAGCATTCTCCCCTTGTCACAT
>Ga0208041_1001317_pt1 | contig 16601 bp, 16 predicted proteins | sample AD_SCU002_MetaG_FD_184453 | JGI IMG/M metagenome (GOLD analysis project Ga0208041, IMG submission 184453) | Active sludge microbial communities of municipal wastewater-treating anaerobic digesters from China - AD_SCU002_MetaG (SPAdes) (version 2) | ecosystem: Engineered > Bioreactor > Anaerobic...
ACATTATCATTTCAAGATCATGCTGAATACCGATTCCATCCATGTCCTCTCCAATGTAAAAAACATTCTCTGCTTCCAGTCTGAGCTTGTTGAGTGATGAACCGGAACTTATTACGGTTGCTAATATTATGATAATCAAAGTAATTAACCAGGCATTAGTTCTTTTTTTTAAAAATTCCATTACCAATCTTCCCTTACAACAATATTATCCTTACAACAATTTTATCCTTACAAAAATATTATTCCTGCAAACGGGTGCATATTTTATTTTTGAATGCACCCTCTGCAAACTATTATCTTGACCATCCATTATCTTGATTGCTATTACCATGATTACAATTGTCCTGATCAGCTAATTATCTTGTAGCATCTCTTACTGATAAAAGCTTGTTTTTCAGTTCATCTTCAATGCGTACAAGCTCTTTTTCTGCTTCACGGCGTTTATTCCTACCATCACGTTGAATTTGCATAACCTCATCAAGTGTTTCAATTAAAGCCTGATTAGTTTGCCTCAAGGTTTCTATGTCCACAATCCCACGCTCGGATTCTCTTGCAGCCTCAACTGCATTGGTTTTCAGCATCTCCGCATTCTTGCGCAGCAGCTGATTTGTAATATCTGTAACCTGCCGCTGAGCCTGTATAGCACTTTTAGAATGAGCCATCCCTAACGCAAGTACCATTTGATTCTTCCATAATGGAATAGTATTAACAAGTGATGTTTGAATTTTTTCTACCATAATACTGTCTGTACTTTGAACCATACGTATTTGAGGCCCCATTTGTACACTGATTGTTCGTGTCAGTTCTAAGTCATGAAGTTTTTTATCAAATCTGTTGCACATATCTGCCAGATAATTGGCCGCCTGAGCATCCTCCGGCTTACCGCTCATTTTGGCTTTTTCCTGCAAAGCAGGCAGTTCTTTGTTCATTACATCTTCAAGCTTTTCACGTCCTGCAAGGATATACATACTAAGTTCTTTATAATAAGCAAGGTTCATTTCGTACATTCTGTCAAGCATAGTAATATCTTTTATTAGAGTTATCTTATGACCTTCTAATATTTCACATATTTTATCTACATTTTTCTCTGCTGAATCGTATTGAACCTTTAAACGGCTTATTGACTTTTCCGCTTTTTTAAATAACCCAAAAAAACCTTTAGCCTCCGTCTCGTCAGAAAAATCTTTAAGTTCAACTACTAGATCAGTTATCATTTTCCCAACTTCATCCATGTCCTTAGTGCGAACATTTGCAAGAGCATTTTCAGAAAAATCAGCAATTTTCTTCTGAGCACTATTTCCATATTGCAATATTTGCGATGAATCAGAAATATCAATTTTTTGAGAAAAGTCCTTTACCATAGCTTTTTCATGTTCTGTAAGACCGCTATTTTCTATGTTTACACGTTCCGTAGCTAAAATATCCTCTTGTTTCCTGTCATTTGACACAGGATTCAAGACCAGCTCCGGTACTAATGCCCCATTGTAAATACTATTGTTAATACCATTGTTAGCACTACTGCTAATATTATTTTTATCCATATTACATTCCACCTTCGTTAATAATTTTCAATCTATGCTTTACTTATAGTGCTGACGTAAACTTTAAAAGCCTTCTTCCCTAATCATTTTTTCCAGTACTTCTATATCTACAGAAGTGTCTAAAGCCTTATCCATGAACAGGCCATCCAGCACTTTTCTAAACGCATCAACTATTGTATCTAATACTCCCTCAATTTTCTGCATTGCTGAGGTAATATTATCCCCTTTAGCTTCCTGTTTTCTGAATTCATTATAATTTTTAAGCAGTTTTACAGTCGTGGGAAGATAATAGTTCATAAACTGTCTTATCTGTCGTACCTTTGTGGGGTTTCCCCTGATAAATTCAAATATATCTTTAGTGATACGCATCATTTCATTTACTTGCTTGTTTATTTTTTCATTGGCAATTTCCATATTTAAGCTACTAAGTTCCGACATGTAAGCAGTTCCTGCCGTTAGTATTTCATCCAGTTCGCTATTTCCAGTACTAATAGGCTCAGGTTCACTCTCAATCAATATTGTTCTGGAAGGAATCAGCCTGGAAGTAATTTTATATACAACAACAGAAATTCCTAAAGCGATTGCCAAATCATACCAACGGTACATTGGGAATACTAACGCGCATAGTATCCATACCAAGCCAATTGAATAGATAGGGATGACAGATTTTACTTTAATTTCACGCACTTACCACACCTCTTATCCCATTTCCAGTTTATAATTCCATAAAAATACCATATTCTATAAAATTAGTTTAACAAGATTGCAAGCTTAAGTCAATGAAAAGTTCTATACAGTTGCACCCTTTTGCACCATATATTCTTTCCTATGCTGCTATATTGCTATATTGATTCATTGCTATATTGCTTTATTGCCAACTACGTCCAACTATATCCCCAACGCCATTGAGAATATATTTAGGGCTGTATGGGAAGTTGTTAATATTATCCATATTAGTTACTCCACTTAATACAAGCACTGTATCAATCTCAGATTCAATTCCTGCTATTATATCTGTATCCATGCGATCCCCAATAATTGCTGTTTCATCACTTTTACACCCTAAACGTTTTAGGCCCACCCTCATCATTAAAGGATTTGGTTTACCTACAAAATAAGCCTGTTTGCCTGTGGCCAGTTCAATAGGAGAGATTAACGCCCTTGTTGCAGGTACTATTCCCTTTTCCGTAGGCCCTGTAAGGTCAGGGTTTGTTCCGATTAATTTCGCTCCTCCATAAACAAGATGAACTGCACGTTCAATTCTTTCATAATTATATGATCTTGTTTCACCAACTACCACATAGTCGGGATTTATATCGTTCATGGAGAATCCTGCATCATATAACGCATTTATAAGGCCTGCTTCTCCAATGACAAAAGCACTTCCTCCAGGACATTGTCCGGCTAGAAAACTTGCAGTAGCTAACGCGCTGGTATAGAAGTGACTTTCATCTACATCAAGTCCAAGTCTTTTAAGCTTTTGCTCCAGTTCTTTAGGTGAACGTTCACTGCTGTTTGTCAAAAACAGAAATTCCTTTTTCTCTGACTTAAGCCAGTTCACAAACTCTGACACTCCTTGAAGCAAATGATTTCCATGATAGATAACACCATCCATATCACATATAAAACCTGATTTATTCCTTATTAATTCAATATTCATATATTAGTTCCTCATCTTTAAAAATAATCTTTGTGCCAATATTTTATACTAATATTTTAGTTATTGGGTTACAATCTTATTATAATTTTTTCTTCCAACATTAGCAAGCAGGATAAGTACGACAGCGAGAAAAGCACAGCAAAAAGCAGGTCTGATGTATATCAGACCTGCTTTAAATAAATGTATATGCTTACGCTAAAATCAATGTGGCTTGTTATCGCCTTGATATCGCACTGATTTTATTATTGCTCAGCTAATGCTAATATATATTAATCAAGCTCACAGCTTATCCAAACACCAGGGTTTTTAAGCGCTTCGAACCCCTTCTCCCGTATTCCTATAACTGCGATAGTCTCCTTTTCAGGGGCCTTTATGCTACCTGTTTCAAAAAAGTCGACAAGTTCATGTACAAAATTGGGGAAAAATGAAGTACATTCACGTACAAGCACATTTTCCGAGCTGTCATAGGTAATGGCCAGATTAAATGGGCACTCCCAGCCAAAATGACCCATTGTCGCAAATCGTCCTCCGGAAAATTCAATAGCCAGTGCAGGAGCAGCTTCGTTTCCTATTGCCATTACACGTTTTGCATCAGGTCCCATTAAGGAGACAAGCATTTCAATCTGATGGATAGAATAAATTTGATATACTCCAGAGCCGCGGGAACTGATTACGCAGATTCCCTCACGTTTTATATCCTTTAGCTCCGATGAAAAACGCAGTGCAGAAGATGAAAACATGGGTGTACCACCTGCTCTTGCCATGTCAAAAATACGTTTAGCTGTTGCAACGTCAGGAGCAAAGGTTTTGTCAACATAAGTACGCTTACCTGAAGCCAATGCCTCCCGGCAAAGTTCCTCATGCTGCTCCGGATTGTTTGGAGCAAGAACCATCAGTACATCGCTTTTTTCAACCACCTCTGCCGCAGAGGAAACAAGCTCAATATTATGCTCAGCACACCAAACCTCACTGGGCTTGCAGCATTCCTTTCCGCTCTCGGATCCATCTGGGTTAAGACTTCCCCAGGCATAGCAAATTTTATACTCTCCATGTGTTTCATCATCCAGCCATTTAGGCAGATTAGAAGCATGCCAGTTATCAAGATAGTAATCGATCAATCCAATTTTTTTCATCCAAACTCCTCCGCTCATGAAATAATATAGGTTCAAGTGTTTAATCTAGGTTCAAGTGTTTAATCTAGGCTCAAGTATACTAAATTAATGTGATAAATAAGGAAATTAACTTTCCACCTAAAATAGTTGTGAATTTGCACCTAAAATAGTTCTGAAATTAAAACACAATTTCCTTATTTGCCTTGGATGAGTCGTATAGTGCCTGCATTATCTTTGCAGTGATTATTACAGTGTCTATATGAGAAGGAAGTTTTTCACCAGTTCTTATGCATTTTACAAAGGCATCTATCTCAGCCTGGAATTCCTTATCAGTTTTAAAAGATGGTATAACCTCCAAAAGTGTTCCATTTTTAAAAGTATACAGCTTGAAATTTCCACCATATTGCAGACGGATACCGGCCTTGTCACCCAAAAAGTCGATGTACATTTCACTTTCACCAATATTCTGAGCCCATGCTCCGTTTAGAGAAATAGTTGCTTTTTCTGTTCTAATAAGCCCTGTTATGAAATCATCAACATCATAGATGCCGTCAAACTTTGGTTCGCTGGCCCACATACTTGTGTATGCATAGTCTTTAATGTTTTTGCCAAGTATACTGTATGCCTGACCGGAAACGGTTTTGGGGGTGGGATCTCCAAGGCAGAACATCACAAGATCCAGGAAGTGAACACCCCAGTCAATTAGTACTCCCCCTCCTGAAATAGCTGAATTGGTGAAATCGCCTCCTAGACCCGGTATGCTGCGATGTGCTCTAAAGCTTGCATAAACATGGTAGATGTCCCCTAGCTCACCTGCGTCTATTAATTCCTTTACTTTTACTACTGCTGTCCTAAAACGATTTACAACGCCTATGTTTAGCACCTTACCTGATTCATGCTGTGCTTTCTGCATTTCAAGAGCCTCAGTATATGTTCTTGCTGCAGGTTTTTCACATAGTACATTTTTTCCTGCTTTAAGAGCATCTATTGAAATTACTGGATGCATATTGTTGGGTGTACAAACAGAAACTGCCTCTACAGCAGGATCTGCAAGCACCTGTTTATAATCCGTCACTGCCTTGCCTACACCATATTTTGCTACTGCAGCTTGTGCACGCTCTTGAATTATGTCACAAAAATATAAAATTTCCACATCGGGATTATTCACATATGCTGGTATATGAGCACTATTTGCTATTGTTCCGCAACCAATAATTGCAACCTTTACCTTATCCATTTACAAAACCTCCATATTAAAACTCGTGGTCACGGGGCTAAAAGCCCCGAAACTACGGTATTTTTTGTTAGAGTACATGTACTCTAACAGCTTTAATTTGTGTTGTATAGCAACCCTCTGAGAACTTCAAGTTCGTACTTAAGTTTTCGGTTTTCTTCTTCCAGTTTTGCTATACGTTTTTCTTTTGCCTGTATAATCACATCCTTGGATTGGGATGTCTTATCATACTTTGCTTGCCTGACAGTTGACGCGTTTTTTTCCTGTTCCCGGCATTCTTCAATACTTTTTCGGATTTCCGGTTCATTATAGAGATAATTCTTGGATAATCCGCTACGTTTGTGTACACTGGTGAAATTTACTGGCACATCTTCTATTTGTAGCATCCGTATAGCATCCAGTGCCTTTTTTCTGGCCTCCGCTTTACGCTTTAACCAGCTTCCTTCCAGATTTCTTGTTACTTCAGCCATCACAGTCCTCCCGGTGGCTTCCATTCTTATGGATAAGCCCTTCCTTCTGGACTCGTACCAGCATCTTTTCAAGGACTTCAAGATAATTCTGATTCTTTTCCTCCCATTCGCTTCGTCTAAGCTTTTTGCTGATTTCCAGCTGCTCTCTGACCCTTTCAATCTCTTTCTCATACTCCGGGATATTGTCCCGGCTGGTGCAAAAGTTGGCACAGTCAAGGCAGTGGCTTATCTGTTGACGACAGGGTAGCTTTGAAGGCTTAAAGCACACACCAAAAGGCACTCTTACAGCATCCAAGTTCTTTCTGATAAATTCATACCGGATTTCTTCCTGCTTTTCCATATGCGCATTTGGCGGGGTGCTGTCAAGATGCAGAAGGTTCAGCTTCTCTGTCTCTTTCCACTTCCTGTACAGCATGTTTTCAGAAACCTTCGAATAATGCAGTGTCATCTGGAGACTGCAGTGCCCTAATATCTGCTGAATGATCCCTATTGGCATTCCTTGCTCCGTATATTCCAATGCCCTTGTGTGTCTTAGAGCATGAGCCTTGAAATGATAGGGATTTCCATCTCCATCAACGATGCCTTTCCTATCTATCAACGCCTGCACAGCTGTAGAAAAAGCTGATTTACTTAATGGAAGCCCCTTGTAGCGCCCCTCATATGTGTTGAACAGGTATTTGTCTGGATTGTTATCATCCGTACTGTGCTCTGCGGCATCATCTACAAGCTTTTTCACCATATTTGCCACTTCTTTGCGGATAGGAATCTTTAAAAGTGGGATCCCTGTCTTAGTTATCTCCCCGCAAAGATAGGGGATATACTCCTTTTCATGAGTATTCCAGAAATATTCCAGACAATTGTTATACCTTAAATTCAGCACATCGCTTCCACGCCAGCCGCTCTCCCGGAGTAAGATGTACACCGGCATCATCTCCAAGGGGTTAATTTCGCTAATACAGGCATCCAACTGCATTCTGACTGGCTCTGGGACATATTTAACCTTTGCCATAGTATCTACCAGCCGTTCGCGTTTTGGTATGTCATCTTCAAAAATCAGGCGGTTTACATCCTTCTGCGGTGCCTGTAGGTACTCTGCAAGCTGGATATAGTCAATGTAGTATCGGATAAACGAAACTGCTTTGCTGCGGAAGGTGGCATTTCTGCCTTCATAGTCACCTGCAACCCATCCTAGATATTTTTCAATATCCGATCTCGTAAGTTTTTCAAGGAAGCCATCCATATATCCATGTTCATAAAAAACTCTGAAAAAGTATCGGATATACATCAGCATCTCTGTGCAATAGGACCAGCTCCGCTTGATGATGAGGCGTCTCATGAAGCGTTTCACCATTTCACGGTAACAAGGAGGTATCTCCACGAAGCTCATGCTGGTTTTCTCGCGTTTGGCTGCCGCAGAAATCTTTACCCCCGGAATGCTGGCGGCGTGCCAGACATCCTTGTCCATCTCGTTGCGGTCGTCGTAGTAGTCTGTGACTAGTCTTGTCACTCCATGCTTCAAGCGCAAGTACGTGCGCCTTTCTGTGTCATTTAACCCCGCATTTTCCAGCTCCCTGTCACCAGTATCTAGTCCATTAAAACTATCTACATCTTTCATCGATGAGAGCAGTTTTCCGATATTGGATATCGCACGCAAGTAATTTTGACATACACTGAGAGCTTCAATCATTCCATTCTTCATGGAATGAAGAAGAAAGTATTTCATTTCTTCCTTTAATCGTCCCTTTTTGTATGACTCGAAGTCCGCAAGAAGCCAATGCCTTGGATTTGCTACAATTATTCCAGCTTCCATAAAACTTTCGGCATCCATATACCATCTGTCATTATTTTTCCAGTAACCTCCTTCAGTTGATAGGTATTCCATCATTTGGTTGTATTTATCATCAAATGCCTCATATTGGGTAAGGACTACTACTCCCATTACTGATCAGTCTCCTTTCCCACAGAAGGCATCTTCAGACCTTCTGACGCTTTCCTGAATGCCTGTGCCACTTCCTCTTCCGATGGATGGACATAGGTATCTAGCGTCGTATAAATATTTTTATGTCCTGCACGCTGTCTAAGCATCTCTGGCTCCCATCCCGCCGAATAAAGCAGACTGAGGGATGTATGGCGAAACACGTGCGGCGTCACTCTAATGCCAGTCTTTTTGCGTAGGTTTCGGAAGAGATTATCCACATCTCTATAATCCATTGCCTTACCAGCCATGCCCCCTCTGAGTTTCAGAAATACATGGTTGGTATGGATTTCGGCAGTATGGTACTCACAGATATACCCCGTGAATAGATCCATCAATTCCTGCGTGCAGTTAAGCTTGCGTGGACTGGATACTGTCTTGATCTCCGCCAAATTCTCCATTTCTCCTCTGTCATGCAGAGTAATAGTCAACCCTGCCATATCAAAATCTTCAACCCAGAGGGAAAGTGCTTCTCCTATCCGCATTCCGCTCTCGAACAGGAGATAAAGTAGGAAATAGTCTCTTAAGTTCGTGCAGGTATCAAGAAGCACAGCGGCATCTTCCCTGCTAATGGTACGTAGCTGCATCCTTGGTACCGACAGCTTTAGGATATGGCCCTTTATCATCCTGTTCTCTGCAATTCCATGAAGGAAGCTCCTGTAATTCCTGCCTGGATATCTGACAAACTTCACCAGCTTTTCTGACAGCAGGTTTTCCATGTCATCATGCCGAAGCAGATAGTCATAAAACATGACCACAGTGTCTATCATTGCATTGATCGTCTGGGGCTGATGCTCTGATTCGAATCTGAGCGGTACTATCTTTTTCAGGATGTCGGGATTCTTCAGCCACGACAAAAATCCCGCAAGATCATCAATACTCACTTGCTCATAATCTTTTCCTACTTCTCCAAGGTAAGTGAAGAAGTGTTTCAGGTGGATGCAGTGCATCCTGAGCGTGTTTCTGGCATATCCTGAATTGTCCTTGAACTTCAGGTATTTCAGCACTGGCGGCACTGGTATTCCCGAATCATCTGCCAGATAGTATCTAATCCTTCCATCTACAGTCTTTAATTCAACTACTTTCATTGTTCATGCTCCTTTCTTTAGTTACATGAACAATCATACCACTTTCTTTCTGTTGGAGTACTTCGAGTACTATGAGTACATACCACGAGTTTTATGTGTACTCCAACAAAGAATTACCTCTGTTCGAGTACTATGAGTACTATGTTTTTCTATCACGAGTTATCCTCCTCCAATAAATATTTTCTCACTTTTCGGTGTTTTTTTCAACCTGATCGTCTATTTTTGCACACAAAAAAACAGCCTACAGGTAACTTGCAGGCTTGTAGGCTAATGCAACAATACGTGAACCTCACATAATTAAAGTCACGTGCTTCAAACATCACTGTTGAAATTCCCTGCTTCTTGGACTTTGTAACCTCCGTCTCCACAGGCTTATAATCCCGTAGTCCTTACGGCATCATTTGTTTATACTTTGTGCGGCATTAAGCATACCAGCAAGCAGTTGAAACTCCGCATGGATAAAGCCGGCAGACGAGGTAGGGGCTATCTTGCCGATCATTGTAATACCAACAGCTTTTTCTATGTACTGAGCCGGGAATTATATTATCTGTTCATCAGTCAGTTAATCATTTGTCTCCTGACTTTCACCGGCTGCTGCATCAAACTTTTCGAGAATAGCTTTTTGGATCTTTTCCCGAGTAGCAGCGTTTATGGGGTGTGCGATGTCTTTGAATTCACCATTGGGAGTTTTTCTGCTTGGCATCGCTATGAACATACCGTTCTGGCTTTCAATTACTTTAATATCATGAACAACAAATTCGTTGTCGAAAGTAACTGATACCACAGCCTTCATTTTACCTTCTGCATCAATTTTTCTGATACGAATGTCAGTAATTTCCATGGATGTTACCACCTTCCGTTTAACATTATAATGTATAATGTATGTATTCGCTACATATTTGATTTTTCCTGCTTTTTTTCCATATATTTTTTATTTTTATTTGTTTTTGTTATTTTTATAGGTTTTCAACATAATTTTTACCGCATATTCTATAATTGAGAATAAAATATGAAGTTTTAGATGTATAATTATGGTGCATAATTATATTAGTGTTGTATAATAAATGTATGTTGTATTTATAAGTTAATAATTGATGTTTGTATTACTTTACTTATGGATAACTTATGACAATATGACAAATTAAACTGAAAGATGTAGCTTTAAATTAATGAAGCAGTATTAATATAAATTTAAGCAATGTAAAGTAAGGAGTGTAAGTTTGGTATGCAAAAAAAACTTTTAGATTCAGATAATATTAGATATATCCATTTCATAGGTATAGGCGGAATAAGTATGAGCGGGTTGGCAGAAATACTTATCAATCTTGGATATATCGTTTCCGGTTCAGATCTTAAAAAGTCGGGTATAACACATAAGCTTGAGAATCTGGGGGCTGACATTTTCTACGGTCACAGTCCTGATAACATCAGAAATCCTGATCTTGTAGTTTATACTGCTGCAATAAAAGAAAATAATCCCGAATTGGTAAGAGCCAGGTCATTAAATATACCTGTAATTGATAGAGCTGCTTTGCTTGGTTTAATAATGAAAAAATACCCCTACAGTGTTGCGGTGTCAGGTACTCACGGCAAAACTACTACAACTTCGATGATATCAATGATTATGCTTGAATCAGGCCTTGATCCTACAGTACATATAGGCGGAGAATTGGATTACATTGGTGGTACCACTAAAACAGGCAATACGGAATATTTTGTAGCAGAAGCCTGTGAATACTGTGACAGCTTTCTAAAATTCTTCCCCTATATTGCTGTAATTCTTAATATTGAACTTGATCATGTTGATTATTTCAGAGATATCGAACACATAAAAAAATCCTTTATAAGCTTTGCCACTCTTGTACCTGAAAACGGTTATATAGTTGCATGTGCTGATGATAATAATGTTTTATCCATACTTGATAAAATCAGTGCACCTAAAATAACCTACGGGATAAATAATGAAGATTGTATGTGGAAAGCAAAAGATGTTAGCTTTAGAATATCAGGATACGGTTCTTTTACTCTTGTTAAAGATGAAAAGGAAATTGATTTAATTGAACTTAAAGTGCCAGGTATTCATAATATTTATAACTCCCTTGCAGCTATAGCTGTCTGCTATCAGCTTGGTTGCCCCATTTCCGGAATTAAGCAGGGATTAGGTAAATTCACAGGGACTCACAGGCGTTTTGAACAAAAGGGAATTTTAAACGGAATAAAAATAGTTGATGATTACGCCCATCACCCATCAGAGATAAGAGCCACACTAAAAGCTGCAAAAAACGGGCATTACTCTAAAATATGGTGTATATTTCAACCTCATACCTATACCCGGACAAAAACTTTGCTTGATGATTTTGCTATTTCATTTGCAAATGCTGATGCTGTTATTGTTGCAGATATTTATGCTGCCAGAGAACAGGATAACGGTGAAATCAACTCTCAAATTCTTGTAGAAAAGATAAATTCTGCTGGAGGCAAAGCTTTGTATATGAAAGACTTTGATACTATAGCAGGATATTTAAGAGATAATGCATCTCCGGGCGACCTTGTAATAACAATGGGCGCAGGAGATATATATAGGGTCGGAGAAAAAATGCTGGGCTGAAACAAGGACCTGAAACACAAGGATCCTACATATGGGGACCGATACATGGGCGATACATGGGGACAGTCCTCTTGTTTCAAAAGGTTTCTTCGCGGAAACAGGGTCAGAAACGAAGATAAGAGAGAAAACAGAAGACAAGCAGAAAAGAAAGGACAGTTCTTATGTTTCTTAGAATGAAATAGAGAACCGTCCTATTGTTTTTTATTGTTTTGTTCGTTTCTTTTGTTTATATTTATTCCAAATTTTCCGTTTATTTTCCGTTTATTTCCCAGCATCAATCATGGCAAATTTGATTTCACCTTCGGCAGCTGTTTGTCCATCTACTGTTGCAGATACTTTGACCTTTGCCATACCCATCTTTAAAACAAGGATTTCCGCTTCCAGCCTTAAAACATCACCAGGAACAACCTGCTTTCTGAATTTCATGGAATCTATCCCGGTAAATACACCAAGTCTTCCTTTATTCTCCTCAAGGCTTGCAGCAGCTATTCCTGCGGTCTGAGCAAGAGCTTCTACAATTAAGACTCCGGGCATAATAGGGTACCCGGGGAAGTGTCCCTGGAAAAATGGTTCATTTATTGTAACATTTTTTATTGCAACTGCTCTTTTACCCGGCTCAATTTCCAGTACCTTATCAACCAGCAGGAAAGGGTATCTGTGGGGTATTATTTTCTGTACTTCAATATTTGATAACATTTTGCACCTCTCTTCAGCGTCTAAAACGCAGTATAAATTTTATAAGCTGTACAATATTTTAGATTAACTTTTTAATATTTGCAACTTAGTACTACTTTGTTACATTGTCAATGGAAATCGCATTCCAAATTGGCATAGTAGCATTAGGTTATTATTTTATTATTCTATTTATTCTACATCTGTTATGAAAAATCCTTTTATGTAAAAATTTCCAGCGAATTTATTAGATTTTTTTGCAAAATATATTTGATTTTTTAAAACATTGGTGCTATAATTAGTTTTGGCTGTTGGATTTTTAGTTTAAGGGCGCTTAGCTCAGCTGGGAGAGCACCTGCCTTACAAGCAGGGGGTCATAGGTTCGATCCCTATAGCGCCCACCATATGCTGGTGTAGCTCAGTAGGTAGAGCAGCTGACTTGTAATCAGCAGGTCGGGGGTTCAATTCCGTCCACCAGCTCCAAGAAACAAAAAGTGCAGTGATTTTAAAATATTAAATTCACTGCACTTTTTTTACAGAACATCATTAACACAAATCATTCCTGATACTTATCATAGCATACAATCTCACTTAACGATTTTCTTGGTCTAGGAGCAGGACTTTCAGCAGGGTACCCCAATGGAGTTATAGCAACAGCTCTCACCGTATCAGGTATATTAAGTAATTTTTTTACCATACCTTCATCAAAACTGCCTATCCAACATGTGCCAAGACCCTGTTCATAGGCCTCCAGCGTCATATATGATACAGCTATGGATAAATCAATAGTATACCTGTACTGGCCACACCTCATAACTCCTGAAGGATCAGTACCGCATGCAACAATTACAACCGGAGCACCACCTACAAACTGCTGACCAAATGATGCTTCTGTCATCTTTTTCCGCAGTTCCTCATCTCTGACTACTATGAACCTCCAGTTCTGCCTATTGTTTGCAGAAGGAGCAAGTCTGGCCGCTTCCAAAACCCTATTGAGTTTTTCCTCTTCAACTTCCCTGGTACTATAATTTCTTATGCTCCTTCTTCCTTGAATTGCCGCCATAACATCCATAAAAAATCACCTTTCCTCTCCTTTTTTGAACTTTCTTATGACTAAAGTTATGAATGTTTCCCAGTCATGGCACAAGATTCTCATGCCTGTGAGCTAAAGATCTGTTAAAATAGTCATCAAGCAGTTCAAAGTCAAATTCTTTAATAATATCATTTATTGTAACTTCATCTGATTCACTAGATATTAATACTGCTCCCAGATATCCTGGATCGGACATTTTGAACTTGCTTCCATACTTCTCTTTTGCAGCCCTTATTTTATCCCAGTTCCAATCTAAATGTATAACTTCACAATCAAGGTTAACATCAACTGTAATATATTTAAAATAATTTGTAGTTTTTGCAATTGTTTCTCCTACAGGTGATATTATGGTACCCTGCAATCCGGCAATAGACCCGGCGAAATGGGCTCTGCATGAATATGCCCAGTAATTTTGCATTAACCCTCCATGATACATTGAGGAGAAAACTATAAGATCAGGCCGGGCTTTTGCATATTTTAGTCTCAGTTCTTCAAAGTTGAGGTCAAAACATATAGCACAACCTATTGTTCCAAAATCACATTTTATTATTGGGGCGTCCTTGCCATAAGCAATACCCGCTTCAGTATTTTCCTCTATAACAAGGTGATTTTTGTCATAAATACCTGCTATATTTCCATTCCTGTCTATAATCTGTGTTGAATTTCTCCATGTGCCGTCAAGCATTTCCCTTGCAGCAGAATAAGCAATGTAGCAATTATTCTCAGCTGCAACCTTTCTCATAAAATCTCTTACTTTATTTCCTCGAACTCTGTAATATTCAAGTCTACTTTCCAGTGAATAAACAGGTGAACGGTCACAAGCCTCATGGGTAATAATCAAATCCGGCTTATCGGGAAGAACCTGTGAAAACTGATTATTCCAATGGTTGATCATTTCATCAACTGCGATACTATAGTCCAGTTGAGGGTCAACTATGTACGGAGCCGGACACAGTGAACTGATTTTTACAAAACGTGCCATATTCATATCCCCTTTCATTTTCTTAAACTTAATTATATCACCTATTTCCAAAGGTTGCTATATCTATAGTAGCAAAACAGGAGGCCTAACTACAATTAATCCGGCCTCCTGCTATAATCAGGTATTTTATTACTATATAGAACAGGTTTTAAAACATTTAACCTGCTTCTGTTACCTTGATGTAACTTACGATTTGCAAATTCTTCATTAGTTCTTTCAAATCGTAAATTATATAGTAGTGTGTTCTCAAATTACCTCATTTTCTGAAAAGCCGAGAATCCCGATGATTTTACGGGTTCGCAGGTTTTTCATTTGTATAGGTATTTGAGAAACACTATACTAGTCCTTAACATATATAATTAGCTCAACCTGCTTTGCTTACTTTACTAATAATTTATATCTACCATATGCATCCTGTTTGATTTTTATAAGCTCGTCAACTCCCATTTCTTTAAGCTTTTGAACATACTTATCCCAATTTTCAATCTTTTCCTGTCCTGTTACAAACTTGGCTTCCATTTGTTTTGTATATGAGTCAATATCATTTTCGAGTATTTTTAATCTTTCCTGCTCTTCAGGTGTATACTTTAAGTAATTATTCTTAAAACCTGGTTCCATGTATGGGAAATAGTTTGCTTTTGATTGGGATGCTTTCATATATTGGCCGGGATTCTTTTCTTTTTCCGGCATTGCAAGCATTACCAATTTACACGGACCCCATCCCGGGCTAACATATTTTTCTGCATACTCAATCTCAGACGCTTTAATATCAGGAGGTACAATCCTTGCATAAGTAGTTTTCTCATTGTCTGTATATTGCCAATCTTGTCCTTCAATTCCCAGCCATATTGAGATACGATTCAATCCTTTTACAATGCCAGGAGCTACATCTTCATCAGAATAATTTATATCAATCCATCTTGCCATAGCTTCCGGATACTTTAAATTCTTTGTAAGTGCTATTTGTGAGCTAAAAATCGTATCAAATCCCCTAACATGCTTTTTATCATAATACTCGGAAGTTAATGGAGCAAGCATTGCCATCTGTATTACTCCATTTTCGAAATTTTCTGGTTTCATAACTGAACCCCAATCTGACATCATACTTATGTTTTCTTTCATCTTGGCGCCAACATTTGCATCCTCCTGTGTGAAACACTCATTATCCAGATACTTATTTGCATACAGTTTGTTTAAAAACATAAGTACTAATTTATATTGCTCAGTAATTGGTGTGTAAACAACTTTGTCAGTTTCATCTAATCCATATCTATCATCAACTAAATAACCAAATGCAGGTAAAAATGCACGTACAAGATTGGAAAAACTCTCTTTAGCACATGAAACAGGTATTTTAGAGTTGTTCCATGCTTTAATTGCTGCACAGACATCGATATACTCATCTACTGTTTCAGGAATTTTCTTCCCTACTTTATCAAGCCAGTCTGTCCTGATGTATAAGTAGTTGGTAGCCATTGTCAGAGTATTTGCAAGTACAGGAAAAGAGTACATATTCCCATCCATTGAAGTAGCTACAGCTTTAACATCAGGAGACTCTTTTATCATTTTTGCATAATTAGGTGCATAATTGTTTATATAATTCTGTAAAGGAATAAGAGTTTTACCTTCCACACCATATTTAACTTCCTCCTTTGATGTAAGTCCCCATACTACATCAGGAATATCGCCGCTTGCAAAGGCAAGATTCTTTTTCTCTTCATAGCCTGAACTTTCAATTGATAAAAACTTAATTTTTATATTAGTAGCCTTCTCCATTGCTTTAAAATAATGCATTTCCTCCCATGGTCCCTGGTGTGAGCCTTTTGAATGCATCATAGTTACTTCAACAGGTTTATTCACTATAGGATAACCTGTTTTGTTAAATATCTCACCCTGTTTAGTATCTTCTTTTTCAACAGCAGCAGACGTATTATCTTTGTCCTTATCCTTACTACTGCTACACCCTGTAACTATGCTTAACACCAGCATAACACTTAGCATAATACATAAAAACTTTTTCATTTTCATTACCTCCCTTGTAAAACTCGTGGTCACGGGGCTAAAAGCCCCGAAACTACGGTATTTTTTGTTAGAGTACATGTACTCTAACAGCTTTAATTTGTGTTGTATAGCAACCCTCTGAGAACTTCAAGTTCGTACTTAAGT
>Ga0208041_1001331_pt1 | contig 16481 bp, 10 predicted proteins | sample AD_SCU002_MetaG_FD_184453 | JGI IMG/M metagenome (GOLD analysis project Ga0208041, IMG submission 184453) | Active sludge microbial communities of municipal wastewater-treating anaerobic digesters from China - AD_SCU002_MetaG (SPAdes) (version 2) | ecosystem: Engineered > Bioreactor > Anaerobic...
CAACCACCCCCTGGTCACGCAGCTCAGGCAGCAGTTGATCGATCTCCAGGGCCAGGTCACGGGAAGCGGGCAGATATTCGGTTCCAATTACCCGGAACACAAGGGGCAGAGCGCGCGGATGAGCGAGTTGCGCGAGCGGCTCGGCCAGGAGGTCAAACGCATCGAAGCGAGCGTCCGGGCGGACTACGAGGCGGCCCTGCGCGCGGAAAACCTGCTTCAGAAGGAATTCGACCTGCAGAAGGAGAAGGTCATCGATTTGCAGAACGGCCTGGTGCAACACCACATTCTCAAACGCGACCTGCAGACGAACCAGACCCTCTACGAAGGGCTTCTCGCCCGCATGAAGGAGGCGAGCATCGCGAGCACCATGGTGGCGAGCAACGTGTCGGTGGTCAACACGGCGGAGACGCCGTACAAGCCGTGGGTGCCCAAGCCCCTGCTCTTTCTCGGCCTGGCCGCGGTCGTCGGCGCCCTGCTCGGCACCATGACGGCCTTTTTCGTGGAATACCTGGACAGCTCCATCAAGAACACCGAGGAACTGGAAAGGAATTGCCGGATTCCCGTGCTGGGAGTGGTGCCGCTGGCCGACGCCGGGGAGGTGCGGGCGCAGGGAAACCACGTGGACCTCATCGCGCATTACAAGCCCATGTCCATGGTGGGCGAGGCCGTTTTCCAGATCCGGTCGGCGATCATGCTGTCGGTTTCCGGGGCTCCGCCCCAGAGTATCGTGGTCACCAGCGCCAACCCGATGGAAGGCAAGACCTTCGTGGCGGCGAACATCGCCGTGGCCCTGACCGCGAACGACCACAGATGCGTGATCCTGGATTGCGATTTGAGGAAACCCAGGCTGCACAAGGTCTTCGAGCAGGACAACCGGATCGGCCTGAGCAGCCACCTCACCGGCCGTGCCGACCTGGAGAAGATCATCCGACGCACCGTGGTCCCGAACCTGCATTTCATCCCTGCCGGCCCGATGCCTCCCAACCCTAACGAGTTCTTCATGTCCAGCGCCTTCGAGAACCTGGTCCGGCGCCTCCGGGAGGAATACAACCATATCATTCTCGATTCGCCGCCGGTCATCGGGTTTGCGGATGCCCGTTCGCTTTCGGTCCATGCGGACGGGGCGGTGCTCGTGTTCAGGCACCACTGCACCACCGGCGAGGCCGGGCGTCTTGCGGTGCAGCTGATGACGCAGAACCACTGCCATATTTTGGGCGGGATTCTGACCATGGCCAGGAAGGACCTCATGGGGCCCGGCGCCTACTACGGCTACTACCAAAACTACCACAGGTACTACGGGGGGTATCGTTCGGAGGGGGAAGACGGTTCCCGGGAAAAATCGGGGCGCGCGGGGTAGTCTTGCGCACCGGGCACGGGTGACGGCCGCCCTTTTGAAGTGAGCGGCGGCCCCCGGCGCCGGCATTGAAGCGGGCGGGCAAGGGTGGTGCCCGCGACGGGGCATGAAAGACAGGAGCGAGAAGTGATGGACGAGGAAACAACCTTCAGTGAATTCTTTCGCGACAGGACGATCCTGGTCACGGGCGCGGCGGGAACGATCGGCAGGGAGCTGGCTCGCCAGCTCATCGGACTGGAGCCCGGCGAGATACGTCTCTTCGACAACAACGAGTCGGAGCTGTTCTTTCTCAACGACGAATACCGCGAAACCGGGCGGGTGCGCTGCTACCTCGGGGACATCCGCGACGCGCAGAAGCTGCTGAACCTCACCAAGGGGGTGGACCTGGTTTTCCACACGGCGGCTTTCAAGCACGTGATCCTCTCGGAATACAACCCCTTCGACGCAGTGCAGACCAACATCAACGGGGTGAAGAACATCGTGCAGGCGGCCATGGCGAACAACGTCTCGCGCGTGATTTTCACAAGCTCGGACAAGGCGGTCAACCCCACCAACGTGATGGGGACGTCGAAGCTCATGGGGGAGCGGATCATCACTGCGGCCAACATCGTGAACAACAACGGGCCGCAGGTGTTTTCCAGCGTTCGTTTCGGCAACGTGCTGGGGTCCAGGGGATCGGTGGTCCCGATTTTCGCGAACCAGATCCTGCGCGGGGAGCCGGTGACGATCACCGACGTCCGGATGACCCGGTTCGTCATGACGGTCCGGGAAGCGGCGAGGCTGGTGATTGAGGGGGCGGTGCTGAGTTGCGGGGGCGAGGTCTTCGTGACGAAGATGCCGGTCATGCGCATCGTCGACCTGGCCCGGGCCATGATCGAGATGCTCGCCCCGGTGGCCGGAATGGAGCCGGATGCGGTGGCGGTGAAGATCATCGGGGCCAAGCCGGGCGAGAAGCTCTACGAAGAGCTGATGAGCCAGGAGGAAGTGGCCCGCGTCAAGGAACTCCCCAGCATGTTCGCCGTGCTGCCGGCGCTACGCGGCTTCTACCACAGGATCGACTACCGGTACCCGGACATGCTGCCGAGGCAGGAAAACCCTCGCCCTTACGTCTCCTCCTTGCAGGAGTCAATGGGTATCGACGAAATCAAAGGGTACATGGAGGTTAACGCCATTCTGGATGAGTTTCGTCCCGCACGGCGACCCGGAAGGATATTTGACGGACCTAGAGCCAAACCCAAAACCCTCTGTGCCACTGCCGTCTAGACGCAAGCAGATTGAAGGGGTCTTGAAGCATGTACCCTGCACTTACCGGGATCGTATTATAGTGAAAATAGCTTCGCAAGGCAGGGCTTATTTTTGGGCGAAATCTCTTCTCAGCGGGGGATGATGGCCCACTTGGCGTACTGGCCATAGAGGAAGACCTGGAAAGAATCAGCCGTCGGTCATGGTTCGCATCCGAGAGGGAGGATGGCTTCATGGGGCTCACTCCAAAATAGTGGAGCCCCCGAAGCTTGAGAACGAAATTGCTCGGCAGTGCCCCTAAGGCTGCATTTCTTGCGTGGGTTGGGGAAACATCACGAGCTCAAATAACACCAGCGATTCAAGGGTTGCGACTTGTACCCGGGGTTGAAGTCATTCTGTTCGATACGGTGCAATTCATGTCGATCAACTAACTGAAGTGGCTAAGACAAGATCGTCTGCCATTTTGAATTATAATCTGATTCTTCATTTATATTAATGAATTACTGGCATGAGAATTATATTGCAGAAGCAAAAAGTCAGGTCAACATGTTGTCCTTAGCCGGCAAGCAGTGGGCTGTGGCCGAGTGTGCGGTACTCGTGGTTCTGCTGTTTGTACCGGGGATGGTCCAATGCAGGCACTAAACAACATTTCAAAGTTCTGGGGAGAGAAACTGCCCAACCGAGTGTGGCTTCATCCAGGAGAGGCAGTTTTCCTGGAGAAGATGATTCAAATAGCCCGTGCGTCTTCCAGGATGCTGGAAATTGGAGTGGGCACAGGCAGGATGCCCAAATTGCTGAGAGAGAACGGCGCAACAGGCGAGATCTTCGGGATAGACATTACAGACAACGTGGCTCGCTCCGGTACCGTTGGAATCCTGGCTGACGCAAGATTTCTTCCGCTGGCGGAGGGGACTTTCGACTTTGTCTATTCGTTGGGGGTGGTGGAGCATTTTGCTGAGACGGCCCTCGCAATCAAGGAGCATGCCAGAGTCACGAAAAACGGGGGATATGTTCTAATCACCACGCCGCACCTTTCGATGTTCACCCCTTTTCGGTTGGCTGCCCACTGGTTGATGCACCGTGAATATGGATCCTTTGGCGAAATTGATGGTCGCAATCTTTCGTTGGGCCTAGTCACACACTACGCGAAGAGTGCCGGGCTACAGGTCATCGATTGCGGTTTCTGGGGACTTTTCGGCATCAAACGGTTGCTGAGAACCTTCGGCCTTCAAGAGCCATTTCTTCGCAAGTTCCAGCACATGCCCATGGTTGGGGCCTACCTGTTTATCTTGGCAAAAAAGAGCAATAGATGATTTGAGGCTCTAGGCTGATGTTGGGCGCCTTTATCATGCCTGGAAGGTTCTTGCCCGGTCGCGGCTCACAGGCAGTTCTCACCGGGCTGCGTTCAGGCGTTCACAGGGCATGCTTCGAAAAAGCTCGGCTGGGCGCAATGATCGGGCCAACTGGGCGGTATAGTGAAGGGCGACAGCGGTATTAAAAACAGTTCAGGCGCTCGCGAGGAAATCAACGCAAGCCCAGCAGAACCTCCCGCAGTCGTGGTGCATCCATCCCCCAACTCATCGGCTCCCAGAACCTGAAGCAAGACATCCCCCTACCAGGATATTCAAGTGGACACCTGGGATGCCCTCCGAACTTATCAGGCACAATTCACCTGACACTTGCTGGATCACTTCAATCCAGTGCACGTGGGAAGCCTTGTACTGTTTGCACGCAGGAATTTGACACTGTTATCTGATACTTGTCTGATGTGAACTGAAGAGAGCAATTTGTATATGATAAGCTCGCTCTTATATTTATATATGTTTTTGCTCCCATTTTCAGATGTTTATGTATTGAATTATAGAATTGGAGTAATTAATATATCAATTCTTGAAATAGTTATCCTATTATTGATGATATTTATAATCCAAAGAAATCTCGTGAAATGTAAAAACCTTTTTGCAATGCCAGCTGGTATATGTTGGCTATTTATATTTTTGCTTTTGTGTTCATCGATAAGTATGGCTTGGACGTTTGAATCAAAATATGACATTAAAATTAGCCTTAACTTCCTAGAAGGTTTCTTCCTTTTTATTGTTTTTACAACTGCAATGAATGATGAACGGAGCTTAAAAGGAATTTTAATTGCTACCCTTATCGGATCCACATGTTATAATTGTATTACTCTTATACATAGTCTAGGCCTCAACCTGCCAGCCTATCACAGACATATCACTACCAATATAGGGCCTTTTAGTCTGGGCGGAATGCCATTATTGGATAGCCCGATTCCTTTTGATCTCACGATATTAGCTGCATACCCTATCATTTTTCATAGTAAAATTATAAAGAATAAAGCTTTGCAAGTTGCTCTATTTTGCATGCTATCGATGGCTGCTATCATCTCCCTTACACGAAGTTTGTGGCTTGCAATGCTATTTCAGATAGGACTTGCTTATTATTTGGCTATTTTTAAAAAATATAATACAACAAAAAAGATATTGTTAATTATGACATTGATTTCATTTCTGATTGCATTGTACACCACTGTCTACGATGATTTTATCAATATGCGCAAGGATACGACCGAACATAGGGTGCTCGGATACATACTTGCCATTAAGCTGGCAACAGACTCCTTATGCAACTTCCTTTTCGGAGCTGGCAAAGGGACATTCGTGCACCAATTCTATACTCTCACGGGGCGCGAAGGCGTCGTCCATAATCTCTTCCTGGATGTTTTAGCTGCCAAGGGGATACTGACACTCATACCGCTTTGTTTGGTGATTTTCACGTCCTACAGATCGATGGCTACGCTTGACAAAGTCTCTCCCCGTCTTGAATCGGCTGCGCGTCACAGGGTCACCGTACAATTGATCGTCGCAGGTATGTTGGTTGATGGCCTGCTTCTCCCACTGGCGAACTCCACACCGTTCTGGAGCTTTCTGGCATTGAGTTATGCTACACGAAGTCTTCCTGCGCCGCGAGAAAAGGTTCCATGGCGCATCCATCAAACATCTTACTTGCACAGCTGGGCTGCGCACGAAAGCCGTTGAATTTGCATATTCATCTGATACCGAGGTGCGTTCAAGATGACACAACACCTGCCCGTCGGGAGGTAACGCGGGGGGACAAACCTCGCCCCTACGGATCGATGTGCCCGTCACACGTAGGGGAAGACTTTATGCCCTCCCGCCCAATGCACTCATCTTGAACGCAATTATCCATGCCCCCTGCGACACCCGCGAAGCATGAAAACAGACTCCCGAGGGAATCTATTTTCCAGGTAAAATGGTATGAGAAGAGGTGGGAAGAAGGGAACGTTGCTTCGCATTTAATTTGCCAACATACGACTTCCTGCTGGAAACTTTGAACAGAACCATCCCTTGATAGAATTGTATTTCCAGAGATGCTGATAAACGTTTCCAAGACACTGGCGAATCCGAAACGTTCGATTATCATTTGCGACAATACCGCACATGTCCAGAAGGTCGCCTATGGGCACTCGATGTCAAGCCATGAAACCGTCGGGCCAAGTGTTGCCGGAGGGGAAGTTGGGGAAGCTGCGTCGACTTAACTACGCGACGATATCCGAAGAACGTGTGATTGCCCTGCGGGGACTTGGGGGCATCACGCGGATTCAAGGCAAGCAAACCCAAAGGGGTGGTGTGGCCGACACTGCCCCAAGAAGGACCACCTCCAGCCAAGACGCCTCCGTTTCGACTCTTGTCCCGCTCTCCTCTCTGAGGTGGAGTACATTCTGTGCCGCATTGGCCAGTACGGTCAAGGGAGCGTGCCAATGGGGCTTGCTTATTGCCCTTGCAAAGATCGGGCACCCCGAAATGCTCGGCCAGTACGCTTTCGGTCTGGCTATCTGCATTCCGGTTTTCATGATTACGGACCTCCAACTTCGCCTGGTGCAGGCCACTGATGCACGAGATGATTATAGATTTGGTCACTATCTGGCACTCCGTGCACTCACGACACCCCTAGCAGTTCTTGTGGTCACTGGATACAGTTGGGGCCTTGGCTATCGGGGAGACGCGACCCTGATCATCGCTGCCATTGCCCTGAGTAGGGCGACTGAATCAATGTCGGACTGCATTCACGGCGCACTGCAGAAGGACGAACGATTAGACCTCGTCTCCTTCTCCATCATCATTCGAAACTTATGCTCCCTAGTCATCTTTGTCTGCGTTTTGCTGCTGTCTGGGCTGCTCCTGCCGGCGGTCCTCAGCCAAGTAGCGATAGGGCTCGTGATATTCTTCGCCTGCGATTGGCCATGGGCATCCAAAATACGAGGTCGAGGAGCCATAGATCTGGCCCCATCCTTTGAGTGGGAGAAGCTGTGGAAGTTGATTGTCTTAGCGCTGCCACTGGGATTGGTCGTGATGTTCATTTCCCTTAATGCTAATGTGCCCCGCTATTTTTTGGCACATCATTTCGGCAACGTTCCCGTTGGCATTTTCGCCGCCCTCATCCAGCCTACTTTGGCAGGCGGAATGGCTATGGCCGCCATCGGGCACGCCACCATGCCGCGCATGGCCAGGAGCTTCGCAACTCGAAATACGAGTTATCTCATTCGCATGGTCTTACGCCTGTCTCTGCTCGGAGCCTTCCTTGGTGCAGTCATGCTTGTCATAACAACGATGTGGGGAAAGCAGATTTTAGTTTGGTTTTACAGGCCGGGATATGCCGAGTATCAAGATACCTTTTTCTGGCTTATGGTGGCCGGAGCCATCAGCTATGTTTCCAGTGCACTGGGCTATGGACTGAACGCCACCCGAGCTTACCATGGCTACATGATTTTTTATGCTAGCTCAGCGATATTAGGGGGCATCCTTGGGATTTACTTGATTCCATCATTTGGACTCAAAGGGGCCGCCTGGACAGTATGCAGCACAAATCTAGTCAGCGCTCTTTTCCTTGGCGGACTCTTATTCACTCTTATCCAGAAAGTAAAGGCTGATGACCAAACATAATGAATCGTTTGTAGAGAGTTTTCTATCTTATTACCAGCGATTAGATGTCTTATTAGCTCACTGTGGATTATTGATGCGAAAACTAGCTGTTCTTAAGTTACATACCGCTCAGCAGTGTCCCTTTTTCTTCTGGTCCTGCACCAGTTCTGCGGCAACCCGCTGGAGCGTCCTTTTCACAAGACCATAACCTACGTGAGCTTCAACCAAAACTAAGATCCATAGCAGGCGAAAATTTGGAGACAAAGATATTGAATTTTACACAACAAGAAACTAAGCAAAACTTTTCTGTATGGGATAAAGCGTGTCCCGTTTCCAAGTCGTCAGGTCGGCCTCAATGGCGCAGGATAAGAATTCTTCATGTGATCATGCAATTAGGTATCGGCGGCATTGAGACTTGGCTGATGCAAGTGCTGCGTCATCTTGACCGCAGTCGTTTCCAAATCGACATTATGGTCCATTGGAGCGGCAAGCAACACTACACCGATGAAGCGGTAGCTTTAGGTGCCCAAATACATGTGTGCCCTGATTCGTCACGGCTATGGATTTATGCGGCCAGATTCTTCAACATACTCCGGAAAGAGGGCGGATTCGATGTTATTCATGACCATATGCCCCTTGGCGGCTATCATATCCTTCTCGCACGATTGGCAGGCATCCCGGTGAGAATTTATCATTGCCACAACGACGAAACCACACGCAAAACTTCGAATCATTGGCGGCGGCGTTTTTCTTTGGCTATTTCTCACGGCTTGGCCAAGCGCTACGCTACTCACTTGCTGCCGGTGAGTCGGCTTGCCGGAGTAGCAGCTCTGGGCGCGAGTTGCGAATCCGATGACCGGTGGCAATTGTTTCCAGCAGTCAACGACCTTTTCGCGTTTACGAGTTCAGTTAACCGCCAAGAGGTTCGTTCAGGTCTGGGTCTGCCCGACTCGGCCTTTGTCATAGGCCATGTAGGGCGCTTTCAACCCCCGAAGAACCACGATTTCCTCATTGATGTGGTATCGGAGGTATGCCGGAAACACACTGACGCGTATCTTCTCTTGGTGGGGGATGGGCCGTTGCGCTCCGTTATAGAAGACAAAGTGGCCCGAATGCAATTGGCCGACCGGGTAATCTTTGCTGGAACCCGTCGTGATATTCCTGCTCTGATGCAGGGTGCAATGGATGTCTTCCTGTTCCCCTCAACCTCCGAGGGCATGGGCATGGCTATCCTCGAGGCTCAGGCGGCGGGTTTGCCTTGTATCATTTCGGATGTTATCCCCAAAGAAATAGAAATCATACCCGAATTGGTCCGTAGGATTTCTCTGGCTGACTCGCCGGAGCGTTGGGCTGAAGGTGTCCTCACTGCCAGAAGAGCTACAGCAGTGTTCTGCTCGGCCACGGCCGCAGAACAGGTGCGTGGGACCTTGCTTGATATCGAGACCAATGTGCGTCACCTGGAGGCACTCTATCAAGCCGGCATGGACATGCCACCAGTCTAGCATTCCAGAAGTTTATCGAGGTCTTCCGGCAAATGAGTACTTGTAAGTTTGCGAAAAAAGAATGGACATGGCAAGAACCCCGTTGTTTGACGCCAATCGAACAACGAAGGGGGTTTCTCAGCCATGTCCACGTCCATACTCTACCATGCTCACGGCCTGAAAGGTATCCGGTACAAAGCCGTGCACTTTCTCGGAGACAGCCTTCTTTTCAACGCCCGGAGGACCGACCGGTACGTGAAATGTCCGCAATGTGGCGCCTGCAGAGCCACTCACAAAGGGCAGAAAAGGCGCCTCTTCAGGATGTCGAATTCTACCACCGGAGCGCACCATCGTGAACCTTTCTGAGGCAAGCATCGTTCATGTTTGTGCTTGGCCATATGCACTTTGGCACTTTCGACTGCCCCTTCTTCGTCTCCAGAGCCGCTTGTTCAAAAGAATGGTCATTTGTGTACCTGAACGGGAGTATGTTGGTCAGAGCGGACACTTCGACGGGTTGAAGCGCGAAGGGTTTACCATCAGAGTCACGGAAATCGGCCGCAACCCAAGCTTCTCCACTCCCGCGGACATTCTGCACCTTGCGAGGTATTTTGCGCAGGATCATTTCGATCTCGTGATGGCACACCAGCCCATGGGCGCTCTCGTGGGCCTCACGGCAGCCACACTCGTTGGTATACCGCTGAGGATTTATTCCACGGGCGGTTTACGTTACATGCCGGATGTCAACGGTGTGAAGAATCGGTTTCTCCAAATGGGGGAGGCCGGCCTCATTGCCATGGCCGATGCTGTCTTCTCCGTCAATCAAGCGGATGCCGACTACATCGAGGCCTGCCCTTTCGGAAAAGGCAAAGCTCACGTCGTGGGTCCGAGAGGCGGGTGCGGTTATGCGTCTGAACGCTTCAATAACGAGCTGCGTACACTTTCCCGTGAAAAGGCCAGAAGCGAGCTTGGCGTCGCAAGGGAATCGTTTCTCATCGGGTTTGTGGGCAGGTGTATCTGGGAGAAGGGCATCGGTGAACTCGTGGAGGCCGCTTCAATTCTCCGGGATGCGCTACCGGCAAGACACCTCGTCTTTGTGATTCTCGGCTCGGGAAACGACATGGAAGATTTCAAAGCGCTGGTTCATCGTCATGCCCTGGATGACTCATTCATGTTTCTGGGTTTCCGGCACAACATCGAATACTGGTTGGCGGCGCTGGATGCTTTTGCATTGCCCTCCTACCGGGAGGGGCTTCCGACATCCCTGCTGGAGGCATTGGCGATGGGAATCCCATGTGTGGCAACAGACATCAGAGGATGCCGAGAGCTCGTTCTGGACGGCTACACCGGCCTCCTCATACCGGTCAAGGATGCGAGAGCGCTTGCCGGTGCCCTGCACAGATTGGCTGACGATCCCGCCGCAGGCAAGCGACTTGGTGCGGCAGGCAGTGAACTGGCTTTTTCCAGGCACGCCTCCGACACACTTTTGCCAAGGACCATGAAGCTGATCGAGGAACTCATCGCAAGACTCTAATCCTTCGGTGACGATAAGAATGACCGAAAACGGATCGTAACGTCAAAAACATGAATCAACCAATGAAAGATTCCAACGGCAGTCGGCTGGTAGTTCTTTCGGCAGGCTGCCGGGCATCCAGGTGGATTGGATGCACCCTTCTGGCACTCACTCTGTTGATGCCCTCACCATCCCTCCTGTCAGCCTGTGCAGTCTCCATCGACGATTTTGACTCGATAGGAATGAAAAACTGGACAGCAGGCAGAGGTGCCGTGTCACGGATTGTCCCACGGGATTGGAACGGCCGGGACATGTGTCTTTCGGTGACGGGCAAAGTGAAGTGGCTCACGGCGGAGTTCAGGCTTGAACACCCGGTGAGCCTGAGTGAACCCGTATATATCGTGGCTGAGGTGCGATCGGTTGGGCGAGCAGGAGAAGTGCAGTTGATGGTGGGCAATACGACGGGATATTCATCCTTCCGAAAAGGGCCCTCTGCGTATGACGCCGGAAAGGGATGGGTTCGTGCCATTTGGAAAGTAAACGGTTTCTTTCCTGGTGATGGAAAAACCCTTTTTGATCGGTTTCGGTTCTGTCAAAGAGTTACGGGGGATGGCGAATATGGCCCCTCCGGGATCGCTTCCCACGTACTGCTCTTGGATAATGTGTACATGTATACGGGAAAAGAAAGTGAGACAATACAAAAGGAGTGCGAACTTCGCGCCGCTCAAACAGGCTACGAAGGGCCGCTGAATTTTCGTTTGAGTGAGAACCGCGGACTGACGCTATGGCACTCGCCTTCAGCCAACAAAGTATTTGCCCAACAGTGTCCTCCCACGGATACACACCACGAGATAAGCATTTCCCTTGCTCGCAATGAGTCCGAATCATTTCAGCTATGCTTGAGAGCCGCGCACGATCGACAAGACCTCAGCCTGCGGGTTTCGAATCTCAATCCAACATCGGATGGAAACGCTACGCACCCGACCTCATACTGGCACCCGGTCAGAATGGTCCCTATCGGTTCCAGATACTTTGGGATACCCATCGATCAATGGTGGCCCGAACCGCTTTCCTGGGATCGAACCTTTTCGCTGCATGGCGGTGAAACGCAGTCGGTATGGGTCACCGTCTTCGCGCCTGCCGACTGCAAGGGAGGAACCTACAGCGGAACGATAGAATTGCTTGAAAGCTCCCAGATTCTGTCCCGCGTGGCTTTAACGGTAAACGTGTGGGACTTCACACTGCCCTTGCGCCCAACCTTCCGAACCAACGAACAACTATGGATTCTCCCAAACGGGCGCGAAAGTGGCGGTTCACAGACATCGGTGTTGTGGGAAGCTTTGGAAACACTTGCCGGTTACAAACAATTTGATGCGCAATCGTTTCACAATCTTCCTCCTGCGATGAAGGAAAAGGCCGTCAAGAAATGGGGGCAGAACAACTTTAAACTCCCATATTGCGGAGGTCACAGGGGCGGCCGGCAAAGACGGCCAACCCGCCTCGCCGGAATGGATATCTTCACCCCCGCGTATGAATGGGCCTTGGCAGAAAAGATAAAGGAGATGACAGCCTACTATCGCATGCACGATTTGATGCAATATTCCTTCATTTACCTCTGGGATGAGCCCTTTGCGGACCCTGAAGTTTATAGAATGATCAAATGGTTGGGTACGGTAGTGAAGTCAACGTGTCCGGGTCTGAAGAGGTTGGCTGCTGCCCCTTACAACTCCGAACTCAGAGAACAAGTGGATATTTTTCTGTCCGGCTACACATCTGAAGAGACAACAAGAATCGGTTTGGAGGAAGGAGCCGAATTCTGGTGGACTGGGGTACTCGCATTTTATGTTGATCTTTCCGGAATAGACCAACGGATGAGATTCGGATTCGAAAGCATTCAAAATGGACTGACTGGGGCCTATTCTTGGGCGATAGCCCACTGGAAGACAGAAAATCCCGAGACCGGCAAAATGGAAGACTTAAATCCATGGGATAAGCCTGACATGTGGAACAAGAATGCAACTGTCCTCTATCCGGGAAGTCATCCAAGGTCCAAGTCTGAGAAGCTATGTCCGTCTGTCTCACTTGAGCTGACTCGGGATGGTATCGAAGACTATGAGTACGTGACAATGTTAAGAAAATGCCTGGATCGGCTTCGACAAGAAGGAAATGATGCAGACGCCAAGGAAGTCCGGGAGCTCATCAGGAAAAGTGAAGAGCTCTACGTCGCACCGCAGGAAACACGCCGGGACTTCAAGATCCTGGATAACCTGTATTCACTCCGTTCGGAGATTGGCAAAGTGTTGGAACGGCACAGAGTGCTTCTGAGCATTCCCTTGTCGCCCCGTGCACACGACCGGCACTGAGAGGTAGACCGACCGTCTCGACGCGATTCCGTCGAGTCACATTCAACGTTACGGCAATGAGGAGAATTTGATGGCGCTGACTAGCAGATGCCTTGTTACGGGGGGAGCGGGATTCATCGGTGCAAATTTGATCCGTTGCCTTGTGCCTTCCTGTGGACGGGTGCGAGTCTTGGACAACTTGAGCTCCGGTCGGCGTGAAGACCTTGAAGGGCTCGATGTTGAGTTCGTTCAGGGCGATATTCGGGACGCCGATATCGTGGACCGGGCGGTTGCCGGAATGGAAAAAGTCGTTCACCTGGCCGCCGATACCGAAGTAATACAATCCGTCGAAGATCCGAAGCGCAATCTGGATGTCAATGTCGTTGGGACATTCAATCTGCTTCGGTCCAGTCTGAAACACGGAGTGGAGCGTTTTGTCTTCGCCTCGACCGGCGGAGCCATCGTGGGGGATGTTGTGCCCCCGGTGACCGAAGAAATGGTCCCCAACCCCATTTCTCCCTATGGCGCAAGCAAGCTGGCGGGAGAAGGGTACTGCTCGGCTTTTTGGGGAGCTTACGGTCTGAGAACTATCAGCCTCAGGTTTTCAAACGTGTACGGTCCGTTTTCCTATCATAAGGGAAGCGTCATTGCGAAATTCTTCCGGCAAATTCGTTCGGGAAGCCCGCTCACCATCTACGGGGACGGAGAGCAGACCCGGGATTTCGTCTTTGCCGAAGACCTGTCCAAGGCAATCGCCGACGCACTGGAAGCGCCCCTTCCATTCGGCGGTTCAATCCAGCTGGGCACCGGAACGGAAATAAGCATCAATCATCTGGTGGCAAAATTGCGCTCGCTCGTCGGGACTGGCGAGTTCCCGCCGGTTCAATTCGCACCGCCGCGTCCGGGCGAGGTGTCCCGCAACTTCGTATCCATTGCCCGCGCCAGGGACTATCTTGGTTTTTCGCCGGTTGTCGATCTTGAAACCGGCCTGCAAAAGACCTGGGACTGGTTTTCCCGGGATGCGCGGGTTTTCTCGGCAACTGTGGGATGATTTCTTGACCGGCACCGGATTGACTCGGGCCACGCCACGATATTTCCGCGATGGCTCCTGCCGCCGGGAAGACGTCTCCTGTTCAGCAAAGCGGGCCAAGGCTCTGCGTGGCTGCAAACGCGTACAGCCTGGGCCTGCGACAAAGTCAACAAGGCCTTCTTGAAAGCTCGGGACATTCCCGAATGCTTCCCTCGCGCGCAGGTCCTCAGCACGAGTTGCCTCCGCCGTCAGTCACTCTGACACGTTATCGAGCCACCGTACATCGTATATCACCATCACCAGCCAAAACCGCCTCCTTTTGTCCGTTCCCTTTTCAACCGATGACCATGGCCTGAATCCATCGTACCATTTTGTGTGCAAGCCCTGGAAAGGGCGGTGCTCCCTTCCGCATCGAGACCGACAAGGTGACGACAACCAAACCTCCCGTGATTTAGCGTGTCGCAGTCATTTTCCCTCTTTTGTCCGCAGCGGAGCCGTCCTCTGCTCAAATCATGAGACCGCTGCCATACACGGACCCACCACCTTAGGGAGGGGTTCAATGCCACGACCTTGCAACGCCAGTCAAAAACGTATTCTGTTCTACGTCGATTGTCTCCTCATCTCCCTCTCCTATTGGGTACCGGTCGCATTACGTTTCGGAGGCACCGTAGCCTTGAGAGATTTTGCCGGCGAATCAGCCGTTGCTCTTAGCCTGTGTTTGATCATTCTGTATCTTTTCGACATGTACAACCTCCAGAACAACTTCAGCTCATTTACATGCCTGGTCAAATTCAGTTATGCGATGCTCCTGTGGGCATTCTCGACGGCAAGTGTTATCGGCGTTGTCCCTTCCTGGAAAATCGACACCGAACTTTTTGTAATTCAAATCGCTTTTAACTTCCTGCTTCTTTGTCTCTGGCGGTTGATTTTCAACTTCGCCCTCGTCCGGGTGCGCCATCCGAAGGTCGTTGTGATCGCCGGGTCAGGCTTGACTGGACAGAGAATCTGCGCGGAACTGTCCAAGAATAAACAGTATCTCGTTAGAGGCTTCATCGAAGATGATCCGAGAAAACAGGGACTGGTGGTGAACGGCTACCGTGTGATCGGCGGCAGCAATCTTCTTGTGGAAATGGCAAGGAAGAAGGAAGCCGAAGCAGTGGTCGTGGCGACCCGGCCCGAGCGCAGACCCGCGCTTGAGAACAGTCTTATCGAAAGCACGATGAAAGGGCTGACTGTCTATGACATGCCTTCTTTCTACGAACATCTGACAGGCAAGCTTCCGGTGCACCATTTGAGGAGGAGTTGGATACTGAGTCATCCCATCAAGGGCGTACGATCCACAATATACGTCAAGAAGGTCAAGCGTCTGTTCGATATCGGCTTCGCGCTTGTGGGGCTGATTTTGTCCGCGCCGATTGCACTGCTTGCTGCCTGCGCAATAACATTGGACTCGCGGGGGCCGATTTTTTACAGACAGAAACGGGTGGGTCTCAATGGAGACGTTTTCGAGATCCTGAAATTTCGATCCATGAAAGTGAATGCGGAGACCAACGGGGCAGTCTGGGCGACGGTCAACGATTCGAGGGTCACCTCCGTCGGCAGGATCATCCGCAAGACGAGAATCGATGAAATACCTCAGATGTTGAATGTCCTACGGGGAGAGATGAGTTTTATCGGGCCGCGTCCCGAGCGGCCTGAATTCGTGGGGAATCTGGAGAAGGAAATCCCCTTTTACAATCTGCGCCACTCCGTCAAGCCCGGAATCACGGGCTGGGCCCAGATTCATTACCATTACGGGGCTTCCACGGAAGATGCACTGGAAAAGCTGGAATACGACCTTTACTACATGAAGAACCTGTCGCCCGCCCTCGACCTGTCGATATTGCTCAGGACGATCAGGGTGATTCTCTTCCTGGAAGGTTCAAGGTAGTAGTCAATGCGCCTCTGATCCCTGAAGTGCACCCTGCAATGTGCTCGAATTCGCCCTGAGGAGCCCGTGATCGATAGCGGCCTTCGTCAGTGGGGTCACGGCACCGGTGAGTTCCGAGCCTCTTCGTCACCATTTCTTTGAAAGTCACCTGCCATGAAACGCCCCGGGCTTGGTGAACCTTTTCCGATTCCAACAACACTCCGGTTTTATCGACTCTTTTCTTAGGGAGGCAACATGCGTATTCTGATTCTGGGAGCCGACGGTTACCTGGGCTGGCCCCTGTGCATGTATTGCTCGCAGCAGGGGCATGAGGTCATCGGAGTCGACAACTACCTGCGGCGCAACATGTGCCGCGAGCTGGACTGCGAACCCCTGGTCCCCAACCCGAACCTTGCCCGGCGTGTCCAAATCTGGAAGGACGCTTCGGGCAAGGACGTCAAGGCCATGGTCGGAGACATCACCGACTACCGCCTCCTCAGGGGCCTATTCGAAGACTTCCGACCCGACGGGGTCGTCCACCTCGCCGAACAGCCTTCCGCCCCCTATTCCATGATCGACCGGGAAAGGGCCGCGACCACCATCCACAACAACCTGGTGAGCACCCTCAACGTCGCCTACGCCGTCCGGGAAA
>Ga0208041_1001332_pt1 | contig 16473 bp, 9 predicted proteins | sample AD_SCU002_MetaG_FD_184453 | JGI IMG/M metagenome (GOLD analysis project Ga0208041, IMG submission 184453) | Active sludge microbial communities of municipal wastewater-treating anaerobic digesters from China - AD_SCU002_MetaG (SPAdes) (version 2) | ecosystem: Engineered > Bioreactor > Anaerobic >...
AGGTCAGCCCTCCCGGCGGCGAGGAGCCCTTCCCGGACGAGGTTGTAGTTCTTTGGGTCGCGGTAGTGGAGGAGAGCCCGCTGGATCTTCTTCTCCCGGCCTTTCGGGACATGGACCTCTTCCATGGTGAAGGGGTCAAGCCCGGTGTGGTAGATGGTTGTCGAGATGCTCATCGGGGTCGGGGTGAAGTCCTGGACCTGCTCGGTGTATAGCCCGGTCTCCCGGACGTAGACTGCGAGTTCGATCATGTCCTCGATCCGGCACCCGGGGTGGCCGGACATGAAGTAGGGGAGGAGGTACTGCCGTCTCCGTCTTCCTTCCTGGAGGGCCTCGAACCGTTCCCGGAAGGCGTCAAAGACCTGGCGGGGGGGTTTTCCCATGCAGGCGCAGACCCGTTCAGATATGTGTTCTGGAGCGACCTTGAGGTGGCCGGATATGTGCCGGGCACAGATCCGGGCAAGGTAATCCTCTTCCGGGGGGATCAGGTCGTAGCGGATGCCTGAGGCGATGAAGACCCGTTTCACTCCCGGGATCTCGGAGACCCGCTGGAGCATCCGGAGTTGTTCCCGGTGGCTGCGGTCAAGCGAGGGGCAGTCGATGCAGCGGCGGTCGGGGCAGGTGCCGGCGGTCTCCCAGCGGCTGCACCGGAGGGAGTACATGTTTGCCGTGGGGCCGCCGATGTCCTGGACGACTCCGCGGAACTCCGGCATCCCTGTCATCCGTTCAACCTCGCGGACGATCGAGTCAATGCTCCGGCTCTGGATGATCCGGCCCTGGTGGTGGGTGAGTGCGCAGAACGAGCAGCCGCCGAAACAGCCGCGGTGGCTGACGATGGAGAACCTGACGGGGTCGAGCGCGGGTATGGGTTCGGTGTATGAGGGGTGCGCCCGCCGGGTGTATGGGAGTTCGTATATGTGGTCGAGTTCGGCGGTCGAGAGCGGCATCGCCGGCGGGTTCTGGACGATGACGGCCTTTGGATGCGGCTGGGCGACGGGGCGGCCGCGGATGGGGTCCTGTTCGGCGTAATGCATCGCGAACGCTCTGGCGTAGGCGTGGCGATCGGATCTGACCTCGTCGTAGGAGGGGAGGACGATGCAGTCGGAGTGGTCGGCGCTCCGCCACGTGGCGAGGTCGAGGCGGTGGGCGGTGCCGGGGATCCCGGTGAGGGGTTCTCCGGCGGCGATGCGGCCGGCGATCTCGACGACCTGGCGTTCGCCCATGCCGTAGACGAGGAGGTCGGCGGGTGCGTCGGCCAGGATGGACTGGCGGACGGTGTCTGACCAGTAGTCGTAGTGGGCGAACCGCCGGAGGCTTGCCTCTATCCCGCCGATGACAATGGGGGTGTCGGGGAAGAGGGCGTGGACGCGGTCGGTGTAGACCAGGGTTGCGCGGTCTGGCCGGAGGAGTCGGCCGCCGGGGGAGTAGACGTCTGAGCGCCGGCGTTTGAGGTTAGGGGTGAATGCGTTCACCATCGAGTCAACGTTTCCGGCTGATATGGAGAAGAAGAGGCTGGGCTCGCCGAGACGCCTGAGATCGGTCTCGGTGCGCCAGTCTGGCTGGGCGATGACGCCGACGGTGTAGCCGGCGTCCACGAGCACCCGGCCGATGATGGCGGTTCCGAAAGAGGGGTGGTCGACGTAGGCGTCGCCGGTGACGAGGATGATCTCGAAGCGGTCTCTTCCCTCCGGGGTCATGGGGAGGAACTCTGGCTGCCGGCCGGTCATTGGAGTGTCCGGTCAAAGACGGGGAGGTTTACGCCGGTCTTCTCGTCGTGGATCCGTTTTGCGGTGATGCCGATGAACTCGGTGATGATAGCCTCGATGACCAGGTAGACCTCTGCCCTATCCCGGAGGCAACCGGCGAGCGAGCGCATCCCCTTCCCCGCGGCGGTGTGGAGGTGGATGGAGGGGGCGTCGTCGCCGGGGTAGATGGTTGCAAACCCGATGAGTTCCCAGCCGCCGAAGATCTCTTCGCCGTGGGGGGAGGGTGGGATGACCGGCTCTTTTGGCCCGGTGACGAGTCTTGCCGACCGGACGGCGCCCAGAAACTGGATGGTGCCGCTCTGGATCGCCATCGCCGTGACAAACCGCTGGATCTCCTGGAGGAAGTCTTTTCCGTCGTCGATCCGGACGGTAAAGACCCTGCCGACCTTTCCTTCTGAGTATTGCATGGGATCGATCAACTCTTCTGATATGTGGCACCGGGAGGTATTAGTTCTGACTGAGGATGCTGCCGGGCGTTCTGCTCTCGATCATACCCGCATCCGGGGTGCTTGAAGGGTTTTGCTCGCCGCTGCCCTGCCGTGTAACACGGGTCGGAACAGATAAATACCCCGGCAGGAGAAGACCCCTGCATGGCAACCAGTGCCAGTGGATGGCGGGGGGCTATCCTGGGGGCGCTGCTGATCGGTGTAGTCTCGCTTTCCGGCGTGCTGAACTGCATCCCTGAGCAGGCCGGGATGCTTGTCTTCCTCTTCGGCGGAGGGCTTATCGCCGGGCTCCTCACGGAGGGGGCAGTGAAGGAGGGTGCCATCACCGGTGCCGTCTGCGGGGTGATTGCGGCCATTATCGTGGCCGCTATAACAGCCATCATGGGCCTGAGAATGCCCGATCCAGGGTATCCAGCGCCCTGGGCAACGTTTGGCTTCTACGCTCTCTTCCTCATCATACTCCTGCTCCCCTACAACGCCATCGGTGGGGCTGCCGGAACCCTGGTGCGAAACGGAATCCGGGGAGGCGGCACCCCGGCCAGAACGCCGTGGGCCGGGGTCGTGATCGGCACGATCGTTATCGTCGCCTTTTTCATCGCCGCCTCAACTCTATTCGCCGCCCCCGGCCCGCTGCTCGTCGCCGCACCAATCGTCGGCGGTTTCATAGCAGGATTCGGTGTCGTGGGTGGGGCGAAGGACGGCCTCGAGGCCGGGTTTGTGACGGCGCTCTTTGGGACCGGGCTCTGCTCGCTCCCGCTCCTCTGGACGGCATCGTATGTTGAGGGGTTTGTCGCCGGGCTTGCGGGGATGTTGATGATCGCTCTCGGGTATCTCTACATAATCCTAGGGACAGCCGCCGGGGTCGCCGGTGCGGCGGTGCGGGCGAAACTCCGGAAGGATGAGGTCGGCGGGGGAGAGGGGTAAGGTGGGGTGAGCAGCGTCCTTCCCCCCGGTGTGGAAGGGGTGTCAACGGCGGTGTAAAATTCCCCACTTTCGGCGGGATAAAAATCCCCACCCGACAACCTTCATGCAACCGTGTGAAGGTAGTGGCAATGCTGAAGATGGAGGAATTTCTCGTGATACGAGATCTATTCAATCAAGGACTGAACAAAAGTCAGATTGCCCGAAGGACTGGATACGACCGTAAAACAGTAAGGAAGTATACATCAGCCAAATACGTGCCGAGGACACAGACCCGCAGATCCAAACCGAGCAAACTCGATCCTTATAAGGAGTATATCCAGAATCGTCTTTCAGAATACCCCTTGAGTGCAGCAAGAATCCATCGCGAGATCCAGGAACAAGGGTTCACCGGAGGCTACACAATTGTCAAGGAATACATCCGAAAGATCCGTCCTGCTGTAGGAACACCGGCAGTAGTTCGATATGAGACCAAACCCGGAGTCCAGGCCCAGGTGGACTGGGGAGAATGCGATCGTATCGAAGTGGACGGTCAGCCACGACGGCTCTACTGTTTCAGCATGATCCTCGGCTATTCCCGCATGAGGTACATGGAATTCACCCTTGCCACGGATGTCTATACCCTCATCCAGTGCCATTTGCATGCCTTCGAATACTTCGGGGGATACACCTCGGAGATCCTGTATGACAACATCAAAACGGTGATCCTCAAGCGGGCAATAAAGCCAAAAGAGCATACCTGGAACCCGAAATTCGAAGATTTCTCCTCGCATTATGGGTTCATCCCCCGGCTCTGCAAACCCTACTGTCCCCAGACCAAAGGAAAGATCGAGAATGCCATTGGGTATATGAAGCGGGACTTCCTTCTCGGAGGGTCCTTCAGTTCGCTGGACGATATGAACTATCAGCTTCGCCAGTGGCTATCCCGGATCAACGGATCCGTTCATGGCACGACACATGAGATCCCCAGGGAACGCCTGAAATCCGAGGGTCTGAAGACACTCACGTCTATTCCGCCATACGTGATGAGACGAGAAGAAGTCAGGAAAGTGACCCGTGACGGCTATGTCTCCTACCAGGGAAACCGATACTCTGTACCGTACCAGTATGCAGGAAGGTCGGTGGTTCTTGAGATACAGGATGATCGGATGACCATTCGGCTGGGCTCTGAATGTCTCTGCTCCCACGTAGTTGTCCCTGGCAGATCCCGCGTTGTCCGGGAGAAAGAGCACTTCAAAGGGCTCCTTGCACTGGCCATGGAGTGCAATTCACAGTGCAAGAGGACCACAAAACCACTTTTCCGGATGATCGGACCGGAGGTAGAACACCGTCCCCTCTCTGTGTATGACCGGTTCTCAAATGAGGTGAAGTGAATGAGTTCTCTTGCCTATGAACGGGTCCACCACAACCTGAAAAAGTTGAAGCTGACCACGATTGATGCACTCCTCGATAATTACCTCGAGATCGCTGCAAGAGAGGAACAGTCCACCCTGGAGGTCCTCGATTACCTCTTTGACCAGGAGTTGAAGAGCAAGGAGGACCGAGCACTTGGATTGAGAATGAGGATGGCAGGGTTCCCCATGGAGAAGCGATTGGAGGACTTTGACATGAGTTTCCAGCCCTCACTCGACCCCGCAGTGATCCGTGATCTCGCCTCATTGCGGTTCATCCACAATGCCGAGAACGTTGTCTTCCTTGGCCCTCCTGGTGTGGGGAAGACGCATCTTGCCCTTGCTCTTGGCTATGAGGCGGTCCGGCAGGGTTTCAGGGTATACTTCGCAAATGCGTCACACCTGATGGAACGCTTGATTAAAGCCAAGTTCGAGAACAAACTCGAGGAGCGTATTAAAGGACTCACGAAGTTCCATCTCCTGATTGTTGATGAAATGGGTTACCTGCCGTTCAATAGTGAAGGTGCACATTGCTTCTTCAACCTGATTTCCCGGAGATACGAGAAATCGTCCACGATTTTTACTTCGAACAAGTCATACGGCGAGTGGGGAGAAATCTTCGGGGATCATGTGATCGCTGCGGCGGTCCTGGACAGGATCCTGCACCACTGTACGACTCTGAATATAAAAGGTGACAGTTACCGGCTCAAGGAACGCAGGAAACAAGGGGTGTTCGCGCACTCGCTGCCGGGATGATTTCCGCGTGTATTATATGATCACGTGGGGAATATTATTCCGCCACATTTGGGGAAAATTATCCCGCCAGTGACACTCTGAAAGACTGGCGTGACCGTGACGGCAACCGTCCAGACAGGGGTTTCAATCCTTGTTCTCTTGGATGTTGCTCTGAAAGTGGCGTGAAAACGAAGAGAATCTTATTAAATATAATTGTTTCAATCCTTGTTCTCTTGGATGTTGCTCTGAAAGCTCCCCGTCGGGGTATCCCACGACCAGCACACCTTGTTTCAATCCTTGTTCTCTTGGATGTTGCTCTGAAAGCAGGAGAAAAAGCAGCGATTGTACAAGACGAAGTGTTTCAATCCTTGTTCTCTTGGATGTTGCTCTGAAAGACTATTCCCGGGTCTCCTTTTGACGAAACGAGGATGGTTTCAATCCTTGTTCTCTTGGATGTTGCTCTGAAAGCGGAGAATGTCATCGGTTTCAGTCGTGTGAGTGAATGGAGTTTCAATCCTTGTTCTCTTGGATGTTGCTCTGAAAGCGTCGCACCGGGCACTGATGCCTTCCAGATACCTAGTTTCAATCCTTGTTCTCTTGGATGTTGCTCTGAAAGGTCGGTGAAAAGATCCAACCGTGCCTCTCCTGCATGGAGTTTCAATCCTTGTTCTCTTGGATGTTGCTCTGAAAGAGCCGTACCTAGAACTCCTCAAATTGATATACCCGGAGTTTCAATCCTTGTTCTCTTGGATGTTGCTCTGAAAGATTGTGCCAAACCTTCCGGCTCTAACTAATGATGGGTTTCAATCCTTGTTCTCTTGGATGTTGCTCTGAAAGTCTGTGTTCGATACCGGCATCCCTGATAGCGTCAACTGGTTTCAATCCTTGTTCTCTTGGATGTTGCTCTGAAAGTATCTATTCAAATCAGGGATATTATGATGTGTCCTGTTTCAATCCTTGTTCTCTTGGATGTTGCTCTGAAAGACCGCCGAAGAACTGATGTACAATATCCTCGATACCATGTTTCAATCCTTGTTCTCTTGGATGTTGCTCTGAAAGACTGTTTTAAGTTCAGCCATCTCCTCACAAAGCGCTTGTTTCAATCCTTGTTCTCTTGGATGTTGCTCTGAAAGGAGATTGAGGATGACTACCTCCGTGTTGTATGGGAGTTTCAATCCTTGTTCTCTTGGATGTTGCTCTGAAAGGTAATATTCCCGTCTTTGTCTTTTACGACAATTTGTTTCAATCCTTGTTCTCTTGGATGTTGCTCTGAAAGGCTGATAGGATCTCCTGTCCATATCCCTCCAGCCCGTTTCAATCCTTGTTCTCTTGGATGTTGCTCTGAAAGCCGCCGCGTACTCCATATTCGGTCCGTATGTAGCGAGTTTCAATCCTTGTTCTCTTGGATGTTGCTCTGAAAGCTTGGGCGCCGATGGCCTCCAATACATCCCATACAGTTTCAATCCTTGTTCTCTTGGATGTTGCTCTGAAAGAAGTCCGGAAGATACCATCCGGCATCTCCAAGATCGGTTTCAATCCTTGTTCTCTTGGATGTTGCTCTGAAAGGCGAGACGGCCTCGGTGGGCGTGCGGGCCTCGTGCAGTTTCAATCCTTGTTCTCTTGGATGTTGCTCTGAAAGCTACGACCCGAAAACAGGCATCCACCGCCCGAACGAGTTTCAATCCTTGTTCTCTTGGATGTTGCTCTGAAAGGTTCCTTGGCTATCTCGTTGGTTTTGGCGAAAACGGTTTCAATCCTTGTTCTCTTGGATGTTGCTCTGAAAGCAGTTTAATGCGTGCGAAAGCAGTGACAAAAGCGGGAAGTTTCAATCCTTGTTCTCTTGGATGTTGCTCTGAAAGCAGAAGTCGATTTGGGATATCATAGGGTTATTAATAGTTTCAATCCTTGTTCTCTTGGATGTTGCTCTGAAAGTTTGTTGCCGGAGGGCGGACCAGTTGGGACACCCTTGTTTCAATCCTTGTTCTCTTGGATGTTGCTCTGAAAGTTAATTAGGTTACGCTGTTTAGCAATACGCCGCACGTTTCAATCCTTGTTCTCTTGGATGTTGCTCTGAAAGTGCGTTCGATAAGATAGCAGACCGCCGAAACGGTCACCGTTTCAATCCTTGTTCTCTTGGATGTTGCTCTGAAAGATATTGCCGGGGGGATCTGCCAGTCGAGTAACGATGCGTTTCAATCCTTGTTCTCTTGGATGTTGCTCTGAAAGATCCTCGTCGACGGGCACCATCGGTATACTATTTGGTTTCAATCCTTGTTCTCTTGGATGTTGCTCTGAAAGCTACGGCGGAGAGGTCAAGACCGCGATCCTCTCCGGGTTTCAATCCTTGTTCTCTTGGATGTTGCTCTGAAAGTCTGCAAGAAAATGCACCGGGGTGGCAGGTTTCATGGTTTCAATCCTTGTTCTCTTGGATGTTGCTCTGAAAGCAGTTTCTGCGCCCCATGCTGTCATGCCTTTACTTGCCTCGTTTCAATCCTTGTTCTCTTGGATGTTGCTCTGAAAGTCGGCTTACTACCGCTGTATTCGGCTCCGGACTGAAGTTTCAATCCTTGTTCTCTTGGATGTTGCTCTGAAAGCAGGAAGAAAGGCATACTGTGTCACAGTTGCAGTCCTGTTTCAATCCTTGTTCTCTTGGATGTTGCTCTGAAAGCAGAACCAAATCTTTGCCCAAATTGTGGCAAACCGTGTTTCAATCCTTGTTCTCTTGGATGTTGCTCTGAAAGAAGTGATCGAAAATGACAACTAACGAAGTTACGGCGGAGTTTCAATCCTTGTTCTCTTGGATGTTGCTCTGAAAGCAGAATGGAGGGAACACTTCGCTTCCCTCCCTGTAGAGTTTCAATCCTTGTTCTCTTGGATGTTGCTCTGAAAGGCGGAACACTACGGCATCGAAGTGCCGTGAAATTAGTTTCAATCCTTGTTCTCTTGGATGTTGCTCTGAAAGTGTCACGGTGCAGCATTGTCAACGTCGGTCTACTAATCCCCAGTTGCGTCGGAATATCACTCCCCACCGCACTTAAATCTATCGTCAGACATTTGTCAATCATTTGGACACCTCGTTTCAGTCGATTTTTCTTGATTAGTCCATAATTTATGGTTCTTTCGGTCTTTCATCCGATAACTTGCTCCCCGGATGTTCACCACCGTACAATGGTGGAGGATCCGATCGAGGAGAGCTGCCGCGATGACCTGATCCTGGAAGATCTCTCCCCAGTCAGCGAACGTCTTATTCGAGGTAAAGATGGTCGATCTACCCTCATATCGGCGCGAAACCAACTGGAAGAAGCAGTATGCAGCTGGTGCATCAAATGGCAGGTAACCGATCTCGTCGATGATCAGGAGTCGGGGTCGGTTTAGTCTCTTAAGGCAACTGTCCAGATGACCGGTATGATAGGCTTCCTTGAGTTGTTCGATCAAGACCGACGCATTGATGAACAACACAGAGACACCCTGCTCGATAGCAGCAACTCCAAGACCAATAGCAAGGTGAGTCTTTCCAACACCAGGGGGTCCAAGAAAGACCACGTTCTCACCGTTTTCGACAAACCTCAGAGTTGCAAGGTCACGGATCACAGTCCGGTCAATTGAAGGTTGAAACCCGAAATCAAACTCTTCAATACGTTTTTTAACGGGAAAACCTGCAGATCTCATGCGGGTCTGGATCGTTGCAGAGTTCTTGCTGGCCCATTCCTGCTCAACCAGATATCCTATCGTCTCGAGAGGGCTCAGGCTCTCCCTCATCGCCCGTTCGAGCGTTGGTTCGAGAAGTGCATCCATCGTCATCAGTTTCAGTCTCTCCAGATGCTGGTGAACCTGTTCGAGAAGGAGCATGGTCATAACCTCTTCTCCCAGAGAGTGTCATACAACTCAAGGTTCCGTTCTTCAACAGGATACTCCTGGTAATGGGGTTGTTGTGCGGCCAGTTTCTTCTTCGGGCTCAAACATGGCTCATCGAGGATCTGGTTGAGGAGACCTTCGAAATGTTCATTCTGCCGGGAACGCTGATTTTTGCCTTCAAGTAAAGGATGCGTGCAGATCACGGTATCGTCAGCATATACCTGGAGAGTGCCATCCCTGACAACAATATCGACATATCTACCGGCATACCGCCAGGGAACGGAATAGAGATTACCATACAACGAGAAGTAACAGTCCCTGGAAACTTTGCGTTCGTAGGTCTTCTGAAAGATGTAAGGGGGATAGGATGAGATGGGGCGGAGGTTTTCCCGGGGAAGCCGGTCAAACGGGATCTCGTGGGTTGTCCCGTGTACCTTGTTGTTGACATCGTCCAGCCATTCACGAGCACAATTGTTCAGGTCAGTGAGGGAGGTAAATTCCCGGCCATACAGGAAGTTGTCTTTGACATAGCCGATCGAACGTTCAACCTTGCCCTTGGTCTTGGGTCGGTAGACCCGGCAGAGCCTGGCAGTGAATCCAAAGTGGTCTCTTAAGTCGACAAACGCAGGATGAAACTCTGAGGCCGTAGATGGGTATTTCCGTTTCAGAACGACACTTTTGATATTGTCGTAGAGTATAACCTCGGTGACGCCGTCAAAATATTCGAAGGCATGCAGGTGGCAGGTGAGGAACGTCTGGATGTCCTGGGCCGGTGTGAACTCGATATACTGCACCCTGGAGTAGCCAAGAACCATCGAGAAACAGTTGACTTTCTGCTCCAAACCTTGAGAAGAGGAGTAATGGCACGCTGACCAATCGCACTGTGACATCTCACCGGGTTTGGTTTCATACCGGAGTTCAGGAAGAACTGAAACCCTGGGCCGGATCTGGCGGAGATAGTCACCGAGGATGGTCGATTTGCCGGTGTAGCCCAGTGCCTGGATCTCCTCGATAAGACGAACACGGCTCAATCGTGGGTATTTCTCCAGTCTCTCATGGATATATGGTTTGTAGGGGTCGAGTTTGCTGGGTTTATTTCGGGTGTGCGGGGTTTCCGGAGGGTGATCGCTCCTGAGGTAACGTCTCACGGTCTTGCGATCAAGACCGGTCTCACGGGAGAGTTCGCTGATATTGACACGTCCGGTGTTCTGTTCCTGTTCACGTGCGAGATCTTTGAGCATAAACCAATCCTCCGTGTCGAACATCTGGCATCAACAAGTTACTAACTTGAACCGGCCTGGGGAACCTTATTCCGACGCGATTGGGGAACCTTATTCCGACGCGATTGGGGAACCTTATTCCGACGCGATTGGGGAAAATCATTCCGACGTGATTGGGGAAACTCATTCCGACGTTGACAAGCATTGGCAGGCGGACGCAACGTTGTTTCAATCCTTGTTCTCTTGGATGTTGCTCTGAAAGGCGGAACAAGCCCCGGATCCATTCCCAGAGATCAAGGTTTCAATCCTTGTTCTCTTGGATGTTGCTCTGAAAGCTGCTGGAGCGCGAAATCAAGGACGCGGAAGAGGCTGGGTTTCAATCCTTGTTCTCTTGGATGTTGCTCTGAAAGGTTCCTACGGGAACGGATCGATATCGAGGATGGAATGTTTCAATCCTTGTTCTCTTGGATGTTGCTCTGAAAGTCTGTTTCTCCTGGATAATGTCGCGATGTTCCCAAGTTTCAATCCTTGTTCTCTTGGATGTTGCTCTGAAAGCTTTGTTTCTCCAGGATGATATCACGATTTTTCCTAGTTTCAATCCTTGTTCTCTTGGATGTTGCTCTGAAAGAAGCTTGCAATTATGGGGCACCAGTCATGAAAGTGCTTAGTTTCAATCCTTGTTCTCTTGGATGTTGCTCTGAAAGTTGATGGCAAGACCGTACCAGACTTCAGTGAGGCAGTTTCAATCCTTGTTCTCTTGGATGTTGCTCTGAAAGCGTCCTGGACGTATACAGATCTGCGGGATAATGGGGTTTCAATCCTTGTTCTCTTGGATGTTGCTCTGAAAGCTGTCTCTCAGCATTGGTCCCTGATTCCAGGATATCCGTTTCAATCCTTGTTCTCTTGGATGTTGCTCTGAAAGTGATGGAGGAATATGCCACCGAGACAAATGTTGGCAGTTTCAATCCTTGTTCTCTTGGATGTTGCTCTGAAAGTCATAAGGATGTTATAGTGCCCAGGACCCATAATTTGAGTTTCAATCCTTGTTCTCTTGGATGTTGCTCTGAAAGTCTCTAGCCATTTCACCAGGCCCTCGTGCCTGGTGACGAGTTTCAATCCTTGTTCTCTTGGATGTTGCTCTGAAAGCTGTCACGGTGCAGCACTGGCAGGCGGACGCAACGTTGTTTCAATCCTTGTTCTCTTGGATGTTGCTCTGAAAGGCGAGACGGACAAACTACTGAAGAAAGAACGCGAGTTTCAATCCTTGTTCTCTTGGATGTTGCTCTGAAAGAGCATACCTCCCATGAAATTCTTGAATTCTGGATCGAGTTTCAATCCTTGTTCTCTTGGATGTTGCTCTGAAAGCTGGTTTGGCAAAGTCTCACCGGCACTAAAACCATGTTTCAATCCTTGTTCTCTTGGATGTTGCTCTGAAAGCGATGAGACGGTCGGGTTTGGCGAACCAGTACGATTGTTTCAATCCTTGTTCTCTTGGATGTTGCTCTGAAAGAAGACGTGCTAACGACCACGACAGGCTCCCTGGGAGTTTCAATCCTTGTTCTCTTGGATGTTGCTCTGAAAGCTTTTGATGGAAAGACCTGTCAGGCGGGCACATGGCGTTTCAATCCTTGTTCTCTTGGATGTTGCTCTGAAAGGCTGCATCCAGCTGATGACCAGACCCGGCACACCATGTTTCAATCCTTGTTCTCTTGGATGTTGCTCTGAAAGAGGTTTCGGCGGTAAGGTCGAACCAATACCCATCAGTTTCAATCCTTGTTCTCTTGGATGTTGCTCTGAAAGACGGATCCAGGCCACGTCGCGTCTCGTTTCCAGGATGTTTCAATCCTTGTTCTCTTGGATGTTGCTCTGAAAGTCCGGGTGAGGAATCCCAACTACATGGCTGGCAGGAGGTTTCAATCCTTGTTCTCTTGGATGTTGCTCTGAAAGCATAGAATCTCCTCCGCACGGGGACCCCCATTTTGTTTCAATCCTTGTTCTCTTGGATGTTGCTCTGAAAGTTCTGGCTGCCCGACTTCAACACATTCCTCGAAATGTTTCAATCCTTGTTCTCTTGGATGTTGCTCTGAAAGTTTGCAGGGAATTACGAGACTATTATCTGAAATTAAGTTTCAATCCTTGTTCTCTTGGATGTTGCTCTGAAAGGCAACTCCGGCCGTGCAGTTAGACGGTAATTACCGGGGTTTCAATCCTTGTTCTCTTGGATGTTGCTCTGAAAGTCTGATACCGTAATGCTAACAAAGGTTATTGGCACGTTTCAATCCTTGTTCTCTTGGATGTTGCTCTGAAAGTCGCCTTCGCTTCATCTAACATCTTATCAAAGTTACGCGTTTCAATCCTTGTTCTCTTGGATGTTGCTCTGAAAGCTTGTCTGTAGGGTTTGTGCCGATGTTTGTAATTGGTTTCAATCCTTGTTCTCTTGGATGTTGCTCTGAAAGTTTCTGCGCCCCATGCTGTCATGCCTTTACTTGCCTCGTTTCAATCCTTGTTCTCTTGGATGTTGCTCTGAAAGTTTTTTTGAACGCTGCAAAAATCAGCGTTGAAACAAAGTTTCAATCCTTGTTCTCTTGGATGTTGCTCTGAAAGTGGGCGATATCGGAGACCAGGAATTCTGATTTTGGAGTTTCAATCCTTGTTCTCTTGGATGTTGCTCTGAAAGAACCGGAAGTTGCAGTTCTGAATTCGCCGTTTCGAGTTTCAATCCTTGTTCTCTTGGATGTTGCTCTGAAAGGCAAAACGGTGCCGTGATCTGATGCGACGAGCGCAGTTTCAATCCTTGTTCTCTTGGATGTTGCTCTGAAAGTTTGCCTCTGCATCCGGGCAAGACCTGGACCCAGTAACGTTTCAATCCTTGTTCTCTTGGATGTTGCTCTGAAAGCCTCAAACGATAACGTTGTAATCAGAGGAGAACTTGTGTTTCAATCCTTGTTCTCTTGGATGTTGCTCTGAAAGCAGATCGAACGTCCCCCCGTCTCTCAACCCCTGGAGTTTCAATCCTTGTTCTCTTGGATGTTGCTCTGAAAGCTTTCCGCTTCCCAGGAAAGGGTTTGTAACGGTCAAGTTTCAATCCTTGTTCTCTTGGATGTTGCTCTGAAAGACTTCATCGGCTACATTCCCTTGCTGTGAAAAGAGTTTCAATCCTTGTTCTCTTGGATGTTGCTCTGAAAGGAGCCCTCAAGAGTTAGCTGCGTTCGGCATCGGGAAGTTTCAATCCTTGTTCTCTTGGATGTTGCTCTGAAAGCATTGGCCTGAAATCGATCTGGGTTGTAGCCACTGCGGTTTCAATCCTTGTTCTCTTGGATGTTGCTCTGAAAGATCGCCACCGTGATCGATTTTCTCTGGTGCATCAAGACCGTTTCAATCCTTGTTCTCTTGGATGTTGCTCTGAAAGGGCGCGACTGGTAAAGCTCTGCATGCGTGTTGATGGGTTTCAATCCTTGTTCTCTTGGATGTTGCTCTGAAAGGCCCGACCGGACGCTCAGCCCGGATGCCATCGTGGAGTTTCAATCCTTGTTCTCTTGGATGTTGCTCTGAAAGAGTGTGCGCTCACTATATCCTACTGCTATCCTTACGTGGTTTCAATCCTTGTTCTCTTGGATGTTGCTCTGAAAGATGCCTATTCATATCCACGGTGCAATCTATTTCAAGTTTCAATCCTTGTTCTCTTGGATGTTGCTCTGAAAGCCTATGATCATCACATTATCAGAGATACACATTACCGGTTTCAATCCTTGTTCTCTTGGATGTTGCTCTGAAAGGTAATCAGGTATCCACTTGTTACATAGAGATATACTCCGTTTCAATCCTTGTTCTCTTGGATGTTGCTCTGAAAGTCTGGATTTGATCCAACGTCAGATTACGAAAAAGGGTGTTTCAATCCTTGTTCTCTTGGATGTTGCTCTGAAAGTGTATTATTTGTGGGTGATGAGTATGATAATGCCGGTTTCAATCCTTGTTCTCTTGGATGTTGCTCTGAAAGGTAGGAACACGATTCAACTGTTGCGCATGTAAGAGTTTCAATCCTTGTTCTCTTGGATGTTGCTCTGAAAGTAGGACTAAAAGCCAGCCCTAGCCCCGCAACCCCCAGTTTCAATCCTTGTTCTCTTGGATGTTGCTCTGAAAGCTGACGTCCTCCTGCCGATGGATCTAGCAGATGCTATGTTTCAATCCTTGTTCTCTTGGATGTTGCTCTGAAAGGGTAATTTGTCTGATTGGCAAGAGCCTCTGCTTTTTGTTTCAATCCTTGTTCTCTTGGATGTTGCTCTGAAAGAGAGATTGCGTGTGCAGCAGTGCTGGGGAATGTGAAAGTTTCAATCCTTGTTCTCTTGGATGTTGCTCTGAAAGGTGTCGCCCATATCTGCCGGGCGAACGGGTCCAACTTGGTTTCAATCCTTGTTCTCTTGGATGTTGCTCTGAAAGGCCGAACACGCCAGCGCGCCCCCCTTGAATTCTCCGGTGTTTCAATCCTTGTTCTCTTGGATGTTGCTCTGAAAGGCATGGAAACGGTTGTAGATCTTCCCCTCGTGTGGGAGTTTCAATCCTTGTTCTCTTGGATGTTGCTCTGAAAGCGGCCTCTATGATATCGATATCGTCCTGGAGGCTAAGTTTCAATCCTTGTTCTCTTGGATGTTGCTCTGAAAGGTGCAAGAACCCCGCCCTGCCATTTGTACTCGCCGGTGTTTCAATCCTTGTTCTCTTGGATGTTGCTCTGAAAGGAGTGCCGAGATCGTCACATCGGCCGCAATCGTCGGGTGTTTCAATCCTTGTTCTCTTGGATGTTGCTCTGAAAGGAAACTGATACGGCCGACATTACCACGATCACCGGATGTTTCAATCCTTGTTCTCTTGGATGTTGCTCTGAAAGAGAGATGCAGAAGACGGTGACAAAGGCGGTATCCGGAGTTTCAATCCTTGTTCTCTTGGATGTTGCTCTGAAAGACTCCAGGTGTAGTATAGATCCTGCTCAAAGTCGGTGTTTCAATCCTTGTTCTCTTGGATGTTGCTCTGAAAGGCTGATGTGATTCTCCCTCTCGATCTCCTGGATGCGGGGTTTCAATCCTTGTTCTCTTGGATGTTGCTCTGAAAACCGCGTTTTTTTGCAGATTTTCCTCCGTATCCAGAGGAAAAAACTCCTTCTGTAGACCTCTTGTGCTTGATCCCAAATTATTCTTTCCCTCATAAATGGAAGAAATTAGACTAGGCGCAGATGTTCCGGTAACAGCAGTCGACACAGCGTGACGCATTACTTGCTCTTTTTGGAAACTCTCCCGTCTCAATGATCTCAAGGATATCCCTTACAACCTGCCGGCTCTCCTCAAAATCCTTCTTCGAGAACCACACCTCCTCTATGTGATCGTTGCTCCTTGTAAAACAGAGGTAACCGCGATTCACAGTAACATCGAATAGATCCTGTATCATGAGAGCATGGAGCGCCAGCTGATACCGGTAAGTCTTGAACACTCTCTGCTTAAATTCAGCAAACTTGTACTCCAGTGGAGCTGCCGTTCCATCGTTCAGGAATAACACCTCATCAACGATTCCTTTGATGTGCAGCTCCTCCGACGCCAGGAACACATCCCGTTCGCGTCGTATCACGCCAAGTCTCTTCCGAAGATAGTTCGGATTCATCCTTCCCTTCTCAAGGTGAACCTCCCTCCCCCGGATCACCTTGTACTTCAGTTCCTCGTGTTGAGGGATGTCTAGACAGTGCATGAAGTATATAAAACGGGGGCAGAAGAGATACTCCAGCACATCCGAGATGATGATCATCGGGCCGCTGTCATCCATAACTCAGAAGAACCTGGTAAGCACTTCGTCGCTTACAAACTTTTTATCAAACGCCTGGCCAAGCAGTTTCACTTGCTTAAATGATGCATTGTCCATCGGAAAGATATAGACGGAATCCACATCGGCATCGATCAGGGCCTCGCATTCCAGGGCCAGAGAATCTCGTGTGTTTGCGTCCAGCGTTCCCAGAAAGACGCTTTTCTGGACGCGATATAACCCTCTGTTCAGGCATGCCCTGGCAACCTTGCTCCTCACCCTGTTGTCCACGATGTCATAGACCACCCAGACAATCGTCATTGCCCAGCCTCCGGTTTTATCAGACTGTTCGCGATCCGGT
>Ga0208041_1001336_pt1 | contig 16430 bp, 12 predicted proteins | sample AD_SCU002_MetaG_FD_184453 | JGI IMG/M metagenome (GOLD analysis project Ga0208041, IMG submission 184453) | Active sludge microbial communities of municipal wastewater-treating anaerobic digesters from China - AD_SCU002_MetaG (SPAdes) (version 2) | ecosystem: Engineered > Bioreactor > Anaerobic...
CGAGCGGTCAGGATGCCGTGTCGATGTACATGGAGAAGCGGGACCGGATCGACCTGGTGATCCTGGACATGATCCTTCCGGGGATAAGCGGCGCCCAGGTGCTCCGGATGCTCCGGGAGATCGATCCGGGGGTCCGGGTGGTCCTGTCGAGCGGCTACGGCCTCCAGGGGGAGGTGCAGAAGGTCATGGAGTCGGGCTGCCGGGGATTCATCCAGAAACCCTACAGCATGAAAGAGTTGTCCCTGAGCGTTCAGCGCGCTCTTTCTCCGCCCGGCGGGCGGCAGGAACGGCAGGAGGGGAGGCAGCAGTCCCCGCCATGAACGATGCAGTCCAATACCGGGAGCCTTTCCGCCCGGCAGCGGGTATATCGAACATGCCCTTTCCGGTAGGGAGTGGAGGTGGAGGGTGAAAACGGATATGCAAAAAGAAAAGGGCAAATACCTCCTGCTGAAGCCCCTTCTTGCCATCGCCCTCCTCGCAGGCCTCTCCATCGGCGCCTTTTTCATCGTGTACCAGCACTGGATGAACTCCCTGTTCGACCTCGTGGAAGTCCAGCACCGCCAGAATCTCATCCAGATCGTCTCCATCGCCCGGAACGCCGTGGAGCCGGTGCTGTCCCAGGTCCGCGCCGGGACGATGCAGCCCGCCGAGGCCCTGAAGCGGATCCGGACACTGGTCCGCACCATGACCTATGAGGACCAGTACGGGAACAACTACGTGTTCATGAGCTCCTATGACGGCATCATGCTGGTCCAGCCGTTCGAACCGGCCAAGGAGCTGACGAATCAGTGGGACCTTCGGGACGTCCGGGGCCTCTACATCATCCGGGAGCTCGTCGGCGCGGCAATGGCCAGGCCCTCCGGATCCTTTGTGAAATACTACTATCACCTGCCGGGCGTCCACGAAGAGCAGGAGAAACTGGCCTATGTGGTGGGGGTCCCGGAGCTTCAATGCTACATCGGCACCGGCATGTACATGCAGCGGGCCATCCGGGAGCAGCAGGAGAACCTGCAAAACGTCCAGTACGGATCCATCCTCCTGTTCATCGCCATTCTGATTCCCATCTCCGCCTCGATGATTGCCGTTCTCAACCGGAACCGGCTGCTCAGCGAGGAAATCGCAAACCGCATGCAGATCGAGAACGAACTGAAGGAGAGCGAGGAGAAATACCGATCCATCTTCGAGAATGCCGTGGAGGGAATATTTCAGATCACGGCCGACGGCCGTTTCATCAGCGTGAATCCCGCGTTTGCGCGCATTGCCGGATACGGATCGCCCGGGGAGATGGTCGACGGCATTTCCAGCATCAACAATAATCTTCTGGCGAATCCCGGGGATGGCGAGAGGTATCGCGAGATTCTCGACGACAAAGGATTCGTCGAGGATTTCGAGATCGCGATGAAACGGAACGACGGAAGCATCGTCTGGGTCTCGATCAACTCGCGGGTGGTGAAGGACGAAAAGGGCCGTCTCCTTTACTATGAAGGGACAATCGAGGACATCAGCGAGCGGAAGCGGGCGGAGGAGGACCGCCGGAAGCTGGAGCGGCAGCTGTTCCAGTCGCAGAAGATGGATGCCATCGGCCAGTTGGCAGGCGGGGTGGCGCACGACTTCAACAACATCCTCATGGGGATCCAGGGGAACGTGTCGCTGCTGCAGATGGAGCACGATCCGTCCCATCCGCACGCGAAGCGCCTGGGCCGGATCGAGGAGCACGTGAAGCGGGGGGCGAACCTGACGAGGCAGCTTCTTGGGTTTGCCCGGGAGGGAAAGTACGAGGTCCGGACGCTGGCGGTCAACGACCTGGTCCGGAAGAGCGTTCAGTTCTTCATCGAGACCCGGAAGGAGATCGAGGCGGACCTGGAACTGGAGGCGGACGTGCACCCGGTGGAGGCGGACCCTGGGCAGCTGGAGCAGGTTCTTCTCAACCTGTACATCAACGCGGGCCACGCCATGCCCCGGGGCGGGAACCTGCACATCCGGACGAGCAACGTGGTCCTGCGGGAAGAGGATGCCCGGGCCTTCGAGACGAAGGCGGGGAGCTACGTCCGGATCTCGGTTTCGGACACCGGCGTCGGGATGGACCGGGAGACGCTGAAGCGGATCTTCGAGCCGTTCTTCACGACGCGGTCGCAGGAAGGGGGGACGGGCCTCGGCCTGGCCTCGGCCTACGGGATCATCCGGAACCACGGCGGCCTGATCAAGGCATACAGCGAGCCGGGTCGGGGCTCGACGTTCAACGTGTACCTTCCCTCTTCCGAGGAGAGGGTGCCGGCGGAGGATCAGGGGCCGTCGGAGGATCTTCTGACCGGGAGCGGGGGGATCCTGCTGGTGGACGACGAGCCGATGATCCTGGAGTCGGCGTCCCGGATGCTGGGTGCGCTCGGCTATACGGTGTACCCGGCGGCGAGCGGTCAGGATGCCGTGTCGATGTACATGGAGAAGCGGGACCGGATCGACCTGGTGATCCTGGACATGATCCTTCCGGGGATAAGCGGCGCCCAGGTGCTCCGGATGCTCCGGGAGATCGATCCCGGGATCCGGGTGGTCCTGTCGAGCGGCTACGGCCTCCAGGGGGAGGTGCAGAAGGTCATGGAATCGGGCTGCCGGGGATTCATCCAGAAACCCTACAGCATGAAAGAGTTGTCCGGCTTCCTGCACCGGGTGCTGTCATCCCCATCCGAGGGAGGGGAGTGCTGAGAAAGCGGCACGGCCGGGATGCGTCCCGGACCGGCGCGTCAGGCACGGGCGGCCTCGTCCAGGACGGTCCGCTGCCGCGCCACCTTGATTCCCAGTTTTTTCATGCGGTACATGAGGGTCGTCCGGTTCAGGCCGAGGCGCTCCGCCGCGCCGTCGGCCCCCCCGATTTTGCCCCCGGTTGATTCCAGCGCCTCCAGGATGTGCGCCTTTTCCATGTCCTTCAGCTTCATCTCCTCGTTTCCCGCCGAGGGCTTTCCCCTTCTGGCGGCTTCCAGCTCGGGGAAGCGGATGGTTTCCCCTCCTAAGATCACGGCGCGCTCGATCATGTTGGACAGCTCCCGGATGTTGCCGGGCCAGGAATAGGACTGCAGCTTCTGCATCTCCGATTCCGCGATCCCCGGGTACTGCCGGTTGGACTGGGAGCCGTACAGATTGAGAAAGTGAATGGCCAGGTGGGGGATGTCTTCCGTTCTCTCCCGGAGCGGCGGAACGACGATCGGGAAGACGTTCAGGCGGAAGAAGAGGTCCGCCCGGAACCTCTCCTCGGCGACCTCCCGGGCCAGGTCCTTGTTGGTGGCCGTGATGAGCCGGAAATCGGATTGCAGCGTTTTCGTCCCCCCGACGCGCTGGAACTCCTTTTCCTGGAGGATCCGGAGAAGCCTGCTCTGCGTCGCGAGGGGAAGCTCGGAGACCTCGTCGAGAAAGATCGTTCCCTGGTTCGCCAGCTCGAACCGCCCTTCCTTCATCTTCATCGCCCCGGTGAAGGCGCCCTTCTCATAGCCGAACAGCTCGCTGTCAATCAGGGTCTCCGGCAGGGCGGCGCAGTTCACGCGGATGAACGGCCCGTCTTTCCGGGTGCTTTCCCGGTGGATCGCCCGGGCGACGAGCTCCTTGCCGACGCCCGTCTCTCCGTGGATCAGCACGGCGGACGGGGTGGGGGCGACCTTCCGGATTAGGTTCTGCACCTCCCGTATGGCGCCGCTGACGCCGATGATCTCGCCGAAGGGGCGGATCTCCTTGATCTCCTCGATGTAGTACAGGTTCTCCTGGATCAGCTTCCGGTTCAGCTGCGCAATCTCGTCGTAGGCCTGAGCCCGGTCGATGGATACGGCGATCTGCGAGGCAAACGCGGACAGGAGCTTGATGCTGTTGGAGCCGACCTCAAAGAAGAAGAACCGGCTGTCCTGGTACAGAACACCGATCGTCTGCTTTTCCAGCCGGAGCGGGGCGATGATGACGCGGCGGTAATCGGAGAGCCCGCTGCCGCTGATCTCGTGCTGCACGATTTTCCCGTCCCCGCTGTCGAATACGGCCTGGATGGTCGAGAGCATCTCCTGAAACGATTCCTCCCGGGTTTCCTCCGGAAGCAGGTTTCGGGAGGCGGCCAGCCGAAGCTCGGACGAGCTTCGGTCACGGATGAACAGGGCGGCCCGCTCCGATCCCATCAGGCGCGAGATGGACGTGATGATGTTGGTGAGCAGCCGCTCGATGTTGTCCTGTTTGGTCAGGGCTTCGCCCATCTCGACGATCAGGTTGAACAGGCGAAGGTCCTTCTCATTCTTTTCCTTCGGGACCCACTGCTTCACGTCGGGGGGGAAGGAGTCGGGGGCGATGGGCCGGTAAAAATCCCAGGCCATCCTGGCGTACCGCTCCGCCTTCCTGGAATTCCGGGTCTGATCGTAGAGGCGGGCCAGCTCGATCCGCATTTTCGCCAGCTCAAAGGTGGGGCCCAGTTTCCGGAGGGTGGCCTCCATTTCGAGAAGCGCCGCGATCTTTTCCGCGGGAGCCATCCGGTTCTCCGGCAGGCCGAGCCGCAGGCGCCCGATAATGCCGTACATCAGCGGGTTCAGGTCGGCCCGGTTGATCTGCTTCAGAAAATCGAAGAACGGCCTCAGTTCGATGGGGGAAACCCCCTTCCGGTGGAGGATGAACGGGGTCTCGAAGATGGGGAAGAAGTTCAGGATGTGATACCAGCTCGATTTCTTGATTTTCCAGATCAGGCTGAAATATTCGCCGGCCAGCTGGAAGTTGCCGTTCTGGCACTCCACGTCGGAGAGGCTGATTCCCGCGATGACCTCGACCATGGGGACCTTCTCCTTTTCCGCGAGCTCGAGCGCGCGTGCCAGGAAAGCCCGGCTCTTGTCCCGCTGCCCGATTTCCAGGAGAATCATGCCCGCCGTTACGAGGGTGAACGACAGGAGCGGAAGGTTGCCCGTCTTCTGGCAGTGATTCTGGATGGCTTCCGTGATGCCGAGGGCCCTCTGCGGCATGCCGACCTCGGAATAGCAGAGGGACAGGTTCAGGGCAGCCAGGAGGAAGAAATCATTGTTATCGGCCGATTCCAGCTCGCCCAGCGACTCTTCGTACACCTCGATGGCCTTGCAGAATTGGCCCTTTATGGCGTAGGTTAATCCGCGAACCTTGAGTCCCCTCTTGTACAGCGACTCGTCTTCCAGCTGCTGAATGATCTCCCACCCCTGATTGAAGTGCACAACGGCCTGGTCGTGCTGGAAATTCATCCAGTGGTTCTGGCCGATCAGGAGTTCCAGGGACGCCTGCGATTTCAGGTCTCCGAGGCGCTGGGCGGTTTCGAGGGCGGCCAGGAGCAGGCGGTTGATCGTCTTCAGGCTGGGATGGAAGAGCGACAGGGAGGCGCGGCGCTCGACGGCCCGGATGAACGTCAGCCAGTTGCCGTCGGACAGTTCCTGGTCTTCCTTGCCGATGAACCGCTCCATGAAGACCAGGATGGAATCGTAGAGCTGAATCGCCGACGACACCTTGTGTTTTTTCTCTTCGATCACCGCCGCCTTGAAGATGAAATCGATATCCTCCTCCTGGACGCCCGCCAGGAGGCATTGGCGGGCGATGGTCGGGATCGACCGGTCATCCAGCGGAGCGTTGTTCTGCAGAATGGAGACGGCGTTGCGGCAGCACTTGGACAGGTCGTCGGGGTCCAGGAAATCCGTGATGATCTGCCGCGGAAAATCCGCGGACCAGACAAAGAACCCCGGCTCCCCCGGCCTTGCCCGGATCCAGCCTTCCTTTTCCAGCGCCAGGACCACCGACATCAGCCTCGACGGGGGCCAGGAAGAGAACCAGTCCACGGAGAAGAAGTCCGGGAATGCTATGAAATAACACAAGACTTTTCTTTCCTCTTCAGAGAGGCCCGCCAGAAAGGTTTTCATGGAGAGCAAGGTCCTTTCCCGATCCGGATTGCGATGGGGACGTCCTTTCACACCCTGATCGTAGTGTCAACACAAGATTAATATTTGACCACTGACAAAATGTTAATGTTTGACATTTTGCCGTCACTTCTCAGTAACATCACGATAATACTCTTGTATTATGTGTCATAGTATGTGGCATGGATATTGTTATCGATATTTGTTTGATGATTCAGAAATCACAACAATCATACATTGAGGTGACTTGATGAAGAACGAAAACGACGTTGTCATTGTCAGCGCGGTTCGGACGCCCTTCGGGCGGTTCGACGGCGTTCTGCGCTCCATTTTGAGCATCGACCTGGGGGTCAAGGTGCTCCAGGAAGTCGTCCGCCGGATCGACCTCGACCCGGCGAAGGTGGACGAGGTGTATTACGGAACCTGCATTCCCGCGGAATACGCCATTTACACGAACGTACCGGCCCGGCAGATCACGCTCCTGGCCGGGTTTCCGGAGAGCAACATCTCCCTGACCATCGACCGGGCCTGCTGCTCCTCCATGACGGGGATGCGCCTGGGCTACCGGGCCATCAAGTCGGGGGACGCGGAGGTGGTGATCGCCTCGGGGGCGGAGAACATGGGGAACGTTCCCCTGATCGCCAGTGCGGCCAAGGCGCGCTGGGGGAGCCGCCTGGGGCACATCGAGCTGGAAGACGTCCTGTTCGAGCTGGGTTACGGCCGGAAGGGGTTCGCCCCGGTGGCCACCGACGCGGGGCATGTCTCCCTGGAGTACGGGGTGACCCGGGAGATGCAGGACGAGTGGGCGGTGGCCAGCCACCGGAAGTATTTCCAGGCTTATGCGTCCGGGAAGTACAAGGTCGGGGAGGAGCTGATGCCCCTGGAGATTCCCCAGAAGGGCAAGGCGCCGCTGGTGATGGACCGGGACGAATCGCCCCGGGAGAACCTGAACATCGAGAAGATGTCGTCCCTGAAGACGGTTTACGGCAGTCCCACGGTCACGGCGGGGAACGCCCCGGGGCTCAACTCCGGTGCCTCGGCGATCGTGCTGATGTCGCGCCGGAAGGCCGATTCCCTGGGGCTGGAGGTCCTGGGGGAGGTGGTGGCATGCGAGGCCGCGGCGGGGACGCCGAAGTACATGGCCAACGTGCCGGCCCAGGCGATCGAAAAGATGTTCGCCCGGACGGGGAACCGGATCGACGACGTGGACGTGATCGAGATCAACGAGGCCTTCGCCGCGGTCACGCTGGTGTCGCTGCGTCTCCTGGCCGGGAAGGACCCGGAGAAGGAGAAGGCCCTGCAGGCGAAGGCGAACGTCAACGGCGGGGCCATCGCCATCGGGCACCCCGTCGGCGCCAGCGGCGCCCGGATCGCCATGACGATGATGTACGAACTGCGGCGTCGCGGCGGCGGCCTCGGCGTGGCGGCCATCTGCGGCGGCCTGTCCCAGGGAGAGGCGCTCTTGCTCAAGGTGTAACAGAAGGAATCCATGAGGGAGGAAAACCATGTCTGAATGGTTGAAGGAAGTGGAGCCCCTGACCCTGAAGGGTCAGATTTCGGTCCCGTACACGTGGTGGGCCGGGGAGACGGCGGGGCGGTTTCTCAAGACGCTCCGGGACGAGCGGAAGATCCTGGGAACGCGGTGCGGGTCCTGCGGCAGGGTGTACGTTCCGGCGCGGAAGAGCTGCAGCCGCTGCTTTGTGGACATGGACGAGTGGGTTGAGCTTGGCAATGAGGGTGTGATCGAGGCCTTCACGGTCGTCCGGTACGGCCACCCGGTGCAGCCGGTGGAGGCACCGTTCGCCTATGCCCTGATCAAGCTGGACGGATCGGACGTGGGATTTCTGCACCTGGTCAAGAAGGACCTGGATAAGATCGGAGTCGGCAAAAGGGTGAAGGCGGTGTTTAAAGAGGATCGGACCGCTCACATCCTGGACATCGATTCCTTTGAATTGACGTAAGAGGCCGCTCAAAAATGCCCGGCTGCAAGGCCCCCGCGGCCCGAGGCGCGAGGCGTACTCCCGAGCGTACGCCGCAGCAACGAGGGTCGAGGGAAACGCAGCAGAGGGGCGTTTTTCAGCGGCATCGCAACTACCCAGGCGGAGAAGACAGAGCGAGGGACGAACATGCAGAAAACGGCAATCGTCGGCATGGCGCAGACGAGATACGAGCGGAGGAAGAAGGACCGGATCTTCGCGGACATGGTGTTTGACGTGACGCGGGGAGCGCTGGAGGATGCGGGTCTGACGATCGACGACATCGACAGCGTGGTGACGGTCTCGAACGATTTTTACGACGGCCGGACGATCTCGGGGATGGCCGTCGGGGATGCCTCGGGCGGCCAGGACAAGAACATCTCGACGGTGTCGGGGGACGGGACGTTCGGGGCGTTTTACGGATTGATGCGGGTGTTGTCGGGGTACCAGGCGACGATTGTGGTGGCGCACTACAAGGGGAGCGAGGGGAGCGTTCCGGTCACGACGAACGGGATGTTCGACCCGATCTTCCAGCGCCACCTGGGGATCGACGCGATCTCATCGTCGGCGCTGCAGGCGAGCGCGTACATGAGCCGGTACGGGATCACGGAGGAGGAGATTGCCGCGGTGTCGGTGAAGAACCACGGGAACGCGCGGAACAATCCGTATGCGCAGCTGCCTTTGTCGATCACGGTGGAGGACGTGCTGCGGTCACGGAAGATCGCGGATCCGCTGAAGCTTCTGGACTGCTGCCCGGTGAGCGACGGGGCGGCGGCGATCATCATCGCGAACGAGTCGGTGGCGGCGAAGGCGAAGGCGAAACCGGTGTGGATCAAGGGGGTTGCGCACTGCTGCGAGGACTACCTTCTGGGGGACAGGGACCTGGCGGACCCGGTGGCGCTGAAGGAGGCGGCGAAGCGGGCGTACGCCATGGCGGGGATCGCGAATCCGCTGGAGGAGATCGACGTCATGGAGGTCCTGGAGCCGTTCAGTTACATGGAGCCCTTGTGGCTGGAGGGTCTCGGGATCTGCGGGGCCGGCGCCGGTGCGAAGCTGGCGGTCCGGGGCGTGACGGCGATGGGCGGGAAGTTGCCGGTGAATCCGTCGGGCGGTGCGCTGTCGGCGAACCCGGTCCTGGTGGCGGGCCTGGCCCGCCTGATCGAGGCGTCGCTGCAGGTTCGGGGCGAGGCGGGAGCGCGGCAGGTACCGGGCGCGGAGACGGCGCTGGCGCAGGGGTATCACGGACCCTGCGGGCAGAGCCAGTGCGTGTGGATCGTCAGCGGGAAGCAGTGAGGTGAGCCATGGGAAGAAGAGTAGCGATTGTCGGAACGGGACAGACCTATCACAAGAGCCACCGTCCGGACGTGACGTCGAAGGAGATGATCAAGGAGGCGGTGGACGCGGCGCTTCTGGACGCGGGGATTACGATCCGGGAGATTGACGCCATTGTGATCGGGAACATGGATCACTTCGAGTCGATCAACGCGGTGGACACGTACAGCGTGGAGGGCTCCGGGGCGTATATGAAGCCGGTCATGAAGGTATCGACGGGCGGGACGACGGGCGCGACGGTGGCGATTGCGGCGTATTACCACGTGGCGTCGGGGCTGTTCGACCGGGTGCTGGCGATCGGGTTCGAGAAGAACTCGGAGAGCGACACGACGGGTGCGATCATCACGTGCTCGGACGCGATCTGGGACCGGTTTTCGTATTCCGGGGCGATTCCGAGCCTGGCGACGGAGGCGACGGCGTACATGGAGCAGTACGGGGCGCGTCAGGAGGACGCGGCGCTGGTGGGGGAGCGGGACCGGAACCACGCGATGAACAATCCGTACGCGCACCTGCGTCGGCCGCTGAAGGTAGCGGACATCATGGCGTCGCCGATGCTGGCGTACCCGATCAAGCTGGGGGACATCTGCCCGCGGAGCGACGGGGCGTGCGCCTGCGTGCTGGCGGTGGACGGGACGGCCCAGAAGATGACGAAGACGCCGGCGTGGTTCAAGGCGGCGGCGGTTCGGCACACGTACACGTGGTTCGGGGACTCGACGGACTACACGAAGGGGCTGGTGTCGATGCAGCGGGCGGCTCAGGACGCGTATTCCCAGGCGGGGATCACCAATCCCGTGGAGGAGATCGACGTGGCGGAGTTGTACCTTCCCTACACGTGGGCGGGGCTGAAGTGGATCGAGGACATCGGGTTCTGCGGCCGCGGGGAGGCCCCGAAGTTTGTGGGGGAGGGGAACACGCACATGGGCGGGAAGCTGCCGGTCAACCCCTCGGGGGGCGTGATCTCGACGAACTGCATTGGTGCGACGGCGCTGCTCCGGGTGGCCGAGGCGGCGATTCAGGTGATGGGCAAGGGCGGCCAGCGTCAGGTTCCGGATGTCCGGAACGCGCTGGCGACGGGTTTCGGGGGCTGCTTCTGGTCGGACGTGGTCATCCTGAGCTCGGAGAAGCCGTAAGGATAGAGGAGGAGCCATGTCAACGGAAAACAAAGCGAGCGAGCCGCTCCAGGTGATGTTTACCCATGCGATGCCGTACGAGTGGTCGATCGGGCTGTACGGGAGCGTATTTTTCCAGGAGATCAGGAAGAACCGGCGGTTCACGGGGATCAGGTGCCCCGGCTGCGGGCTGGTGTACGTGCCTCCGCGGCGGGTGTGCGGACCGTGCTTCCGGGAGCTGACGGAGCTGGTTCCGCTGTCGGACACGGGGGTGATCACGGCCTTTTCGGTGGTGAACTACCCGTTCATCGACCCGAACACGGGGAAGCAGCGTCCGATCCCGTACACCTACGGGTACATCCAGCTGGACGGGGCGGACAACATTTTTTCGCACCTGATCAACGAGACGGACCTGGAGAAGATCAAGGTGGGCATGAAGGTCCGGGCGGTCTTCAAGGACCCCGCGGAGATGCAGGGAAACACCCAGGACGTCAAGTACTTCGAGATCATCAGGTGAAATCAGACAAGGGGAGGTCGTTCAATGTACCAGGAGTATTTCAGCGAGGATCACAGGATTTTCAGGGACAGCGTCCGCAAGTTCGTGGAGAAGGAGATCAAGCCCCATGTAGAGGAGTGGGAGGAAAAGGAAGAGTTTCCCCTGGAACTGTACAAGAAAACCGCAGATGCGGGCTTCCTGGGACTCGAGTACCCGGAGGAGTACGGCGGTGTACCCTGTGACAAGTTCATGGTGGTCGCCTTCATCGAGGAGTTCATCCGCCACAGCGGGGCCTCCGGGTTATATTGCGGCCTCTACAGCCATACCATCGCCATGCCGCCGGTCCGGAACCTGGGCACGGAGGAGATGAGGCAGCAGGTTCTGGCTCCTGTTCTGAGGGGTGAAAAAGTGGCTTCCCTGGGGATCACCGAGCCGAACGCCGGGTCGGACGTGGCGAGTCTCCGGACCCGGGCCGTCCTGGACGGGGATTCCTACATTGTCAACGGGGCGAAGACCTTCATCACCAGCGGCTGCCGGGCGAATTTCGTCACCACGGCGGTGCGGACGGGCGGACCCGGGCCGAAGGGCGTGAGCCTTCTCCTGATCGACACCTCCACGCCGGGTTTCAGCGTTTCCAAGAAGATTCACAAGATGGGCTGGCACAGCTCCGACACGGGCGAGCTGAGCTTCGTGGACTGCCGGGTTCCGGCGAAGAACATCATCGGAAAGGAAGGCGAGGGATTCAAGGGGATCATGATCAACTTCCAGAACGAGCGCCTCTCCCTGTCCGTTCAGGCCCATGCCACGGCCCAGCTGGCCCTGGAAGAATCCATCAAGTACGCCAAGGCCCGGGAGGCCTTCGGGACGACCCTGACGGGCTTCCAGGTCATCCGCCACAAGCTGGTGGACATGGCGACCAAGGTGGAGATCGCCAAGGAGTACAACTACCGCGTGGCCGCCCGGATGGAGGCGGGTATGGACGTCATGCGGGAGGTCTCCATGGGCAAGAACTTCTCCTGCGAGGTCTGCGACAAGGTGGTCTTCGATGCCGTTCAGATCCACGGCGGCTACGGATACGCACGGGAATACGTCGTCGAGCGGCTGTACCGCGATTCGCGGATCCTCAGCATCGGAGGCGGGACAACGGAAATCATGAAGGAGATCATCAGCCGGACCATCTGAGTGTCTCAAGAAGCAAGAAGGTTTTTCCAGATAACCGACCGGGCCCCCGATCCGGGGGCCCGAATACCCCAAAAGGAGGGAGCATGATGGCCGATTATCCGAAGAAGCCGAAGAATGTCAGTGAGTTCGGGAAGTTTCTGTACCGGTCCCGGAACGAGTTCCGGGTCGTGGACCTGCGGCCGCCGGTGGCGTAAATCCGAAACAACGATTTCCCGCGCCGTCCGTACCGGAGACGGACGGCGGCGGGACGATATCAACAGAAAGGAAGAGGAGATGGCGAATTCTTACGATGTGATCGTGGTAGGCGCCGGTATCGCCGGCCTGGGCGTCGGGGCGATCCTGGCGAAGGAGGGAAAGCAGAAGGTTCTGCTCCTGGACCGTTTCCCCAAGTTCGGCGGACGGATGATGAGTTACGACGGCTACCCAGGAAAGGGGTGGCGGGTGGAGATCGGCCTCCACATGGTGGAGCTGGGTGAAAAGTCCAGCTGCAACGCCCTGAACAACCGGGTCGGAAAGACCGTGCAGTGGGCGCCGTTCAGCGACACCGTGGACATCTGGAACGGCGAGAAGTTCGTCAGCGTGGCGGAGCTGGTTCCCATGTCGAAGGAGGACAAGATCGCCTTCCGGGACCTGATGCAGAAGATTGCCACCCTGAAGGACACCGAGATCGAGGCCTGGGACAACCGCTCCCTGGAGGAGTGGCTCATGGAGAACGTGCCGCAGGCGCCGGTGCGCGAGCTGTTCACCGACCTGGGCATGATCATGACCACGATCCCCCACGCCATCGACATGGCCGCCGGAGAGGTGCTTTACATCGCCCGGGACAACCTGCTGAAGACCCGCCAGGCCCTGCAGGCCAGCTATCCCATCGAGGGCATGGAAGGAATCACCCGCGGGCTCGCGGAGGTCATCCGGGAAAACGGCGGGGAGATCAAGCTGAACTGCGACGTCCAGGAAGTGGTCATCGAGAACAAGCGGGCCGTGGGCGTCCGGATCCCGGCGAAGCGCCACATCTACGAAGAGGAGTACCGGATCTTCGAGACCGAGACGATCCGGGCCGACCGGGTGGTCTGCGCCCTGCCCATCTACAAGCTGTCGAATATCCTCGATTTCAACCCGGCAAGCTCGCCGCTGCCCCGCTGGTGGGTGAAGCGGATCACCGACATCCAGCACGAAGTGACGGGGCTGATCGGCTTCATGCTGGGGCTTTCGGAGCCCATCGTGGACCCGAAGCGGAAATGCTTCATGTCGGCCCTCAAGACGAAGCATGCGGGCTTCCCCTTCCAGGGCTTCCCGGCCTCCAACTTCTCCCCCGACGTCGCCCCCCCGGGGAAGCAGGTCGTCCACACGGACATGGTGGTGGAGCATGCCGAGGCCTCGGACAAGTTCCTGCGGGAGCGGCTCCTGGCGGCCCACTGGGAGGACCTGAAGGACATGTTCCCCGGCATCGAGAACAAGGTGGAGTGGAAGTTCCCCTACTATGTCGACGGATGCGACGGCCTGGCCCGCCAGCCCGGCCTCGTGGGCAATTACAAGCCGGGCCTCGTGGCCCCGGGGATCCCGAACCTCTACTTTGCCGGCGACACCTATCAGGGACGCGGCCTGGCCATCAACAGCGCGGCCCTGAGCGGCATGAAGTGTGCGGACCTGATCCTGAAGGAACTGAAGTAGTAAGCACGGGCGGACCTCGTGCCGTTCCGCTGTACCCGAACGGCGAAAGGAGGTGAAACGTCTGAACGGCAGATACAGACGGAGTCCCCGGTCGGTATCGGTCCGGGGCCTCCGCGGCGGTCATTGCGGAAACGAAAAAACCGTTTTCTGATGCAGAGATGGTTGCGCAACCAGATCAATAAGAGGGAGATCAATAAATGTATAAAACGGAATGGCTTTACCAGTACAATAAAAAGCTCACCACGGCGGAAGCGGCCGCCCGCGCGGTCTGTGACGACGATTTCATCATGACCCCCCTGTGCCTCGGCCAGCCGAGCACCCTGATCCCGGACGCCATCGCCGACCGGAAGGACGAGCTCCAGAACATCGAATGGCGGTGGAACCTGGCGACCCGGCCCTACAAGATGTTCCAGCCGGAATACCGCCAGACCTTCAAAATCACCTCCGGCTTCACGGGAACGCCCTTCATCCTGTCGCAGTTCCAGGGGCTGGGTTACGGCCCGTACGCCCCGGTCACCGTTTTCAGCTCGCTGAAGCAGTGGACCTATTACCGCAAACCCGACGTCATCGTCGCCATGGTGACGCCTCCGGACAAGGACGGCTTCGTCAATATCGGCCCCGACTGCATGTTTTCCCGGGCGCTCCTCGAGGGACAGGCCACCTCGAAAGGATTTGTCGGCGGTCCCCGGGTCCTCATCGGCGAAGTCAACGACCAGTACATCCCGGCCTGCGGGGACACCAAGCTGCACATCTCCAAGTTCACCCACTTCGTGGAGAATTCATCGGCGCTTCCCGCTTTTCCGGCGGCGGCCCCGAAAGACATACACCACAAGATGGCCGCGTCCGTGGTCAGCCTCCTGAGGGACCGCGACTCCATCCAGATCGGGATCGGCGCGGTTCCCATGCTGATCTCCGACCTCATTGCCCACTCGGACCTGAAGGACCTGGGGCTGTTCACGGAGATGCTCCCGACGGGCGCGCCGCTGTGGCAGGAGAAGGGAATCCTGACCGGGAAATACAAGACCTTCCGGCCGGGCGAGATGTCCGCCAGCTTCATCGGCCCGGTGAAGGACCTCTTCGATTTCGTGAAGAACAATGAAGACGTGAAGTTCTTCCCCGGCGACGTGATGAACAACCCGGCGGTCATCGGCCAGGAGGAGCAGATGGTCGGGATCAACGGGGCCCTGGAGGTCGACATGGCCGGCCAGGTGGCGTCGCTGACCCTCGGCAACAAGATGGTCTCCGGGTACGGCGGCCAGTCCGACTTTGCCATGGGATGCAGGCTCTCACGCTTCGGCCGCATGATCATCGTCATGGCTTCCTACACAAAGGACAAGGACGGCAAGCTGATCAGCCGGATCGTTCCGAACCTCTCGCCGGGCGCCCTGGTCGGGACCCTGGCGTGCCACGTGGACTACGTCGTCACGGAGAACGGCATCGCCGGTCCCCTGGATGGCCTGTCCATCGACGAGCGGGCGGAGGCCCTGATCAAGGTCGCCCATCCGGACCTGCAGGAGGACCTGGTCAAGGCCGCCAGGGAAAAAGGGCTGTTCAAATAGTCCGGTTCCCGGCTCCCGAATGACGCTGAATCGGGAGAGACCGGAATGGCATGAATACAGCCTCGCAATGCCGGTGCGGGACCCCGATGGACCGCACCGGCGGCGGGAGGAGCAAAAATATAGAAAAAAGCAATGACTGGATGACGGGAATGCCGGGGATCATGGGGTCCCCGGCAGATCCGTTTTATCGAAAACAATGGCAACGGGCACACGGGGCGCAGGGAACGCCCGCGAACGAGGGTCCGGCGGCCGATCGAGGAGCAGAGGAAAATGAACGGCAAGGAAGTAGTACTCTATGAAAAGCAGGAAGCTATCGCGTTTCTGACCTTCAACCGTCCGGAGGCGATGAACGCCCTCAACACGGAGGTGAACCTCAAGCTGATCGAGCTTCTCGGGAAGGCCGAGGACGACCCGGAGGTTCGGGTTGTCCTCCTGAAAGGGGCGGGCGACAAGGCCTTCGTCGCCGGGGGCGACATCAAGGAGATGATCGACAAGGACTCCATGGGAGCCCGCGACTATGCCCTGGCGGCCAAGAGGGTCATCGACCGGATCTGGAACCTGAAGAAGCCGGTGATTGCGGCGATCCAGGGATTCTGCCTGGGCGGCGGCCTGGAGTATGCCCTGGCCTGCGACCTCCGGACAGCCTCGGAGAAAGCCCGCTTCGCCGTCCCGGAGATCAACATCGGAATCATGCCCGGCAGCGCCGGCACGCAGCGGCTGGCCCGGATGATCGGCATCACCAAGGCCAAGCAGATGTGCTTCACGGGCGACATGATCGGAGCCAAAGAAGCGCTGGACCTGGGGATCCTCAACGAGGTGTACCCGCCGGACGAGCTCCTGCCGAAGACCATCGAGCTGGCGAAGAAGATCGCCTCCAAGAGCGCTCCGGCGATAACCCTCATCAAATCGGCCATCAACAAGGGGACCCAGATGGACCTCGAATCGGCGTCGATGTTCGAGATCGACTGCTTCGGCCTGTGCTTCTCGACGCAGGAGCAGAAGGCGGGGATGCAGGCCTTCGTCGGCAAAAAGAAATGACGGCACGGGAAAGGACATGCGAACCATGATCAGGAAGCTTTGTGTGATCGGCGCGGGGACCATGGGGGCGGGGATCGCCCAGGTGGCCGTCGAGAAGGGCGTCGAGGTGACGATGCGGGACGTGGAAGACCGCTTCGTCGAGAAGGGTCTGTCGACCATCCGGAATTTCCTCGGGAAGAAGCTGG
>Ga0208041_1001357_pt1 | contig 16287 bp, 21 predicted proteins | sample AD_SCU002_MetaG_FD_184453 | JGI IMG/M metagenome (GOLD analysis project Ga0208041, IMG submission 184453) | Active sludge microbial communities of municipal wastewater-treating anaerobic digesters from China - AD_SCU002_MetaG (SPAdes) (version 2) | ecosystem: Engineered > Bioreactor > Anaerobic...
CTGTGGGCGATCACGTCCACCTTGCCCGTGGGAGAAATTTTTGCCAACTCTTCAATTCTTCGTCCCAGCAGAACGCTGTTGGTGACATCCATTTGGCCGGTTCCCTTCGGTTTGGGATAAACTCCGCTGGCGCCATAACGCCAATCGTAGGGGAAGGTGTAAAAAGTCTGGCTCTCACTCCCCTCGTTGACATCATACCCCTGCCCCGCAAACTCATCAATCAACCCTTGCGAATAATTATAATCCCATAGCAAATAAAATTTTTGTTTTATCACTTTATCAATAACCAAATCTTTATTTATAGAAATTAAATCATCACCCATCATCAATACATCCAAGAAGCTATCGCTTAAATCTGATAAATCAATTATTTTGTTAATATTCAGCCATACTAAATCATTTTTATTTTTTAATTCTGTTCCCAAAAGACCAGGCACAAAAATCACCGGCGTGCGGGATAAAATTTTCACCTCCGGTGCCGGATCAAAGAATTCTTCGGGAGGGGCAACCAGATCAATCGTGAATCTTTCGTCCGCGCGGCAAATGGCTACTTCATCGGGAAGGCGCAAGTTGGTTTCCGACGCATCAAAAAAATCTTCCGGCGGAGTTGCCAAATCAATCACCTCTCTTGCATCGGCATGGCAAATCGCCACCTCATCGGGCAAAAGAAATGGAGGCTCATTGACAACAAAGAAATCCGCAGGCGGAGTTGCCAGATTAATCGTGGTTGTCGCATCCGCATCTTCAATGATAATCTCGGGCAACTCTTGCGCCCACGAATAGGCGAACAAAAATATTGAGGCCGGCAAAAACAAGAACACTGGCAGATATTGCTTCATATGTTTAACCAATTTGAGGGGAATTTAAAATATAGTAAAACCCCATTAGAGCGATAAAACCACTAATTAAAACTAAAGGAATTGTTAGTGTCAAAATCAATATTTTCAAAAAATCATTCTCTTTGTATTTAACAAATAAAAAAGAAAAACATATCAATCCAACAAATTGCAAAATTTCAATCATCCCCGCAATTAAGTTATTTTGAAATGGTGGCAACAAATTAAACAAAAGCGGTAAATCATAAAATTCACCAGGATAAATTAGAATATAAATAAAACTAATCATCGGACTCCACAAAATCTCCGGAACCAGAAACATCGCCCCAAAAATCCCCAGCCAAACTTTTTGCCTTCTGTCCATAATTTTTTAATTTATCATATTTTTTTAAAACCTTATTTAAAAATTTCCCACTTGCCGCCCTCCTCCGCTCTCTTAATGATGTCCACCCGATCTTTTATTCTACCTTTCGGGCGAACCATCCCATAGGCAACTCCTGCGCCCAAGAATAAGCAAACAAGGAAAACGCGACCGGCAGAAACAAGAACATTGGCAAATATCGTTTCATATATTTAACCAATTTGAGGGTTATTAATTAAATAATATAATGTCATCCACGCAAGTATCCCGGTAGATAAAATTAAGAACGATGATACCAAGATAATAATAATTTTAATCGCTAAATTTATTTTTAATTTAAGCCGCATCAAAAAATAAATAAGGGCGATTAATCCTGTAAATTGAACTAACGCCATGATAACTCCCAAAATATTATTTTTAAATCCAGAAATTATTCCAATTTCCCAATTATAAAAGAAATCTGATGTTAAAAAAATATTAAAAACGACCCATCTTATCCCTCCCCATAAAATCTCCGGGACCAGAAACATCGCCCCAAAAATCCCCAGCCAAATTTTTTGTTTCTTACTCATAATTTTTATTCTATTTTTAAATTGATTTTTTATGATGCGATTTCAAAAATTTTTTTGACCAGACAAGTCCGCGCATAAAATGCGCGGGTTATCGGCCGCCTCTTCCCCGTTCTTGGATTAATCCCACCTGTTCCCTTCGTTCTCGCCTGTATCCACTTTCCATCTTTCCCGGTCAAATTTTTAAATCCCCGATTAATCAATTTATTTCTGATAAAATCATAGTCCGCTTTAATTTCTTGAATAAGATCATCATCTTCGGCAAAATCAATGCTAGCAACTTTTATCAATTCTGCAGTTTGGGAATCCTTGCCATGCCAAGCAATCGCGCAAAAAACAATTGATTTCAATTTTGCCCAACAATGGCTTTTAAAAAATGAATGGGCTAAAGTAACCACAGTTGAAATGCAGGATATGTTTCTCTGTCGTAAAAATCTAAATCTTTGTCATCTTCCCACACAAGCTCGGTGAAACTCTCATAGTCCTCGCTGTATCCTTTACACATTATAAATACACGATGAAACGGGTTAAGCCGTAGAACTATTTTTGCCAAAAATGGCGAAAGTGGTATCTCCATATTAAAAAGTTAAACTATCTTCCACACTAACAATCTCAAAAGTTTTCGTATGCCATTCGGATAACTTGTCGTAGTCCATGAATTGCACGCGCGTTTTGATTGGCACAAAGGCGTTGAGTTCCAGCTTACCCGTATATTCTACTTTTCTTACTTTATCCGCAACAATAAAAAAGTTAGTGTTAAAATCCTGTAATTCCAAAAATTTTAGTAGCGAGTTTTGAATATCTGTCGAGTGTTCTACTTCAAAAAGCACATTCGGCATTTTTCGAGCATTAAACCAGCAAACATCGACAGTCTTCGCTTTTCTCACAAGATGTTCGTATCCGAATTGGTAAAAATCGATTTGCGAGCTTATTTCGCCAAGTGTTTTTCCTAAAAATCGCTTATTTTTATCTTGGTTGGGCACAAATGTTTCGTATTTCTTCAACTTACCAATTTCTACGAGTAAACCTTGATAATAACTGTGATTAAAAAGTTCTTGTTCCCGCTTCGGTATTGCATCAGTCGGCAATATATCTTGCGGCAACTTATTTTTTTGCGATAACAAAGCCCATAGACCGGGTTTAATCTTGAAGAAAAATCGCTCGTCTTGAACGATACGACGAATACTCGCAAAAGGCGTCTTTGTTTTCCATTCTGCGCCAGACACTTTCAAAACTTCTTGATTGAGAAAACCCAGCGTCGCAAATCCGCCATTCTGTTCCATAACTTTTATTACTGCTTCGTGTTGCTTCATATTATTCAAGATGAAACTCAAAATTTTTCTTTATTCCGTTGCTCAAATCCCAATCGCCCTTTTTGACGCTCACCATCTTTCCGTTTTGGCAAGTGAAACTGCCGCTGGAAAGAAAATAAGGGGGGTCGGCAAAAATCATATCAATGGAATTTTCGGGCAGTTGCGCCATAATTTTTAGGCAATCGGCATTATAAAGCACAAAATTCCCTTTTGAAAAATAGGGTCTGTCGGCAACGGAAGCCAATATTTTTTTGTTTTTCGCTTCCATAAAATCAATTAAGTAAAATACGACTTAAATCGTGTTTATAATTTGGATTATACATCATCTCAATCAATTTCGGATATGATTTCGCATTTCATTTTTCATTTTCATCTCCAAAAATATTGATTGGCAAAACGGTGTTTTGCAAGAAAAAATTGGAAAATCCGTTAGGCGCCATTGACAGTTAGGCAAATCCTGATACAATTGAGGCGTAACCGTAAGGTTGCCCTGCCCATGGATTTGGGTCCGATATCCAAACTCCGCCTTAAACAAGCGGGGTTTTACGTTTCAGGCAAGTAATCTCGCCTTTAATTTACTGAGCATTAATATACAAATCGGATTGCTCTTTTAGGGTATGGAAGACATTGCCGGAAGCAATAACCATAATCTTTTTCCCTTTTTGTTTTAGAAATTTTGCCAAATAAGCAAAATCGCTATCGCCTGAAAATATACAAAATGTATTGTAATGGTCCATTAATCTGATAGAATCAATGCTGATCTCAACATCAAAATTGCCTTTGGGGATTTTTACAAAATAACCGCCGCCGTCATTTTCCAATCTTTTCAATATTTTTTCGTTTAATTCATTATTGTCCAAGTAATGCTTAATAATCTGCAATGGCTTGCTGACTTTAACAAAACCACAATTTTTAGCTTTTTTGTGAATATGCCACGATTGTTTGTGCGCACTGTCAAAACCGTAATAAAACAGCTTCTTCTCGCAAAATAGATTTAAAAAGCTACCCATCTTTTCAATATCAACAATCAAAAATTCATTTTCATTCATTAAACGACCGGCAATATCATACCTGTCCTTATCAAACCAATGATTAACGTTCCCAAAATCAACAAACCCAAAAATTTTACCAAATTCATCCATATTGATTCCCAGCGTATTCAGTTTGAATTCGTTAAAATTCATAGAATTAAAAATCACTCGGCTCGCTACCCTTTGTAAGAACAATAACTCCGATACGCCTTTGTTTTCAGACCAAGACGATTAAAATGTCGCCTTCGGCGACTTTTTGGCCTTGGGTGATTTTGATTTCTTTGATTTTGCCGTCAATTTCGGACAGAATCTCGTTTTCCATTTTCATCGCCGAAAGGGTCAGAAGTTTTTGCCCGGCCAAAACGATGTCGCCGGCGCGGATAGCGATTTCTGAAATGGTGCCGGCCAGCGGCGCGGCAACTTCTTTGGCGCCCAGCAAACGCTTGGGCATCGCCGTCTGCGCCACGGGCGCGGCCTCAACCGCGGTATCCGCGCCAAAACAAAACTCCTTGCCGTTGACGGCAACCCGCACTCCCCGCTCGCCGCAATCCTCAATTTTGATTTGATACTCCTTGCCTTTGCCGGTAAATGAAAATTCCATGTTAAAAATTAAAAATTAAAACGATAATGCAAAATTAAAAATTATGCGCCCAAGGCGCGCCCGCCTCCGGCGGGAAAAATCAAAATTCCGTCGGGAATTTTACCTTAATTTTTCATTTTGATTTTTCAATTTTCAATTTCGTTTGTCCGGTCCGCCAGCACCCACCGGGAAAGGCCGCCGTTTTGCGTCCCGCCGGCGGCATTTTTCACCTCTTGATAAATTTTGTGGGCAATTTGCGCCACGGCTTCTTCGTCAAAATCTTTTGGCTCGCAGACAATTTTCTTTTTAAGATATGGTTTGAGCATCATCTCGCGGATAATGCCGCTCTTTTCAATGTAATTGGTGTAAAAATCGCCGCGGACAAATTCTTCTTTTTCCAGCAATGCTTGAAAAAACGGAATCGTGGTCGCCACGCCGTCAATCACGGTTTCGGAAAGCGCGCGCTTGAGCTTGGTAATCGCCGCCGGCCGGTCCTTGCCGTAGGCGATCACTTTGGCCAGCAGAGAATCAAAAAACGGATAGATTTCCTGGCCGTCCTGCAAAAAACTGTGCACAAACACCCCCTGCCCTTGCGGCGGAATGTATTTTGCCACCGTTCCCGGCGCGGGCACAAAATTTTTGTGCGGATCTTCGGCGTTGACGCGCACTTCAATCGCCCAACCGTTCTGGTAAACGCTATCTTGCGCAAACGATAATTTTTCCCCCTGGGCAATTTTAATCTGCTGTTCCACGATATCAATGCCGGTAACCGCTTCGGTAACCGGATGCTCCACTTGAATACGGGGATTGACTTCCATAAAATAGAAATTTTTGTCGGCGTCCAGCAAAAATTCCACGGTCGCCGCGCCCTCATAGCGCAGATGCTCGGCGATCTTAACCGCCCACGCGCCCATTTTGGCGCGCAGATCGGCGTCCAGCGCGACGGAGGGCGATTCTTCCACCAGCTTTTGGAAGCGGCGCTGGATGGAACATTCGCGCTCCCCCAAATGCACCGCCTTTTTGCCGTCGGCCAGAACCTGGAATTCAATGTGCTTTACCCGCGGCAGATATTTTTCCAAAAAGAAATCAACATCGTCAAACGCGCCGGCGATCTGCCGCTGGGCGCCCAAAGACAGCGCCATCATTTCTTCATAGTTCATCTGTCCGTTAACCACGCGGATGCCCATTCCGCCGCCGCCGCGCTGGGCCTTGATAATGAACGGCGGCTTTATCTTTTCCGCCCACTTGATCAGATCTTTTTTGCTTTTGATGGAATTATCCGACGCCGGCACCGTGGGCGCGCCAATCTTTCTGGCAATCTTTTTGGCCTCAATCTTGTCTTCAAACGCGCGCAATGTCCGCCAATTCGGCCCGATGAACTTAATCCGGCTTTTTTCGCACATCAAGGAAAACCGCCAATTTTCGGCCAAAAAACCGTAACCCGGATGAATCGCGTCGGCTTTCGCCCCCTTGGCGAGAGCAATGATTTTTTCTTTGTCCAAATAACCGGACGACCCGTCTTTTTCCAAATAATAAAACTCGTCGGCAAGGGACGTTTCCAAAAAGTTTTTTTCCATTCCCGGGCGCGGGCACAGCGCCACGGTTTTGATGCCCATTTCGCGGCAAGTGCGGATGATCCGCAGAGCGATCTCTCCCCGATTGGCAATTAATATCTTTTTAATTTCCACCATAGAAAATAAATTCTAAATTCTAATATCTAAACTCTAAACAAAACCAAAATCCAAACTTCAAATTTCAAAAAAATACCGCTTGCGCTCTTGTTTTGACTTTTAATTTTTGTATTTTGAATTTATTTAGGGTTTAGGATTTGGGATTTGATGTTTGAATTTGGTTGGCGAGGCGGCGCACTTCTTCTTCTATTTTTTTTGACACATCGGCGCAAAGCCCGTGATAGGCCCGGGAATGCTTGTCCAATTTGGCGGCGATTGCGCGCTCTTTGGGAAAATCCAGCGGCCGGCCGATATTGACGCGGACGATTTTTTTGATCTTTATTTTGCCGTGCGGCGGAAAAACTTCGCGAGTCCCGAAAAACGCCGCCGGCAGAACGGGAATCCCGCTTTCCAAATGCAACATCCCCACGCCGGATTTAAATTCGCGCATAACGCCATCATAGGCGCGGCCGCCTTCGGGATAGATGACCACGCAGTAGCCCTCTTTAAGCATTTTTATCGCCGCGGCAACAGCCTGTTTTTTTGATTCGTCGCTTTTGCGGTTTATGGGAATTATTCCGCCCCACCAATAAATCAGGTTGCGCCACATCTTTTTAAATCCTGTGTATTGGTCAACTTGCGCCAAAAAAGTAAAGCGGCGCGGCGTAGTAATGTAACCGCTCATAAACCAATCCGAATGGCTCAAATGGTTTGACGCCAGGATAAAATTGCTTTTTTGGGGAATATTGTCCAGCCCGCTGATATTCTTGATCAGCAGACCCCTTACCGCTCCCCCGAGCGCCATTCTGGATAAAGTTGAAACAAAAGTATTCATCTTTTAATTTTTAATTCGCGGCCAGCAGGGCGCGCACTTCTTCTTCGGCTTTTTTGGCGATGGTCTCGCAAAGACGCAGATATTCCGGCGAATCGGCGGCGAGGCGCTCGGCCGCCGCCAGTTCCCCGGGAAATTCCTGCGGTTTGCCGATTGCCACAATCGCCGAACGATTCAGTTTCGCTCTGCCGCCCGGCGGCATCATTTCATAAGTGCCGATCATCGCCACCGGCAAGATCGGCGCGCCGGTTTGCAAATAAATTTTGCCCACGCCCCGCTTGAACTCGCGCATTTTCCCGTCCCGCGAACGCGCCCCCTCGGGAAACATAAACAAGTTATATCCTCTTTTGACAAATTCCACCGCCTTGACCGCGGCGCGGGCGCGCGAGGCGGGATCCTTGCGGTCAACGCGGATCGTCTGGCCCGTCCAATACATCAGATCGCGCAATGCGCCGGCAATCCCCTTGATCTTATCCACTTGGCCGATAAAAGTGTATTTCCGGGGCACGCACAAATAACAGCCGATCAGCCAATCAAGATGGCTGGCATGATTGGAAACCAAAATATAATTTTTTTTATTGGAAAAATTCTGTTTGCCCCGGATTTCTTTAATCAAAAACAGCTCAAAGAACCATCCCATCAATATCCAAGAAATAAACGACACCGGGCGCGTCATAGTTATTGCAATAACGCCGCGGCATTATCCAAAATTTCTTGGGCGCCGCTGACGATTTCATCAATGATCTCCTGGCAGGGTTTGATTTCTTTGACGCTCCCCGCGCAGGTGCCGCACAGCAACGCCGACAGATCGGCGTTGGCGCCGCCTTTGTTGCCGGCAAAACGCTCCGATTTGATCTCTTCGGGAAAAGGATTTTTGGCTTCAATCTTGCGCACCGATTCCACGAATTTGTTTTTGATCATCCGCACCGGATGGCCGGTGAAGCGCGCCACCACCGCGATGTCCTCATCGGTCGCCTTGATAACCGCCTCTTTGTAGCTTTCATGTATCTGGCACTCGGTGGCCGCCAAAAATCGCGTGCCGATCTGCACGCCGGAAGCGCCCAAAATCAGCGCGGCGGCCATTGTCCGCCCGTCGCAAATGCCGCCGGCGGCGATCACCGGAATGTTTTTGACCGCCGCAAACGCTTGCGGCACCAAACACATCGTGGTGCTCTCCCCGATGTGCCCTCCCGACTCAAGCCCCTCCACCGCCACCGCGTCGGCGCCGGCTTGCTCCATTTTCACCGCCAGGCGCACATAAGGCACCACCGGGATCACCTTCACGCCCGCCCGCTTAAAATGCGGCAGTACCGGCAGAGGATTGCCGCCGCCGGTCCACACCGCCGCGACTTTTTCTTTGATAATCACTTTTACCAATTCCGGTGCCCCCGGATTTTGCAATAAAAGATTCACGCCAAACGGCTTGTCCGTGAGCGCTTTGGTTTTCTTGATTTCTTCGGCCAGCCATTCCGAAGATGCAAACCCCGAACCGATCACGCCCATTCCCCCGGCGTTGGAAACCGCCGCGGTCAACACCGCTTCCGACACCCCGGCCATCCCGCCCTGGATGATGGGATATTTGATATTCAAAAGTTTGGTAAGTTTGTTATTTGCGAACATATTCTATGAAAATCCAAATATCAAAGTCCAAATGTCAAATCAAATCCAAAACCAAAATATCAAATATCAAAACAAAATTCGTGTATTTTATTTTGACGTTTGAGCTTTAATATTTGAGCTTTATTTGACATTTGTCATTTGGATTTTGACATTTATGCAGTTAACGGGTCTTCCTTTAATATGCCATTGGCTTCCCCAACCAGTTCGTCCATAATTTTTTTGACGGTGGTAATTTCTTTAACCCGCCACACATTGGCGCCGGCAAACACCAGCCCGTTGTCCAGATCGCCCTTGCGCGCCGCTTCCAAAGCTTTCAGGATGCAATAGCTTTTGTTGCACACCGGTCCGATGCATCCCTTGCATTCCTCGGGAAGCGCTTTGGGCGCGGTGCCGGCCACCACCTTGTCCACGAACGGCGTGCGCACCGCCCGGCCGGGCAGTCCCACGGGCGAACCGATAATCACCACATCGTCTTTTGTCGCATTGACATGCGCCTGCTTGAATTTGATGTTGGCGTCGCACTCTTCGGTGGAAACAAAACGCGTCGCCATCTGCACCCCCGCCGCGCCCGCGCGCAACATTTCAACGATATCCGCGCCGGTAAATATTCCGCCGGCGGCGATCAACGGCAGGTTAACGCCCGATTCCTTGATTTCTTTGAGAATGTCAATCGTTTTGCGGAACGGCTTGCCGTGGGGAAAACCCAAATGGCCGCCGGCGTCCGCGCCCTCAACCACGATCGCCGCCGCGCCGGCATCTTTGGCTTTCTGCGCCACTTTCACCGAAGAGGCGATGGAGAACATCGGCGTGTTGTATTTTCTTGCCATCTCAAAAGTGTCCAGGCGGAATCCTGCGCCCTGAATCACCAAGTCAACGCCTTCTTCCAGCGCCGCGGTGAGCAGTTCTTCAAACCGGCCGATCACCCCCATAATATTGACGCCGATGATTCCGTCCGGCCCGGCAATCGCGCGGGCTTGGCGAATTTCGCTTTTGACTTCTTCGCCGCCCATCATCCCCGAGATTGCCACAATCCCCACGCCGCCGTTTTTGGCGACATTGCCCGCCAGATTGTGCAACGACACGCGCACCGCCATCCCGCCTTGGATGATGGGATATTTGGCGGTTTTGCCGCCAATCGCCAGCGGCGGCAAAGAAAAACATTCTTTTCGCGCCGTCGGTTTTGCCGCCGTTCCTTGTTTTAAAAATTTTTCTTTCATTTCCGATTTATCCATCACCGCCACCGAAAAACGAACCTCGCATTTTAACACTCCGTCCACCGACGCTTCGCCGGCGAAATTGGCGATTTTTTCATCGTAAAAGCCCAACAGCTGGACCCGGTATTTGATTCTGTCTCCCGGCATAATCGGCGCCAAAAATTGCGCCCCCCGCACTTGGTAGGCTAAAAGATGTTTGTTTTTGTGGCTCCCGCCGATTTTTTGGCGCAACAGCAAAGTGCCGGTCTGGGCGATTCCCTCTACCACCAAAACTCCCGGCATAATCGGAAAATCAACAAAATGCCCGGCAAAAAAATCGTCCCGCGGCGAGGTTTGTTTATAGCCCACGATCGTGTCGCCTTCAATTTTTTCAATTTCATCCACCCACAAAAACGGCTCTCCGTAAGGGATAATCTCCTTTATTTGCTCTTTGTTGTAAAGCATAATTTTGATAAATCGTAAATCCCAAGCACCAAATCCTAAAAATATTCAATTCCCAACTCCAATATCCAAAACTTGAATTTTGAAATTTACTTTGCGATTTGGTCCTTGATGCTTGGAATTTACTCTATTACCACAAAAAAACCGGCAAGACAACCGGCAACCGCCGGCATCACAGCCACAGACCGCCGTCAACATTCAACACCTCGCCGGTGATAAAGCCCGCCTGATCCGACGCCAAAAATGCGATCGCGGCGGCCACTTCCTCGGGTTTGCCGGTGCGCGCCAGCGATGTTAACTTTTTCACCATCGCTTTCACCTCCTCGGGCATCGCCTCGGTCATTTTTGATTCAATAAATCCCGGCGCCACCGCGTTGACGCGCACGCCGAATTTGCCGACCTCCTTTGACAAAGTTTTGGTAAACCCGATAATGCCGGCTTTGGCCGCGGTATAATTCGTTTGGCCGAAATTGCCCCGCAATCCGGAGAACGACGACATACTCACAATATTGCCCTGACGGGCGATAATCATCGGCAATGCCGCTTTGGAACAGTTAAATACGCTGGTCAAATTGACATCAATCACTTTTTGCCACTCTTCGGCCGTCATTTTCGCCAGCGTGCGGTCTTTGGCGATGCCGGCATTATTCACCAAAACATCCAATTGGCCGAACCGCGCGGCAACGTCGGCCATCATTTTTTCCACTTCCCCGTATTTGGAAACATCGGCTAAAAAATATTCCGCCTCGGGCGCGCCCGCGCTTTTCATTTCTCCGGCGGCGGCTTTTAATTGTTCTTCCTGAAAAGAAATATCGTTGAGCGCGATCTTTGCGCCCATTGACGCGAATTTTCGCGCGATCGCCCGGCCAATCCCCTGCGACGCCCCGGTTACCAACACCACCTTGCCATTAAATGTGTACATTAATAAATCCAAATATCAAATTTCAAATGTCAAACAAAATCCTAAATCCCAATGTCAAATTTTAAAAAAGTATCTCTTTTCATCATTTGTCATTTGAACTTTGACATTTGTTTGTCATTTGTCATTTGAACTTTGACATTATTTAGAAGATTTCCGCCTGATATTGAACTTCCTTAATCGTCCGGCCGGCTAACGGAATATTTTCCATCGGAATATCTTTGACAATTTCGGGTATTTTAAACGATTGCGTAATTTCGCCGAAAACCCGATCCAAATTGGCCGCCGATCTTGATGCCAGCGCCAATCCCAAAAACGCCGCTAGCCGGTTTGACCGCTGAACGAACTCTGCCTCGCCGATCACGGTCATATTTTTCAGCAACGGCGCCAATCCGGCGACAATGGCCGCTTCCGAAGACAGATATGCTTGCGCCGAATAGTTTTCCTTTTTCAAAACCCGAAACATATTCTCGCCCGCGGCCGCGCGCCCCATTTTTTCCATTGACAAGTTGATAAAAATATCGGCCTCAAGAATCGTTTTGGAAATTTCAAATTGGCCGGCTTGAACGAACTCACCCGCCGCCAAATCCACCGGCGCGATGCCGAATTTTTGGCAAACCGCGATCAATCCCGATTTTTGCGCCATCGCGACCACCGGCAGATCGCCAAAACTCTGCTGTGCCACCGCGATATTCTCCGCCTTCGCGCCTTTCTCCAGCAGTAACTCCAAAACCGCCGCTAAGAATTCCGGCGACGTATTGTCGCGGAAATAACCGTGACTGGCTTTCTCCAGCGTCGGCAAAACGGCAATTTTGGCGTTTGCGCCGGCATCAATGCCGCCGATTAAATCCAGCGCCTTGCCAATCGCTTCTTTCTGGTCGTATTTCACCCGCCAGACCGCCACCGCCTCCGGATCGTTATTGCTCTCAACGGCAAATTCTTCGCCGATTTGATATTCTTTCTCCGACTTGTGGCCCCAACGATTTCCGGCACCGTCCTCCAAAACCAAAACATCATAGGGCTTATTGGGATGAAAAAGCGTCAAAATGGAAACTTTGGCCGCACCGCGCACCTTGGCGGCGCTTTCCGGCATTTTATCCAACACGATCAGGCAATATGGACATTCGGACACATAATGACCCCATCGCCGCTTGCATTTTTGGCATTCATAAAACATAATCTTGTGGTAAAATGTTATTGTTTTGAAATATTTAAAATATTCAACCAAACAATTCCCGGAAAAGCAACAACTGCCCGCCGAAGGCGGACGCGCCCGGGTGCGATTGAAAATTGGAAATTATCCCTCATTATATGCCAAAAACCTATATTTTGCCAGAAAAAAACCGCCTGCGGATGCAAAAGGTCTGGGGCAAGGCGCTTTTCGGCCCGGAAACCGAAATAAAACAAAAGTATGCCCAAACTCTGGCCCGAAAAAAATACAAAACCGTGATCACCGTGGGCGATTATTGCTCACACCACCTGCAATCCGATATTAAAATATTTGACAAAAAAGTCCAGCGCCGCAACTTTGACCAAAAGCACGCCTGCTCCATAAACGTCAAAAACCCGGCGGGCACCATCCAGAAAGAAAGCTGGGATGCCGTGCGCGAGGCCGTCAAAAAAACCGCCAATCTTTGCGTTGACGGCGAGGAAGACCTGCTGGTGATCCCGGCGGTGATTCTGGCAAAGCCCAAAACACTGGTGGTCTATGGCTTCCCAAACAAGGGCATCTGCCTTTTGGAAGCCAACCTGAAAAACAAAACCATCTTCCGCCTCGTCCTGAAAAGATACTTCACCCCCGCCAATTGACGGAAAAATTGATTTTGGTAGTATCAAAATATGCCAACCGATATCACGATAAAACAATCTAAACAGATTCTGTTGAGCAATTTGCGCAGTTTCAATTTAAGATTGAAACAGCCACTTTTGGCCTTGATTGAGCAAAATGAAAAGGAATTTGTCTGCGATTGCCCCGATGTTGATATTTACGGAGTTGGCGACACCGAACAAGAAGCCATCGTTGATTTTTCGGAAAACTTGGAAGATTCCTTCTATCTTTTTAAAAAAGAGGGCGAAAAAAATCTTGGCAAACAAATGATTCACATTTGGCGTTTTTTGGAAACAATCATTGAAGAAACCAATGCAACTGAAAGCAAGGCAAGTTGAGAGAATATACGAAAAATTAGGGATGGAAATAACCCAAACTCATCATAAACTGGCGTTTTTCAGATACAACGGCAAGATAATTATTAAAACTCGCCTTTCGCACGGCAACGGCGACGCCAAGGCCGCCGATAAAATCAGACAGGATTTTCGCTTGAGCGAAAAAGATTTTTGCGATCTGAGAGATTGCCCGATGGATAAAAACCGCTATGTGGAAATTTTAAAACAAAAAGGCATCATTGAAAATTAATAATATTCCAAAAAAACCCGCGCGGTTATACCGCGCGGGTTTTTTAAAAATAAATGCTTGACATTCAATGAAAAAAAAATAAGATAAGGCCAGCAATCGCAGGAGGTGCGATTATTTACAAATACAAAGTAGTTGTAAATCTAGAAGACATCGGCAGATATGATAACTTCGGCAAAGCGTTTGGGGCATTCCATGCTGGCGTCAAAAATTTGCTGACAAAGGGAACATCCCGGCAAATCTTGGAAACCGCTTGCTGGATTGAATACGATAAATTCAGTATAAGCTTCTATGAAGCAAGAGATATTGCTAATATTTGGGAACTTATGAAGGATGGTAAGCTCATAAGGACCAAAACTTCCGCAAGAGAGGAAGAGCTGATTCATATCGGCTTTGCGCCTTCGGTTGCCCTCTCCCGCATCGCCCAAAGTCTATGACGACAGCTCCGGTTCCGGAAAATTCCCCCCGGGCTCTTTTTTTATTCATTATGATTTTTTGAATATATGCACGGTAACCGAACCTCCCGCGCCGCTTTTAGCTCGCCGTAGCCTTGGCGAAGGCGGCCGATATATCAAGTATGGCGAAAGATATGCACTGTTACGCTACCTCCCGCGCCGCCGATGTTGTGCGTCAGACCGATGTTGGCGTTTTTGGCTTGCCGCTCGCCGCAATTGCCGCGCAACTGTTCGGCAATCTCATATATCTGCGCCAGCCCCGTGGCCGAAATCGGATGGCCCTTGGCTTTCAATCCGCCCGACGGATTGATCGGCATTTCGCCGCCCAGATTGATTTTCCCCGAACGGATCAACTCCCCCGCTTTGCCGAATCCGGCAAATCCCAAATCTTCATATGACAACATCTCCACCGAGGTGAACGCGTCGTGAATTTCGGCGACATTGATGTCTTGCGGCGACAATCCCGCCATCGCAAACGCCTTTTTGGCCGCAATTTGCGTGGCGGCAAAATGCGTCAAATCCTTTCTTTCAAAAGTCAAGATATAATCCGTGGCAAATCCCGAGCCGACAATTTCAATTTCGCCTGCTTCTTTGGAGACAACCGCCGCCGCGCCGCCGTTCACCGACAGCGAGCAATCCATCAGGCGCAAGGGCGACGCCACTTCCGGCGACTGCTTGATCTTTTCCAGCGACACCGGCCGTTGGTAATAATAGGCCTTGGGATTTTTCTCCGCGTTTTGATGGTTTTTAAACGCGATCAATTCCAGCGTTTGGCGATTATCGCCGTATTTTTGGCAATATTGCTGATAGACCAGCGCGTTTTGCACCGGAAACAGCAACCCCTCGGGCTGTTCCATCACCCGCTCGGCCGCCGACAAAATCCAATCGGTGGTCACCTCGGAACGGTTGTCCACCAATTTTTCTCCGGCCAGCACCAGAATGTTTTTAAACTCCTCGTCGCGCAGAAGCCGCAAGGCCGTCCAAAACGCCAGTCCGCCGCCGCCGCAAACCGCCGGCGTTTCAATGACAGGAACATTGGTTTTGAACAATCCGGAAAGAAAAGAAACTTTGTGCGTTTGGTGTTCTCCGCCCGCGGCGCTGGACACCCCGGAAAACACGATCGCGTCAATCGCGCCCATATTTGTTTTGCCGTCCTTTAACGCCTCCAGCGCCGCGTCAAACGCAAACTGCCACCAATGTCTTTGCGCATAATCAAATTTGGTCATTCCGACCCCTTTAACATACATTTTCGGATTCATATTTTCTTTAAAGTAATTTTTTCTGATTATTATTCATTGACTCAAAAATCCCGGCAATCTGCTTTTTTAAAACCGGCAAATCATCTTTAACTATGTGTCAAATTTTTCTTGGGTCAATTCCAAAATATTCATGAACTATTTTGTCGCGCAATCCGCAAATATCTCTCCAAGCAACTTCGGGATATTTTTTCCGGAAATCCGTTGAAATATATTTCGCCGCTTCACCGATAATTTCCAATCTTCGAAACACCGCGTCTTGTTTTTGATGATCTTTTAAAAAATTCCCCTCAAGAACCCCTTTCATTAGACCTACTGATTAAATATTTCCTACTGCAATTTCCATATTTCGGCTACGCCAAACTCGTCAGTCGTCGGCAGACTTTAAGCCAAGTATGCCTCCTTCTTCCTCATTCGGCTCGCGCGAAATCTGAAAATTTCGTTACAAAAATATTTAATCAGTAGGTCTATATAATTCTCAACGTATTCAATACACTCGGCGATATCATAAATGTAAATTTTTTGCGTTCTTTTCATTTTTAAAAATTACAAAATAGGAACTTGCTCAGACATAATTTGTTTTTTCAGCAAAGGATGCACATATCCATATTCCACCAGATCAATTTTCCTTTTTAAGGCATCCTTCAATTCGTTTTCCATTCCGATAAACCCCAAAAGACTCATATTGGAAGGTGTTTTGACCAAAATATCAATATCGCTTCTCTTTTTCTGCTCCCCGCGCGCAAACGACCCGAAAACCGCGGCGCGCTTCACTCCGTG
>Ga0208041_1001364_pt1 | contig 16223 bp, 15 predicted proteins | sample AD_SCU002_MetaG_FD_184453 | JGI IMG/M metagenome (GOLD analysis project Ga0208041, IMG submission 184453) | Active sludge microbial communities of municipal wastewater-treating anaerobic digesters from China - AD_SCU002_MetaG (SPAdes) (version 2) | ecosystem: Engineered > Bioreactor > Anaerobic...
AGGCGAGGGCGATGATGGCCGGGTTCGCCCGGGCCCGCGAGCTCGGCTACGAGGCCGTCGTGATGCTCGACGGCGACGGCCAGCACAACCCCGACGAGATCCCGGCCGTGGCGGCCCCGGTGCTCGCCGGCACGGCCGACCTGGTCATCGGCTCCCGGTTCCTCGATATCAAGGCCGATATCCCCGCCTACCGCCGGGCCGGCCAGACGGTGCTCAACGGGTTCACGAACCTCTCGGTGGACGGCGGCAGCTTTGCGACGACCGACTCCCAGTCGGGCTTCCGGGCGCTCTCCCGCCGGGCCCTCGAGAACCTGACCTTCTCCTCCGAGGGCTACAACATCGAGTCGGACATGATCGCCCACTTCGCCCCCCTCGGCCTGAAGATGGCCGAGGTCCCGATCTCGGTCACCTACGACGTCCCCCACAAGCACAAGAAGAACCCGGTCTCCCACGGCTTCGGGGTGCTCGCCCGGATCGTCGGGCTGATCGGGTATCGCCGGCCGTTGCTCTCCTTCGGGATCCCGGGTGCCCTTATCACCCTGTTCGGGATCGGTGCGGAGATCTACACGTTCTCCGAGTTCTACCGGAGCGGGCAGTTCCACTACATCGTCTTTACGGGCGGGTTTGCGGCGCTGATCCTCGGGCTGCTGCTCGTGACGTCAGGGTTGATTTTGAACTCGCTGGTGATGATCACGCGGGGATCCGAACCATATAAGGAGCATACACTATGATTGCAATCGTCCTCGGCACCCGGCCGTGATGCAGATCTCTACTTCAGGTGTTTTTAATGGTTAAAAAAGCGCTTATTACCGGTATTACCGGACAAGACGGCTCATACCTCGCAGAATTCCTCCTTTACAAAGGCTACGAAGTACATGGGATTATCCGGCGGGCATCGACCATCAATACCCCCCGACTCGATCATATCTATACCGACCCCCACGATGCCGGTGCACGCCTCTTCCTCCACTACGGCGACCTTTCCGACGACGAGCAGATCTCTCATCTCATCTATAACATCAAACCCGATGAGGTCTACAACCTCGGCGCCCAGAGCCATGTGCGGGTCAGTTTCGACACCCCTGAATACACCGGGAACGTCACCGGTCTCGGGACGACCCGGCTCCTTGAGATGATCCGCAGAAGCGGAAACGGGGTGAAGTTCTATCAGGCCTCGAGCAGCGAGATGTTCGGGGCGACGCCGCCGCCGCAGAAAGAATCTACGCCGTTCTGGCCGCGGAGCCCGTATGCCTGCGCCAAGATGTACGCCTACTGGATGACGCGGAACTACCGTGACGGCTATGGGATGTTCGCCGCGAACGGGATCCTCTTCAACCACGAGTCTCCCCGCCGGGGCGAGACCTTTGTGACGAGGAAGATCACAAGGGGAATCGCCCGGATCCTTGCCGGAAAAGAGAAGTACCTTTACATGGGGAACCTGGATGCCCGGCGGGATTGGGGATTTGCCCCGGAATACGTCGAGTGCATGTGGAAGATCCTCCAGCAGGAGAAGCCTGATGACTACGTTATCGGGACCGGGGAGAGTCATTCTGTCAGGGAGTACCTTGAAACCGCTTTCTCATACGCTGGCCTCGACTGGGAGGAGCACGTCAGGATCGATCCCCGGTACTTCCGGCCGACGGAGGTTGAAGATCTCATCGCAGATGCCGGGAGGGCCAGGGAGAAACTTGACTGGAAGCCCAGCGTGACCTTCTCGGACCTGACCCGGATCATGGTTGATGCGGATCTGAGGGAGGCAGGGCTTGAACCCCCCGGCGAAGGGGACGAGTTCCTTGCCCGTAAGTATCCGGACCGGTGGTGGACGAGAGATTGAAGCCACCAAGGGTCTGTTTCTACACCAGTGACTTTGGTTATGGTCACGCGGCGCGAGACATCGCTCTCGTCCGGGAACTGCAGGAGACCCTGCACGCCGAGGTCGTCGTCAGGACTGGCTCTCCCGCTGAGTTCATGTCCCGGTCGCTCCCCGACGCCGAGGTCCTGCAAGGGCCAAACGACCCTGGTGTGGTGATGGACGGTGCCACCGTGGACAGCGAGAGGACGCTCGCGACAGTTGAGCAATGGCTCTCCTCCTGGGAGGGCTACATCGCCAGCGAGAAGGCCCTCCTCCAAGACCGCCGGATCGACCTCGTCCTCTCCGATATTGCCCCGCAGCCCTTCCTTGCCGCGGAAGAACTCGGGATTCCGTCGCTCGGCATCTCCAACTTCACCTGGCACCTCATCTACACCCACCTCTTCGGGAAGACTGAAGTGACTGACCGGATCGCCGAGGCCTACCAGGCCGCCGATGGTGCTCTTCTGCTCCCGCTTCACGAGCCGATGGCAGTCTTCGGGAACCGGCGGAAGGTTGGGCCTGTTGCACGGGCGGTATCTCGGGACCGGGCGGAGCTTCCAGGACTTCCCTCTGGACGGCCACTCGTTTACCTCGGCGGCGGGCAGTCTCTCGACCCCGCCGTCTTCCGGGGGATCAGGACCGCACTCAGTGGGTGCACCCTCCTCGTTCCGTCATGGACCGATGTACCGGGTGCGGTCAGGATCCCTCCTGGCGAGACCGAGACCCAGGACTGGATTGCCGCCTGTGACCTGGTGGTCTCAAAACCCGGCTACAGCACCATCTCGGAGGCGATCCAGACCGGCGTCCCGATGGCTCTCTTCCGGAGGGAGGGGTTTGCTGAGGATGAATATCTCATCGGGGGCGTTGAAAGTTTGGGGATCGGGAAAGAAGTCTCAACGGCGGCTATCCTCGACGGGTCTTGGGCAGAGGACTTAGAGGACCTGATGGACCTTCGAGAGAACTTTGATAAAATCGATGATCTCTTCAAGAGAGACGGCGTAAAAGATTGCACTGATATAATCCGGGAGATGGTATGATGTTCTGGGAGGAAAAGAAAGTCCTCGTCACCGGCGGGGCTGGATTTCTCGGCTCCTCTCTGGTGAGGACGCTGGAGAGGCACGGGCTTGCGAAGGAGAACATCAGTGCGCCACGGAGCCGGGATCTTGATCTGCGGCGGTGGGAGAACTGCGTTGAGGCAGTGCAGGACGTCGACCTCGTCATCCACCTCGCGGCGAAGGTCGGGGGCATCGGCTACAACATGGAGAACCCGGGCTCCCTCTTCTATGACAACGCCATCATGGGAATCCAGTTGATGGAGGCCGCCCGGCAGGCCGGTGTCGCGAAGTTCGTCGCCGTCGGGACGATCTGCGCCTACCCGAAGTTCACGCCGGTCCCGTTCCGGGAAAAAGACCTCTGGGATGGATATCCCGAAGAGACCAACGCCCCCTACGGCCTCGCAAAAAAGATGCTCCTTGTCCAGGCCCAGGCCTACCGGCAGCAGTACGGCTTTGACGCCATCTATCTCCTCCCGGTGAACCTCTACGGCCCCGGAGACAACTTCAACCCGGCAAGTTCGCATGTCATCCCGGCCCTGATCAAGAAGTTTGTCGAGGCTGTGGAGAGTGATGCAGAGAACGTCGAGGTCTGGGGTACCGGCGCCGCATCCCGTGAGTTCCTCTACGTCGATGACGCCGCGGAGGGGATCGCGCTTGCCGCCGAACGCTACGACAAGCCCGCCCCGGTGAACCTTGGAGCGGGCTTTGAGATCACCATCCGCGACCTCGCAAGCCTCATCGCCGACCTTACCGGATTTACAGGTGAGCTCATCTGGGATACTGCCAAGCCCGACGGCCAGCCCCGGCGGTGCCTGGCTGTCTCCCGTGCAGAGCAGGAGTTCGGGTTCCAGGCAAAGACGTCCTTTGAGGAAGGATTGAAAGCTACAATCGAGTGGTACAGGCAGACAGGCAAGGAGGGGCGTACGTGAAGATCCTCGTCATCTGCTCGACGCTTGACCTGAAGTATAAACTTGGGTGTACCCCATCCTGGTGGCAGCTCTTAAAAGCCCTGCACGAGATCGGGAACGAAGTCATCGCTGTGCCATACCTCGGGGATCCGGTCGACTCACCCTGGTGGAGGACGTATCCCAACCCCTGTAGCGAGGAGAGTAAACTTTACAACCGTTTCCTCGACCGTAAGAAGCGGTGCGGAACGCTCTCCGATTATAATGAGAAGCCCAGCCGCATACTGAACCTGCTCGCGGAATACCATGTCCGGCGAAGGTGGGAGAAGCACATCCTCGATATCCTCTCCAGGGAGAAGGATGTCGATGCCGTCTTCATCATGAATGTCCCGATCAACCACATCAAGGGCATCCCCACCAGGGTCCGGGAGGAGTATGGCATCCCTGTCGCATACTACGACGGCGACATGCCCACGATCCTCCCGAAGTACGCAACCGGCAGAGGGTTCAAGTTCAACTATTACGTCGACGCCGACCTTTCGGAGTTCGATGCCTTCTTCACGAACTCGAAAGGCGTCATCCCCGATCTCGAAGAGCTGGGCGCACAGAACGTCCACCCGCTCTACTACGCTGCCGATCCCGAACTCTTCAAGCCGGTCGATATCGAAAAGGACATCGATGTCTCCTTCTTCGGCTACGGCAGCGAGTTCCGCGAAGAATGGATGACGAAGATGATCGCCGAGCCCTCGATGCAGCTTCCCAGTGCGAACTTCAGCGTTGGGGGCAGGGGCTTTGGCATTCCCCTGGGTAAGGCCAACCTCATCGGCGACCTCTCATACAGCGCCTTTCGGGAGTTCTGCTGCAGGAGCAAGATCTGCCTGAACATCACCCGGTGGTCGCACACGAACGTCTTTGCGTCGGCAACGGCACGGCCGTTTGAACTGGCGGCGTATGGTGCGTGTATTGTCTCACAGCCGTATAACGGGATTGAGGAGTGGTTTGAGGTTGGGAAGGATCTTGTTGTGGTAAACAACGAGGATGAGGCTATTGAAACGTACCAGAGATTACTCTGTTCAGATGAGGAGTGCCAGAAATTAGGAGAAAATGCTCGAGAAAGAGTATTCAAAGATCATACGTACTATAACCGTGCTGCTTGTGTATCAAAAATTTTGAGAGATTGCGACGTACACCTTGAGATCTGCAGAGAACAAGCATATCCAAAAATAGACGGGAGAGTTCTCGGCTCAATATGAATATCAGCTCACTTGTATTGCGATAGAACACTGAAAAAAGAACTAAATAGGCTATGTCCAGAGGCCAGAGAACAGTAGCATGAATAAAAACCATGCGACAACGCCGTTAAGAGAACAACTGAAGGGGATTTAATTGGCAAACCTGAAAGTCCATGAATGAAGGAGTCTACAAAGATGCACGTCGTTTATTTACATCCTCACTTCACCTATCCAGGAGGAGCAGGTAATTTTGTTCTCGAAACTGCAAAAAAATTGGTTCAATATGGGCTCAAGGTAACTATTATCGCCCAGAGCGGCTCTTCAGAGTTAATCCAAAACTGCCAAGGGATCCATTTTATATTCATAGGGGGTCCCCTTCCAAATACCTTTGCTTATTGGTTGCAATACTTCAAAATATATAAAATGGTCGAGAAGATCCTTGATGAAATCGATCCAGACATCATCTTTCCCCAAGTCTTTCCTGCAAACTACTGGGGCTTTTTATATAAAAAGCACAATCCCAAAATTCCATGTATCTGGTTCTGCCATGAGCCCAGTGCATTTGTTCATGAGAAACGGATAATTAATGGGTTACCCATAGGCATGCGTCTCCTTGCAGAGGCAGCAAATCCAGTTATGAAAGTACTCGATAAAAAACTCGTTTCCCAAGCTGACTTTATATTTGTTAATAGCCACTTTACCGCAGAGAAGTGTAAAAAAGTATATGGCGTATGTCAAACAAAAGTAGTATACCCGGGGGTAGATATATCGGAGTATCCTCCTCACCAATTCCCAAAAGAAGACTTTATCCTTTGCGTCTCTCGATTAACAAGGTTTAAGCAGATTGACTTAGTTCTGGATGCACTGAACCTCCTAAAGCAAAGCAACGAGGTTAGTAAGCAGTTAATCGTTGTTGGTGACGGTGAAGAGCGAACAAACCTTATAGAGCAGAGCGAAAGACTCAAATTAGAAGAAAATGTTACTTTTACCGGAAAGTTAAGTAGGGATTTACTTATTTCTTATTATGCAAGGGCTCAATGCGTCGTGTTCCCCACTAAAGACGAACCATTCGGGATTATCCCTATTGAAGCACAGGCCGCTTGGACACCAGTTATAGCGACACGGAGCGGGGGGCCAATGGAAAGTGTAATTCATGGAGTTACAGGGTTTCTAATAAAACCTGATTCTATAGAAGAATTAGCCGAAAAAATTAGATATCTGGATAGAAACAAGGAGATCGCAGAATCAATGGGGTTATTAGCGCGAGAAAATGTTTCAAATAATTTTTCATGGGCTGAAACAAGTAAATGTCTCTTAGAGACATTTAAAGATTACATCCATTAGGGGGCTATTAAAACGCATGCAATTATTTTCGCTGAAATTTCAACACCTATATTCAGCAAAAAATATAATGAATTGCATCAAAAAGGAAGATATTTCTTTCCCAGTATATTCAATCATTAGTTAGGAGGCTGGCCTTGAAAAAAATCAGCAAGAGATTCGAAAATCTTTTTGTCGTGGGCGATTTGGATAAGACTCTTGCAATAGCAGGGATCGTCAGCTCGCTAATATTACTAGTCTACTTAAATAGGACATTCAATAGTGAAGTCTATGCACTAACAGGAATCCTTACGTTAACATCATGCGTGCTTTGGTTAATTATCCGAAAGAACCATACTTTTGACTTTCATCTGCCCGAATCTTACTCTCGTACTACCATTTGGAATATCTGCTTTTTTACTCTATATACATTGAGTATACTGTCAATTTACTTAAGACCAAATTACTATGAGCGTCCTCTCATCTATTTTCTCCTAATCGCACTGATGGCAAGTGTACTCGCATGTGGAAGCCTCTCTTCAACAAGGAGCCATGCTTATCTTATTATCATCCAGATTATAATGCTTGGGCTGAATATTGCTTGGTCACAGTTGTTAATCTTCCCAGACTTAATAGGATTTGATCCGGGATATCATCGGGCTCTTACTTATGAAATTCTTGATGCTGGATCTATTCCCACAGAATATGTTTACTCAGGTAGACCACTCTTCCATATCATTATAGCCCTAACATCGCTCACTACTGACTTCCCTTACAAATTCGCGACAATGCTGTCGGTAGGACTAGTACAGATTATCTGTAACGCAATATTTATCTTCATTACCTCTAGTAATCTCTTTAAGAATTTCAAAATTGGATTGCTTGCAAGCCTCTTAGTAATTATTGCTGACAATCATATCTTCATGTCCTTCATTTCGATCCCAAATTCATTTGCAGCAGTGTTCATTCCGATCATTATTTACCTACTTTTGATCAAATTAAATGGTGCAACCGACTCTATCTTTATCGGTCTAAGCTTGTTTCTAATGATCTCCATTATTCTAATTCATGACCTTACGGCCGTATGCATTGTTCTTCTGCTTTTTGTAGCTTGGAGAACATTTACCATTTCCCGAATATTCTATTTGGATGACATGAAACGACACTTCAAATTACTCGTTCCAATTAGCTTTGCAGTTATAATGATTACATGGTGGGCATATTCCTCAAATAGCTTGTTAACATTAGCACAACTCCTTGAGCAGGGATTCAGCGCGCGTTTTTTCGATAAAACTCCAATTGAACTCAAGGAGATTATAACAAGCACCTATCCCTCAGGTGAAATGATATTTAATAATGCAGGCATGTTTCTCTTTTTTGCCCTCTCATTTATAGGCATTTTTTTCATGATCTCCAAGAAGGGAAATACCTCCACTTTGACCATGGCACTAACTAGCCTAACCCCGCTTGCGGTGGGTTTTTTTTCACTCATACTAGGGTACTCGCTTGTTGGACACCGATGGTGGTATTTCGCCCAGATCCTTATGAGCATCCCTTTGGCAGTCTCAATATACATAATTACATCATGGAAACTAAAACAAACCCGATCTAGAAATACCTTCCTCTTTATTTTCATCGCGATATTGAGTATACTAAATATTATGAGTCCTGCAGCGAATATAGACAACAGCATTTTTTCACCAAACACCAGTATGAGGTCCGCCCTTACTGAGGCAGAACTATCTGCCACTACAATTCTAGAAAAATACGAGGACACTCCAAAGACAGACTTTTACTATGCAACTCGTTTGAATTACCTGGGGGACTATAATGTTGATCGTTTTTGTCCAGAAGTGTCTCAACGTCATTTCTCGGATCTTCAAGATAATCTAATCCTTATAAGAAAAGAGATAATTGACGATGTATTCCTTCTCTATAACTCATACTATAAGTCAAATTTCAATATAAAAACTACACTTGAACAATCAAACTTCTCCATGATTTATGATAATGGTTCATTATATGCATTCATCGGAGAGCATGAACATCATTAACCCAAAGAGCAAAGGTTTGATTCAGAAAAAGAGTATTTGAAAGAACGACGGAGACAGGGACTCTTCTCGCACACCTTGCCGGGATGAGTTTCGATACCATTATGCGATCAGGTGTACACTTTTATTCCGCCCAATCTGTACACTTTTACGCCGCTGTTGACAGAGTGACATGGCATGGTCACGTTCATAGCGGATCCATTTCCACTGTTTCCGTTTCTTCATGCAGACCTCCACGCGTCCATGCTCAAGCAGGATCCGATAGATCGTATTATGGGGAATATGCATCCCTTACTCCTCTTCGATCTTCTTCTCAAGATGCGTCGATCCGAGAGAATACTGCTCATGAGCGGTCAGGACGAGCGCTTCAGTCTCGTGCGGGATCTGAGCGGGCTTTCTTCCCGGCGCTTGTGGATAGGGATACAAGCCGGTCTGCCGATACAGGGCGATAATCTGGTAGATCCCTTGCCTGCTGACGCAATGATATTCTGCAAGATCCCGAACGGGTCGCCCTCTCTTCCACTGACGAATGATACCCCGGATATCACGGTTGGAGAGCTTACTCACAGCCAAGATATAAACCTGGTGTCAAATGATTGCGAGATACTACAGAGTTCAGTACTTCGCTAAATTCTCCTCCCCTCTTCTTCCGTTTAACTCCGCTCCACTACCCTTTTTCTAAACCGGGTGCCGTAACATGAGAATTCCCTTCACCATCCCCATTGATGCCCGGATAGCCTCCCAGATTATGGGCTCTGTTGAATACCTCAACAATCAAAACAACTCCAACCGCTTGAGGTACCTTGGTGAGGTTGTGGAGAATGAGTTTGATCTCCTTGACCTGATACCAGTACTTCCGTGCCTTCAAATCCCCGCCGAATCTTCTTTTGAGAACTGAAAACGCCGTTTCGACTTTGTTCCGTTCCCGGTAGTGGTTTGTATCGAAGTCGGCGAACATCTCCTGCCGGTACTTTCCTGACTGGATCTTCTCCTGTCACATTCAGACCAGTATCACCGAATCCGCCCCGGTCTCTTTCCCAGAGCCGGCGGTGAAGATCTTCAGAATCATAGCCCATATCCATGACGTAGCATTCGGTTCTTCGGATCTGTCCGATCAGTGACTTCGCATGGATGATGTCATGTACCGGTTTCTGCGAGATCTTTTCGACCAGGATAACCTGTTTGTGGGTATCCACACGAAGTACTGAACTCAGAAAAATTCTCGGACTGCTTGGAAGCAAGTATGAAAAATACTACCTTTGAACGGAGACCTGCGGAATGTGAGAAAATACAAGGATCTTGCGGTTTTCAATTATTCAGAGTGAGAATTCGTTTACTGCGGATGATGGGACGTAAGTGGGATAACAGAATTTGGAATTAAGGTATGAAAATTAATCTAAATTCATCCCCATCTCACCTTTTTTGCTATTTGGTAAAACATACTAATTAGATTATAAATGGTGGCATGCAGTATCATAACCGGGAGTGATCTCAGATTATATCTTTTTGCCAAAAAAAGGTGATGCTTCATTAAAAATCGTGTATTATTTCTTATTGTCCAATAAGCGTAGCCAAATTCACTCATTGTCCTCTGCCCTCCTGTGTGTGCTTGTGAGCGTGGTAGATGGTAACAATAAGCGTTCGGAGTAAAGATTATTTTTTTCCCTTTCTTTAAAGCTAATATTTGAGGATCTGTTTCCTCACGATAACCATTTTTGGGATAATCCACATCATATTCAATTTCTGAATAGATCTCCTTTTTTGCCAAAAAGCACGCGTGGACAAACGGAACTTCTATTGGAGCGGGTAAGTCTACTCCAAAATGACCCACAAAAAGGTTGTAATCTATTAATTTTGTTTTCATATTATTACATCGAATAAGCGCGTCTGGGTAGGTTTCATTCTCTTTCAAATATATTATGCGACCTGCAATAATGTCCGCATTTGTATTTTCCATATCATAATACAATTTTCCGATATAGTTTTGGTCAAATACTACATCATCTTCCCCAAAAGCGACATATTGATTCTTTGATTCTTTGATGCCAGTCAATCTAGCTTTTGCAGCCCCTTTTTGAGAGGAGTGTCTGATATATCGAATACTCGTCCCACATTTCAGTCCCATGATCACTTCTCGTGTCGAATCTGTGCTCGCATCATCAACGATAATTATCTCATCAACATACTCCTGCCTAACATATGATGATAGTGTCTTTGATAAGACTGATGCACGATTATACGTAGGGATGATTAGGGAGATCATTATAATATTGTTTACTTTACCAAAACATTAGCATTTCGCTTAATTATTCCATTTAGGCTTCGTTGATTTTACTAATCCAATTATATACTAGGGAATGGATCATGTATGAATTTCTCTGCGGTTCTCCGCACTGCCTTGATGTCCTATGATTGGCTCTCTCTCCTCGTGGTCGCCAAATGACTTTTTGAAATATTCAGAAGCAGTCTTTGTGGCGAGAAATACAGAATTCCCGGTTCAGTTTATCATTTCAGAATCCTGTATGTACGCTCTAAACTCCGGTTCGGTGTTTAGAGTTCGATCTCTAATTCCTCTAGCAATCGTTAAAGTGTCCTCTGCTCTACCGCCTTCAGATCGACATCCTCGTTGATATAAGGAATCTGACATCAAACTCCAACATGGATCAACTGCTTATGATAAAAGAAAGGGTCGATGAGAGGAATACATGCTTCATACCGATTATTGTTACGGTGCTGAAGGGGGAGAGCAGGACGAGTTCTTTGCCTATCCATGGGGGCTCCGGATCAAGCATTCATATTCTCAGTGACGATTTGTTTAAGCGTACTACCAGCACACATCGCTGATTTCTGCACCTCCGGGATACGTGCCTCCAAACGATTCCTGATCCTGGCATTCACATCCAGCATGGATACAATCCGGGCAGCGACAGTCTCTGCCTGCAGATTTGCAGGATCAAGGCAGTACTTGAGATGGCCGAAAATATCCTGATTTATTCCCTGCGCCTTGATGCTGTATGCGAAACTCAATGTCGGTACGCCTGATGAAAGGGCGGCGATTGTCGCGTGCGTCCGAGCACCGGCAAAGAGAGACATCTGACATATAATCCACTTCGTCTCCGCAGCGGTATATTTAGGTGATACCAGAATTATATTTTTGCTCTTTCCCTGGATTAGTGAAAACGCTCTCTTCATAAACGCATAATCATCAGACTGTGGGATTGTTACATGAGGAATTAGATACACTGGCATTTCCGTCGTTTCTGCCACCTTAGAAATGGTCGATGCTGCTATCTTGACCCACGCTTCAAGGTTTCCTTCAGTAACGTACTTTGCCATGAGAGGGCTTAGGTTTAGACCGACTGCATCCTCCTCAAAGGATATCTCCTCTTCGATTCCTGCTGGCTTTACTGGATCCATAAGGAAAGCAGGATCTGCGACGGGGTAAACATTACGAGTGACCCCGAGACTCTTAAGATATTCATACGTAGCCGATTCCCGCGCGAAAATCCCAGTAATGCCCTGAAGGTGGTCACTCATATACCGCTCATAGTCGGGCATTGCATTGAAGGGACCGATCGAGGCGCCCCAGATCGCTAAAGGTTTTTTATGCGCGAGAATAAGGTCGTCAAAGGCGTTAAAGGAAACCGGTATCCCATAATCCAGCGAATAGTTATCGCCCCCAACAGAGAGGATGGCTGTGGCAGGGGTAATGTATGGAATCATTTCCCGATAAATCCATGAGTAGTATGAATCCCTATTGAAATAATACTGATAAATCCTTTTCCAAAGCGTTGGTTTCCAGAGATATTGGAGCACATTCTCCCTCGGAAGTTTCTGTGAGGCAAGGTGAGTAATAGCATCATCAATCTCTTGTTCACCTTGTTTTCTGAACTGTTCGTCATTCTGAAAATGACTCAAGCACACGAACTTCGGATTTTGAAAATATGCCCGTAGAATCTTTGTCGTACCGCGGACAATCGCCTCACACCCCCGGTTTGCATAGGGCCCGTTTCCGGCCAGAATAAACAGCGGTCTTTCGTCATCCATGATTACTGCCCCCGAACCTCCTTTGAATATATCGAAGGGTTCTTACCGGGAAGGTAATAATATTTGATACTTGTCTCCTTGCCACCAGTCGCCGCAGATCCGCCCCCATTGCCTCCCAGAGATGCTCGGCGTCCCGCTCCCCGGCGCCCCAGCGATCCCGGCTCGCGACCCGCATCCGCTCCTTCAGGACAACCTCCTGCCGCAGGAGCGGGTTCTTAGGCCTTGCCGGAGCCACCCGCTTCTTCGGAGCGCCCTCTCGGTCGAGGTACAATCTATACGCCAGGTGCTTTCGCTTGACTGCCACGACCCCACCCTGGCTCTGCACCACCCGCTCGACCGGGATCGAGTCAAGACGAACTCCCCACCCCCGCTCGAGCACCTCCCGCACCGCTGGCGAGCGCACCAGCAGAAGGCTCATCCCCCGGCTGTCCCGTGAGTACTCCAGCAGCCAGGCGTCCATGCAGGTGACGTCCGCGCACTCGGCAAAGACATCATCGCAGTAGTTGCAGGCCGTCGGCGTGAACCACCGGTTCGTCCAGGCCTCGGCGATCCCCTCGTTCCAGAAGATCTTGTGCTCTTCGCCGTCTGCGGTCGTGAACGAGAAGTAGAAGTTGCTCGCCGGGCGGTCCGGGCTCTTCCCGCGGTAGCGCACCCCGGTCACCTCGCCCCGCACCCCGGCGAGGGCGGCGATGTAATCGGTGAAGTGCCTGCTCTTCAGCTGCCCGCAGGTGAGGCCGACGGTGACGACGATCCGCTCCCGGAGTTTCTTGTTCCGCTGCTGGGCAAGCCGGATCGCCTTGAGGAAGCATGGCAGGCCAGTGACGGCGTAGCGCCCCGGCACCTCGAGGACCTGCCGGATGACCCTCGAGAGTTCCGCCGGGTAGTAGGCCGAGCCGGCCCCGATGCGCACGTCCTCAGGGGTGTCGAAGACCCGGAAGGCGAAGAGTTTGTCAGGGTTGCCGGTGGGGGCGACGAAGATGACATGGTCGACGATGCCCTCGGTGAGCAGCGTCTCCAGGAGCCAGGTTGCCATCCCTCCCGAGGCGCTGGTCGCCCGGTGCTTCTCGGAGTACCCGACGTAGGAGGCAAGGTAGTAGCCGGTCTCGTTAAGGTGCTGGATCCCCGGGACTGCCCCATAGAGCCGCTTGCCGATCGTATCCTCGTTCTCCCCCGAGTCAGCAAAGGGGCAGGTCTTCAGGCAGAGACCGCACTCCGTGGTGCAGGGCGAGACGGCGACCGGGTTGTAATCGCCGTAGCGGTTCCATTGCATCGCAAGGACGCCCTGCGGGCAGAAGGCGGCACAGAGGCCGCAGCCGATGCAGAGGTCGCGCTCGACAACGCTGTTCATGACAGATGGTTTCATACGATGATTCTCCTGAGCGCTGGAGGCAGGTAGGACTCAAAGAGCCCACGTTCAAACTTATTGAGGCCGAACTCCCAGACAGCCACAAGGTAAAACAGAGCAATGCCCGCTCCGGCGATGGCGAGCGTGGCCAGGGCGGGAAGCGGGAGGATCCCCCCCAGAGTTGCCGCCGCAACCCCGATGAAACCGGTCGCGACAATCCCGGGGAGCATCGACCGGGTGAAGGTGTGGGCCCCGACCCCGAGCACCCGCGTCGCGTACCAGGGGGTGAAGACAGCGTTCTTCAGGGTGAGGACGATCGCCCCCGCGGCCGCGACCCCGTAGTAGCCAAGGCCGGCCAGGAGCGGGAGGGCGATTGCGAGGCCGAAGTTCCCGAACCCCATGAAGAAGGTCACGATCCCCGGCACCCGCACCCGGTTGTAGGCGACGTTGATCGAGAAGAGAGGCAACACTGCGAGGTTGACCGCGAGGTGTACCGTCAGGAGGACCATCAGCGGTGCGAGGAAGGCGAACTCCTCCCCCACCCAGACCGTGAGGAGAAGCGGGGCAAGTCCGCAGACGAGACCGATCGGTAGGGCCATGGCAAGCCCCATCAACCTGACGGCGCTCTTCGTGACCCGGATCAGGGTCTCGGTCTGTTTCCGGGCATAGTAAGAGAGGATTGTCGGCGTCAGGACGCCGGAAAGCATTTCGGCGACCGCCCGCAGGAGGATGACCCACAGGAGGGCGATCGCATACTCCCCGGCAGACGTCGCCCCAAAGAGGAGGTTCACGACGATGAGGTCGATCTGGAGGAAGAGGAGAGAACCGATCTGGTTGATAACCACCCACCACCCCATACCGCAGAGGTCCCGCACCCTCCTGCGGTCAAAGGATCGGATTGAGATCCGGAGGTGCGGGCAAACCCGCCGGGCGAGGACGATCGCGACCCCGGAGGCCACGACTGCCCCGGCCAGGTATGCCCCGCCGATGAGGGCAAGGTCCGGGCCGAAGAGGGTGAAGAGGAGGACGATCAACCCGGTCTGGACAAGTAGGTTCGTGAGGTTGACCCAGTTCTGGAGATCGAGGCGGTTGTAGGCGAAGAGTTGAACCGTGAAACTCCCACTCCAGGATCGGATCAGGAAGGCGGCAGAGACCCCGAGGAAGAGAAGGACCGCACCGGTCTCCTGCCCGGCCGGGACATGGAAGATCGATGGGGCGAAGTACGCGACCACGAGGATGACCGGGACCATCAGGAGGATGACCGCAGTGAGCCCGAAGAGGGACGTGTTGAACGTCTTATTCGCGGCTGTGTAATCTTCTCGCTGGAGGTCGACGGTGAGGAACCGGGTGACGGCGGTGTTGAGCGACTGGACGACGATCGCCACGTACCCCGTGATCGAGGTCGCGAGCGGGATGAGCCCGTAGGCCGCGACCCCGAGGGTATCAATGAAGTAGGGAACTAGGAGCACCCCGATGACAATATTTACCAAGAAGTAGGCGATATTCGCTGCGAGGTTGCGGGGGAGCTGAGCGGCAAAGCCTCGTGTGGCTGGTGTGTTGTCTGGGGTGGTGGACGGCATGGATATACTACTGGCTGGGATGGTGCTGGCTCCCCGAAGGAGTACTCACCTGCGGGTTTCTTATCTTACAGATTAGTAACGGCGGTATGAAATGCCTGCCGGATTTGCTCTTTAGGGGTGGTCGGTCTTAGATGGGTGGGGCTGTTCTGCGACTATGAACGGCAACGTCGTTTAACGCTTCTTCCGCCGGGATTATGACGAACAAGAGGATGATTGCAAGTTAACCTGGCACACTTTTTGAACACCATCAATGACCGGGGGAAGTGCTGGCCGCCTGGTGGAAGATGCCATCCGCGCCCGGGAAGGAGGCGCAACTCGCACCTTCGGTACTCCAACTCCGTTCCTGGGCGAAGCATCGTTCCTGGCGGTGCTTTTGTTCCAGCCTCGAAGTAGTTACCCGGCTGGGCTTGGTGGCGAGATTGTCAATGATGACGACGTCGTGATTTTGTGCCAGGGTGTCTGCAAGGTTCGAGCCGATGAAGCCGGCGCCGCCGGTGACGATGCAGCGCATGAAAAATCTATGTTGGGGGGCGGTTTAGGGCTTTCTGAATGTGCCTGGCGTGTACGCTTTAAGTCCTTTCAAAGTCGTCCTCATACCGCACAATGTCATCCTCGCCCGTATACTCCCCGATCTGCACCTCGATCAACTCAAGCGGCAGCATCCCGGGGTTCGCGAGCCGGTGCACCGTCCCCGCGGGCACGAACGTGCTCTCGCCGTTCCGGAGGAGGTAGGTCGCATCACCGACCGTCACCTCGGCGCACCCGGTGACGACCACCCAGTGCTCGGAGCGGTGGTGGTGCATCTGCAGCGACAGCCGCCGTTTCGGGGGGACGGT
>Ga0208041_1001370_pt1 | contig 16192 bp, 9 predicted proteins | sample AD_SCU002_MetaG_FD_184453 | JGI IMG/M metagenome (GOLD analysis project Ga0208041, IMG submission 184453) | Active sludge microbial communities of municipal wastewater-treating anaerobic digesters from China - AD_SCU002_MetaG (SPAdes) (version 2) | ecosystem: Engineered > Bioreactor > Anaerobic >...
AGCGTGGGGGACGTATCCCCCACACCCCCTCGCCGCTTCGCGGCTCCGTGTGGCGCTGCGGCGGCGGCCTTCGGCCAGTCGCCGACAGCGCCGAGCACTCGGCCTCACGCGCTTGCGCGTGTGGCCAAAACTTGGGGGGTGCGGGGGAATCATTCCCCCGCTCTTTTGTGCTTGAAAGATCCATCTTGCACGCAACTTCGTATGAGTCCGTATGTCCCGCGGGCAACTTCAGTCCGGAATCGCACCAGGACCTCCAGTGCCGGCCGTCATTACATGAACGCGGTCCGGAGCGGTCCGGACAGCTGCCTTGCGGCGGAACGCGTTGCAGGACCTGGCTTTCCACGAAGGATCGGTCGAAAGCGTTCAGGAAACGGGCAGATCCTTGGAAATCGTTACGAAAAACGAGGCTCCACCGTTGGGGACCGGCTCCATCCAGACTCTTCCATTGTGCTGCTCGGCGATTTCCCTGACTATGGTCAGGCCCAGGCCCGCCCCTTCGACCCCCTTGGAGGTCTCCTGCCGTTGAAACACCTCGAAAATCCTCTCCGAATCGGCCCCCCTGAGCCCCCTGCCGTTGTCCGTAACCGAGAGAATGTGACAGTCTTTGCCTTCCTCGTACCCGATTCGGATTCTGCTCAGGTGCTCGCCGCCGTACTTGAGCGCGTTGTCGACGAGGTTCCTGAATACCCTCAACAGGGACAGCCTGTCAGCCGTGACCACCACGTCGGACTCGGGCAGATCCCAATCGATCCGACGGTTATTGAACTGCACCGAAAACTCGTCCCGGAGCATGGCGAGGATCTCCTTGAGGGCAATCCTTTCAAACGATAGCCGCGCCTCTTTCGTCGCGATGTAGACGTTGATCTTGTCCACAAGTTCGGCGATGTGCTCGGACACTTTGAGGATTTGGCTGCAGTAGCTCCTGCTCTTTTCATCGAGGACATCCCGCGTCTGCCTGTGGAGGCGCTTCGCAATGCCGTGAATTCCCACGGCCGGGCTCTTGAGGTCGTGCGCCACCGAGTAGGCGAAAAGCTTCAACCGCTCCTTCGCCCGCCTGCGCTCCTCTATTTCGATCCGGAGCCTTTCGTTTGCCCTTGCCAGTTCGGCGGTGCGCGCTTCAATCAGGTGCTCGAGGCCGTCACGATAGGCACTGAGCTCCCGTTCCACGCGTTTTCGCTCGGTGATGTCCCTGACCACTCCGCATATGACTTTTCGGCCTGCCAGCTCAAACGTGCTCGACGAGATCTCCGCCGGGAAAAGCGTCCCGTCCTTTTTTCTGTGGGTGCGGAGCGGAACTTGTACCCCCACCCCGGACAGCGTCTCCCTGATAACGGCATTCGACTCGTCGGGTTCCGCCGTGATGTCGTGGTAACTCAGATCGAGAAATTCCTCACGCGAGTACCCGTAAAGGCTCAGGGCCCTCTCGTTGACGTCGATCAACCGGCGGCTGTCGCCGTCGCAGACGAGAATGGCGTCCGACACCGTTTCGAAAAGCTGCCGGTACTTCTTCTCGTTCTCTTTGAGCGCCTCCTCGGCGCGTTTGCGGTCCGAAATATCCCGAATGGACTGGATAAAACCGATGATGTTCCCGTCCCTGCCGATGAGGGGAGCCGCCGTGGACCAGAGGTGAGCCCCTTTGCCCCGGTGGGCCCCGGGGACGTAAGCCTCGCCGTAAACCGTCGTGCCGATCCTCTTCACGAAGTCATACCTGCTCTCGATTTCAGGTTCCTCGGCCATCACGAGGTCGATGAGCATGGGGCTCCTTTTGCCGTAGAACGCGTTGGCATAGGCGTAGTCGCCTTTCCCCAGGATATCGCTCTTCCGCACCCCGGTCATTTCTTCGATGGCACGGTTCCAGTACGTCACCTTTTTGTCCCGGTCGATGACCAGGGTTGCATCGGGCAGGAATTCAATGATGTCCTGAAGTTCCTGGTGGGCTGCCTGCAGCGCGCGCTCGGCTTCTTTCCGGTCGGTTATGTCCCGTATCACGCCCACGATGAATTTGTTGCCGAAGCTGTCCGTGTAAAGGCTCTTTTTCGTCACGATCGTGCGGGTGCGCCCCTGGCCATCCGTTATTTGCTCCTCGTTTTCGTTCTCCTCCCCGGTTTCGAAAACGGCTTCATCCTTTTCCCAGAAGATGTCCACCTGTTCCTTGGGGAAGAAATCGTAGTCGGTGCGGCCGAGTATTTCCTCGCACGTGCTGCCTGCAAGCGCGCACTCGGCCTCGTTGACCAGGATCAGCCGGTGGTCCCTGTCCTTCACGAATATGGGGTCGCTGATGGAAGCGACGATCTTTCCCAGAAATTCCCTGGACTCCCGCAATGCTTCCTCTGACTGCTTCTGCGCGGAGACATCCTCGAAAAGCCCCACCGCTCCCATGAATCCGCCGTCGTCGGTGTTCACTCGGCTGAACATGGCCCTGACGGGGGTCACTTTGTTTGCGGTCACGGACCGGTAATCCCCTTCGAAATAGTTGGGCTCTCCCGAGAGGCCGGCGATTACCGCGACTCTCATCTCCTCGTTGCGCAAGGACGTGGCCATATTGAATCCGAGGAGCCGTTCCCTGGGAGCTCCCACGATTTCAAGGAAACGCTCGTTGCAGTCCACGATCAGTCCGTCGCAGTCGAAATGGACGATCCCCAACGGGGAATAGTTGAAGATCATCCGATAGCGTTCTTCGCTCTTGCGCAAAACTTCATTCGTTCGCCTGCGCGCGAGCGCGTCTTCTTCCAGCTCGCGGACTCTGCCCGCCAGCTCTTCGTAGCTCGGTTCCTGACTCACCGAAACTTGCCTCCGTTGATCACCACGGCAGAACTCCAAAGGCGAAAAGCCCCGCAAAATGGTCCAAGCTGCCGGGATTCGTATGAAGCCTGTCTTGGGCGTTCGTGCTTACCGGAACTCTGAGGGGGTGAAGCCGTAATAGGCGTTCGTCCTTATGTTGGCAAACTTTATAGCACCAAAGGAAAGAATTTGAAAGGACGGAATTGTGAAAAATAATGCAATGCTCGCCCGAAAGGATCACGGGAATGAGTCGGTGGACAGAGCGTGTTCTGCGCTCGGGAGCCCGCCGCACCGCCAGCCGGGAAGGTGGGCTTCCTGGAAACGAAATCACGCGGGGTATCGGAGAGACGGTTTTTCAGGGGCGGGCATGCCCTTTCGCGGCGAATTCGGAAAGGGCCCGGCCGGATGCGAATCCATCGCTCCGGGCCGGGCGGCCCTGATGGACAAACGTCGGCCAACGGCAAGCGGCGGCTTGAGTCAGCCGGATACCCTCCGACGCACCCATTTTTCAAACCCGATCACGAGGTAAACCACAACGCCCGTGGCGAGTATGTATCCCCACGCATCGAGGGGGATCGGAGCGCCGTGGAACATCCAGTTCATCGCGGGCAGATAGGTGTAAAGGAGCTGCAGGAAAACCATGAGCGAGACGCCGACGAAGAGCCACGGATTCGTAAAAAGGCCCAGCTCGAACATGGATTTGTTCAACGATCGACAGTTGAGCAGGTAGAAGATTTCGGCAACCACGAAGACGTTCACTGCCACGGTGCGGGCTTGGGCCTCGCTCGCTCCCCGGTGCAGCTCCCATTCGAAGAGGCCGAAACCGGCGGCGGTGAGCATTCCGCCCACGAGGATGATGCGCCAGAGAAGGTAGCGTGTGAGGATCGGCGTTTTTGGATCGCGCGGGGGACGATGCATGATCCCGGGTTCTTTGGGCTCGAAAGCGAGGGTCAGTCCCAGCAGGACCGCGGTCACCATGTTGATCCACAGGATCTGGACGGGGAGGATCGGCAGGGTCACGCCGGCAAAGATGGCCAGAAGTATCACGAGACCTTCACCCAGGTTCGTGGGGAGCGTCCACACGATGAATTTGGTGAGGTTGTCGAAGACTCCCCGCCCTTCCTCCACAGCGGCTTCGATGGTGGCGAAGTTGTCGTCGGTGAGGATCATATCGGCGGCTTCCTTGGCCACCTCGGTGCCGGTGATGCCCATGGCGATGCCGATGTTGGCCCGCTTCAACGCCGGCGCGTCGTTCACGCCGTCGCCGGTCATGGCGACGATGTGCCCCCTCGCTTGGAGCGCCTCGACGAGACGCAGCTTCTGCTCGGGATCCACCCTGGCGAAAACCGATGTCTCTTCGACCGTCTCGATGAGCTCCTCGTCCGGTATCCCTGTCAGGGTCTTTCCGGTTATCGCATCCCTCGCGGGGGGTGAAGAACCCCCGAAGTCGAACAGTCCGATCTTGTCGGCGATGGCCGAAGCCGTGACCGCGTGGTCTCCCGTGATCATCTTGACGCGTATCCCCGCCGTATGACACGCTTTCACGGCCGTTACCGCCTCCGCCCGCGGCGGATCGATCATCCCCTGCAAGCCCAGGAAACAGAGAGCTGAGGACACATCCTCGTGGTCGAACGGGGCCGACTCGGGTGAGATCTTCTTTCTCGCGAAGGCGAGCACGCGCAGGCCGCTCGAAGCCATCATCCCGACCTCGTCCATCACCCGGTCCCTGTCCACCGGTTGCGCGGCTCCTGTCGCGTCGAGGGATTCCGTGCATCGCTCCAGGATGATCTCGGCCGCCCCCTTGACGTAGGCGATCGGGGTTTCGGCCTGCCCCGCATTATGCAGGGTCGCCATGTACTGGCGTTCGGATTCGAAGGGGATTACGTCGAGCCGCGGAAGTCGGGCCGCCTCTTCGCCGGCCGACAGAGCCCCCTTGGCGGCGGCTACGATCAGGGCTCCCTCGGTGGGATCCCCCTGCACGACCCAGCGCCCTTCCTTTTCCAGGAGGATGCTGTCGTTACAGAGCAATCCCGCCCGCAAACACTCCAACAGCACCGGAAATCCGCCGGGGGCGACGGGCTTGCCCTGCTTCAGGACCGTTCCCGAAGGTTCGTAACCCACGCCGGATACTTCGAAGGCTTCGTCGCCGGCGTAAATTTCCTGGACCGTCATCTGGTTCTCGGTCAAGGTCCCTGTTTTGTCCGTGCAGATGACGGTGGTGCTGCCCAGGGTCTCCACCGCGGGAAGCCGGCGGATGACCGCCCGTCGCTTCGCCATCCGCGCGACGCCGATGGCGAGCGTGATGCTCAACGCCGCGGGAAGCCCTTCCGGGATGGCTCCGACGGCCAGCGCGACCGCGGCCATGAACATCTCGAGAGCGGGCTGGCCTCGCAGAATGCCGATCAGTACCGTGGCCGCGGCAAGTACCAGGATGGCGTAGAGCAGAATGTGGCTGAAGTGGGCGATCTTTTTCGTGAGCGGGGTCTGCAGCTCCGGTGCCGCGGAAATGAGCTCGGAGATCCGCCCGACTTCCGTGGCGTTGCCCGTGGCGACCACCACTCCGGTCGCCTGGCCGTAGGTGACCAGGGTCGAGGCGTAGGCCATGTTGCGGCGATCGGCCAGCACGGTGTCACGGTCGAGAACCCCCCTTTTCTTTTTGACCGGCACCGATTCGCCGGTAAGGGTGGATTCGTCGATCTGCAAATCCTTCAATTCGATCAGGCGCATGTCGGCGGGGACCTTGTCGCCCGATTGAAGAAAGATCAGGTCGCCCGGCACCACCTCCGCGGAGGAGATGCGGCGCCTGGCGCCGGCCCGCAGGACCGTGGTTTCCGACACCATGGTTCGGGCGAGAGCGGCGATGGCGGCCAAAGCCTTGGACTCCTGGAGGAAACCGATAAAGGCGTTGACCAGCACCACCCCGAAAATGACGCCGGAGTCGACCCATTCCTGGAAGGCGGCCGTCACCGCCCCGGCTGCGATCAGGATATAGATGAGGGGCTGATGAATCTGCATCAGGAATCGCATGAAGGGGCCTTTTCCCCCTTTGCCGGTGATGACGTTGGGTCCGAAGCGTTCCTGGCGGTGTTTCACTTCGAATTCATCGAGACCCCCGTCCGGGTTGGTTTGCAGGAGGTCGACCGCTTCCCCTCCCGTAATGTGGTGCCAGTGCTTTGCCATCAGCCTTTCCACGAATGAACCCTCCTCATGATGTCTGCATGGAAACCGGCGGGGCCGGTGAGTGGGTGTGCGCATGAATCGGCAAACCCGCAGGCGGCAACGAATATTCTTTGTCTGCCGCTGTTCCGCGCGGGGTGTTACGGTTGCCGTCCAAGGGATTGATCGGGCGCGGGGTATCCCTGTAGAGAGTTAAGGCTCAGTCGCACACCCGTCAAGACAAGCCGGCACTCTACGCGGAGTCCCGGTCGCGCTCGACGATCGAGCGGATGCGTTTCATGGCTGCAAGGCAGACGAAAAGGTAGGGAAAGGCTATCAGCGGCACCCCGAAAAGCAGGCGCGAACGGTTTGCGCCAAGACTATCCACGGTGTGCGTGGTTGCCGGAATGCCGAGAACGCGCCAGGACCACGTTCTCCCCGGTTCAAAGCGAGTCACGGCAAACGGTACCGTGAATCCGAGAACGGTCCTCACACGGCCCGAAGAATGCGCCGTCAGGAAGCGCTCGGTGCTCCGTACGTCACGGATGGACGGTCCCCATTCGACCCAGCGCGATGTGTCGGTGAGAAGCGTCCACACCCGGTCGGCACCTGCACCGACCGGCAATCCGAGCTCGATATAGGGGAAAACGACTCGAAGCACGGCCGCGTCCTTCAATCCTCACGGGAATGCGTTTTCAGGTCAAAGACCCGGATTCTTCCGAGCATGAACCAGCCGGGAGCATGCGGACCTCAGCCGAACGATTCCAGGCTCGGAGCGCCGATTCGCCCGGCTGTGCGCCCGTCCGCGATCAATCGACTCTTTTCTCGCCCCAAGCGCGGGTACGCTCAATTTGGAGCGGATTCAAAGCGAGCGTGTTATAATGGAACAAAAAAGCTCGGGCACCTGACGGCCCCGCCTCCCACGCGCTTTGGGGAACGCCGGCGAGCAAGACCGGAAAGAGCCTGAGGATTGTGTGGAGTTCAAGGACGTCACCCCCCTCGCCGGCGTGGTCGATGCCGACCGGCCGGCCCGGAGATTGAAGCTTATGTGCCGTGAAAAGAAATCTCGCCCCAGCCCTCGGGCCTTTTTCGACAATTTGCGCGGGCCGCAACCCTGGAGCCGCAAGATCCTGATGCTGCTCCGCAACAACTGGAAGAAACTGACGAGTCTTCAGGATTGCTGCGGTCACCCGGGGGAGCCGGGATGCTGACAGCCGCCCGTCGGCCTCGGTGAGGCCGCACCGGGAGAACGGCCGAAAAACTGATCGTTCGGGGGAGAGCCGATCTTCAATACGAACCGGTCCCTCGATCTTGCCTTGATCATCCCGGCCGGAAAAACCGGTCGCTCCGAGGAAAGCCGATCCTCAAACGGCTCGCGCGCTCAGGCCGCCGAACCGCCGGTACCGATGAGCCGCAGGGTCATGTCCACTCGAAAAAAGACGAGAAACCTCGGTCCGTCCTGACCGCCCCTGTCCGAAGGATGGGGCCGGCGGCGCAAAGTCCGCAACAGTTCCGTGTCCTGCTCTTCTCTCACTTTCGTCAGGTAGATTCTTCTTCCCTTGTAACCGGAACCTGTCTCGATGAACAGGTACGCCGCGTGGGGATTTTCCTGGAGGTTCCTGTGAGTGAGCTTATGGGGCATGATGAACGCAACGGTCCCGTCGGCCATGAAATGGGGTCGGGAAAAAACCGCCTGGTTCGGAAGACCGTCGCCGCTGACGGTTGCGAGAATGCCGTGTCCCGATGCCTTTTCGAAATACTCTTTCAGTTCCTTCGTATCCATGTTCATCCTTTTCATGTTCGGAAGCCGGGTTCGTCGGGTCGTCCAATATGCGCCTGCCTGTCAATTTAGCGTCGACCGGAAGAATATCAAGCCGTCGGATGGAGAACGAGGACACAAAAAACCGGGCGGTATTCGCCGGATGTGTCCCGGCGGATTCTTTCGTGCTTATCTTCTCCGCAGACGGCGTGGGAAAAAAAATGCCGCCGTTTCGGGATTCATGGATTACGGGGCCCCTTCCGGGAGAAGTCCGCCCGCATGAACAGACAACCGGCGATATTGGTGGGGGAAGTCATGGGTTCACTGCGCAGCGCCTTGTGGGCGTTCATCTTGAGCGGGCTGCTTCCGGGGATTATCACGGAGGCGGGCGCGAAGCCCGCGACGTCCATCCACTACGACATAGCGGTCCGCATCGAAACCGCTTCCGGGGCTCTCGAGGGTTCGGGCACCGTCACGGTGCGGGAGAACGGTGCGATGCCGCCTGCCTTCACTCTGCGACCCGATGCGCGCGTCCATTCGGTGACCGGCTCGGGGGGCGCCTTGCCTTACCGGTTCGAGGGAGGAGTACTCCGGATCCCTCGGAGCGCCCTTTCGGGCTCGGGGGACCGGAGGATCACCATTCGGTACGCGGCTGCTTTTCACGACGCAATCCCCGGGGATCCCCTCTACACGGAGGATCCGACCTACGGGGTGACCGGCGTGATTTCCAAGCGGGGATTGTTCCTGGCGGATGATTCGGGATGGTACCCGAAGGTCCCCGGAGCATTCGGCACATACCGCATCCGGGTCGACGTGCCCGCGGGAATGGAAGTGGTCACCGCGGGAACGCTCAAGGAGAGAACCCCTGACGGAGATCGCCTCGATTTCGTCTGGGAGAGCGAGCAGCCCCTGCGCGGCGTTTCCCTTTCCGGCGGTCCCTACGCGGTGAAGACGGGCCGCGCGGGACGGATTCCTTACTTTTTCCACCATTTCCCCGGCTCGGAGCGGCTGGCGGAACCCTATCTGAGCGCGGTGAACCGATACATCACCCTCTACGAGGAACTGTTCGGTCCCTATCCGTTTCCCAAGTTCGCGGTGGTGGAGAATTTCTTTCCGACCGGGTACGGATTCCCTTCTTATACTTTGCTGGGAAGCCAGGTCATCCGGCTTCCGTTCATTGTCGATACCAGCCTCGGCCACGAGGTCGCTCACTCCTGGTGGGGAAACGGCGTCTTCGTGGACTACGGGAAGGGGAACTGGTCTGAAGGGCTGACGACCTACGTTGCGGACCATCTCTACAAGGAAAAAATATCCTCCGAAGAGGCCAGGGAATACCGGGCACGAATCCTGCGCAATTACGCGACGCTGGTTTCTCCGCGCGAAGACTTCCCCCTCGCGGAGTTCGCGGGGCGGGACAGCCCGCCCTCCAGGGCCGTCGGCTACGGAAAGGGGGCCATGGTCTTTCACATGGCCCGAAAGCTCGCGGGGGACGACGGATTCTGGCAGGCCCTCAAGGACGTCTGCCAAAAAAGGCTGTTCCAGGAGACGTCCTGGAGTGACTTTGCGGAGGCATTTGCCGCCCGGAGCCGGGGAACGGACTTTCATGCCTTTTTCAGGCAGTGGGTCGATCGCCCGGGAGCCCCCACCCTGAGGATCGACCGGGTGGAAGCGACCAAAGTCGCGGATGCCTGGAAGGTCCGAGGCTTTCTCATGCAGGAGGCGCCCTTTTTTGAGCTGTTTGTCCCCTTGCGGCTGGCAACCGAAAGCGGTGAGATTTTTGCGTCGGTGTTCGTCAAGGACAGGGAGACGACCTTTTCCATCGATGCGGGATCACGTCCCAGGCGGCTCACGGTGGATCCCGATGCGGACCTTTTCCGGCGCCTCCATCCCGAGGAGGTACCGCCCGACATCAATGCGATCAAGGGCTCGGATGCTCTTGTGGCGGTCATGGCGGCCGGTCAGGAGGAAATGATGGACGGCGCCGCCCGTGCGCTCCTTTCCGGCCTCGGCCGGCAAGAGCTCGTCGTTGTCCGGGAGAGCGAGCTGCTTCCGGCTCAACTGAAAGGCAAGGACCTGCTCGTTTTCGGCTTCCCCCGCACGAAGCAGCTGTTCGATGCTCTTCCCGGAAACCTGAGCGTGGCGACGGACCACTTCAGCCTGGACGAGACGGTTTACGGGGAGCCCGGCGACGGCGCGTTTTTCGCCCTGAGGTCCGGCATCGATACGAGCAGGAGCGCGGGGCTCTTTCTCGCCTTTTCCCGGGAAGCCGCCGACGTCCTGGCAAGAAAGATCCCGCACTACGGGTCCTACAGTGTCGTGGTTATCCGTGACAACAACGTGGCGATCAAGAAAGTCTGGCCGGTGGCGGACTCCCCCTTGATCCACCGCTTTACATCCAGGGAGTGATCCATCCATGAAGCGAACGGCGATACTCGTCCCGGCAATTGTTCTCATCGCTCTGGTCAGCGGTTTGTTCCCGTGCCCGCCCGTTTCAGGGGCGTCGGACCAGGTGCTCCTGAGACTCTCCGACCGCAGGGAGGTCCGCCTCCATGAAGCCGTGTACGACTGGAAGTCGGTGAAAGTGGTCCTCGTGGGAGAGCTTCACAATGAGAAAAAGCACCACGAAATCCAGCTGGAGGTGATCAGGGCGCTTCATAACACCGGTCTCCAGGTGGCCGTCGGCATGGAGATGTTTCGCAGGGAGAGCCAGGGGGTGATCGATGAGTGGGTGCGGGGGACCTTGTCCGAAGCGGCGTTCCAGAGGGCTTACTACGACAACTGGAACAGTCCGTGGCCCCTGTATGCGGACATCTTTCATTACGCCCGCGAAAAGAAGATACCCATTGTCGGGCTTAACGTTTCAAGGGAAATCACCCGCCAGGTAGCGGAAAAGGGCTTTGCGTCCCTCGGAGAAAAGCAGAAAAAGGATCTGCCGCCGGTGAGCTGCGCGGTGGACGAGAGCTACAGGAAATTCATCCGGCGGGCGATGGGTATTCACGGTCATCACGGCATGAACTTCAACAACTTCTGCGAAGCGCAGATCCTCTGGGATGCGGCCATGGCCTGGCACACCGTTCAATATCTCAAGGCGCACCCCCAGCGGACGATCGTCATTCTCGCGGGGAACGGCCACGCGTGGAAGCCGGGCATCCCGAAACAGCTCGAAGCGCTCTCGGGTTATTCCTGCCGGGTCATCCTGCCGCAGATGCCGGGTAAATCCGATCGGGATTCCGCAACGGACCAGGACGCCGATTACCTCTGGATCGAGTGACCGCGGCGGGGTCAAACCTACACTTTTCACATTTTTTTATCAGGTCGAGGGGAATTCCCCCATGTTTCGGTTGTGCAACCAGGGGGCTGCAGGGCTTCCCTTTCCCGCAATCCTCGATGATTGAGGGACAAAGCCCCGCCGGTCCCGAAGACGCGCGCGGCGGACCTTCGAAAGACCGACGAGCGCTTGTCCGGGGGTGTTGACCAATAAGCGGTGGAGGTGGGGGCCTTGGATGGTTTTCCTGCCGCGGAATGCGGGCCGAAGCGTTGTCCGTGAGGTTCATGACCAACAAAAAAAGGGCTGGTCCAAAAGACCTCACCCCTTAATTTCTCGTGGTGCCGGAGGAGAGAATCGAACTCTCACGTCCGCAAGGGACACTGGATTTTGAGTCCAGCGCGTCTACCAGTTCCACCACTCCGGCTCGTAATCAATAAGTATAAACAGAGGGCTTTGAGAGTGTCAAGGAAAATTGGGCTCGCGAAGGGTCTCCGCTCAGGCGCCGGAAGGCAATCGGGTGAAAGGGAAGGGCGGCCGCGCACGCTTGCCTGGAACGCCTGATCCGCGTTCGAGTGTCCCCGGTCCCGCGGTCGTCTCTTCTTCCGCGTGGTCAGAATACGGCGGCCGGTTCCCGGCACCGCGCCATGACGCATCCGGCCGCCCGGGTTCCTTTTCATCCGGCCGGTCCATGCCTATGAATTGTGTCGGAAGACGATGTCGTCAGAAAAGTCGTGAGAAAAGACGATTGACAGAATCGATCGCTTCGAGTAACTTCTCAACTCTTCGTGGGGCTGTAGCTCAGTTGGGAGAGCGCTTGAATGGCATTCAAGAGGTCCGGGGTTCGACTCCCCGTAGCTCCAAACCAATTCGAATACCAATCAGATATGACCCATCTTTGGCCTTTGCGCGCTTTGCTGGCGCATCGCGAGGGCTGAAAGATGGGTCGCTGCTTTTTGGATGCCCCTCCTGCATGCCTTATTCGAAACCCCGTTTCTGTCGTTCCGCAATGGACGGTTTCCCCGCTCCGGAATGTCCTCAAAAGAGGGTGAACCGAAACGTTTGTGCCGATGGGCTTCCCGGCAGAATCCAGATACCTTGCCCGGAGAATGGCAAAACCTGTCCTATGGCGCTTTAGGGACAGTTTATCCTCGGAGGCCTTGCACCACCGCTCATTTCCTCGAAACACCCCGGGACCGTCACGGGGAGTTCATGGCATTCGTGGTGCGGGTAATACATTCTTATTACAAGATGTTGAAGGGAAATCGATCCGCAAATGCACTCCGGGATGTCTTGATGGTCGAGTGGAGAAAAATATCCGGATTAATCGTGGCAATTTTCACAACTTCATGGTATGGAATTGTACACTTTTGCCCGCTCAGTGAAGCGGTTCCCGGCGGTTCCGGTTTCTGGAAACGCGCCGGGGCACGCTTTGGACATCTCGTCGCAAGAATCATCGGACAAAACCCATTATTGGATTCAAGACTTTGGAAGTTCTTGAAGCGGATTCCGCGTGCCTTGGGCGCCTTTGGCGCATCACGGCATGAATTGCATCTTTCTGCGTCATATGCAGACAGAGGGGGGAAAACATGATGAAAAGATCGGTCGTTTGGGCGGTCATTGTCCTCGCGGTATTGGCCTTGAGCTCGCCGGTTTCGGCGGCTACGGTCGACATCGTCAACTACTCGGCGCTCAAGCCCGGCAAGTGGTCCATCTTCCAGGAATCAGGCGGCACGTCCAAGCAAGGTTTCATTACGGTAGCCGGGGCGAGCGGGCAGATCGTCCGCAAGTATTACAACAACGAAGGAGCCGGCTGGACTTTCGATTCCTCCACGGTGTTCAAGGTGACGTCCACCAGTTTTCAAATAATCGGTATGAACGACGGAAAAGGCATGTGGATTTTCGAACCTGCCTGCACATTTCCAAGGCTTCTCACGGTAAACCAGTCATACCATCGCAGTATAATCATGAGAAACAAGAGAACGAATGCGACTCAATCCACTGTTATATGTATATGTGTGACACAGAAAGGAATAACCGTCCATACCGCACCCGGAACCTTCTCCAACTGTATAAAAATTCGTAAATATGAATATTCCCCTGGTGTGATGAGAATGACCACCGAGTTGTACGCACCCGGGCGCGAGAAGTTGAAATCGTGGGTTTCCAAGATCAAGGACACCGCAAACCCTGAGAAAGAAACCCAAAGCTCCTTTATTAAGGAACTGATCCAGTTCGGGGACTCTGCCCCACCCCTTCCATGATGGAATGGGGATTTCGGCGACAAGGGTGAACGCCGCCCCGATTCGATTCCCTGAAGCTTGAGGGCCATAAAACCATGAGGAGGAACCGCTTGAAGACTCCTGTCAACTTTCCAAGGCTTCCGAGACTGAGCCCGATCGTTGTCGCGCTGTTATTGTCCTGCATCCTGAGTTGCCCGGCCGTTGCATCGGCGGGGTGGGTGCAGCGTTACGGGGGAGGCGACTTTGCGACCGGGATCGCCGTGGACCGCGGCGGGAACGTCTACGTAACCGGCAAATCAACGGGTAACCACACCTACATCGATTATGCAACCGTCAAGTACGACAGGTACGGAAACCGCAAATGGGTGGCTCGATACAACGGTCCGAAAAATTACAATGACGAAGCCGCGGCCATCGCCGTGGACCGCGACGGGAACGTCTACGTCACGGGCACATCGATGGGACTTAATTCAGGCTACGATTATGCAACCGTCAAATACGACACGAACGGGAAGCGGCAGTGGGTGAGACGGTACAACGGCCCTCAGAACAAGAACGACAAAGCCGTGGCCCTGGCTGTGGACGGCGGCGGGAACGTCTATGTCACGGGCTGTGTCGACGGCGAATATGCTTACGGGCATTTTGCGACCATCAAGTACGATACGAACGGGAAACGGCAGTGGGTGAGGCATTACAAGGGCCCATGGAACGCCAAAGTCCCCAGCGCGATAGCCGTGGACGGCATCGGAAACGTCTATGTCGCGGGCGCAGCCGATCCGGAGAACTACGACTATGTGACCATCAAGTACGACGCGGATGGCGGCCTGAAGTGGGAGCGGCACTACAACGGCCCGGGTGGGCTTTACGATATGCCCGCGGCAATGGCCGTGGACCGGAGCGGAAACGTTTATGTCACGGGAGGTTCGATGAGGTCGGGAGATTACGGCTCGCTGGACTATGCCACCATCAAGTATGACACGGAGGGAAACGAGAAGTGGGTGAGGCGCTACAACGGTCCTCGGAATGAAAACGACACGGGTAAGGCCATAGCCGTGGACTCCGCCGGCAACGTCTACGTGACGGGCGAAGCCGAGGGCATTTACTCATACCTCGACTACACGACCATCAAATACGACGCGGATGGAAACCGGCAGTGGATAAAACGCCTCCAGGGGCCTCACGATGCGTGGGATACCCCGACCGCGATAGGCGTGGACTCCGCGGGCAACGTGTACGTGACGGGCCAGGCGGTGGACGCTTCCGGACTCTCGAAGTACGGAACCGTCAAGTACGATACGGATGGAAACCGGCAATGGGTGAGGATGGAAGTGGTGGGCACAGCCACGGCTCTGGTCGTGACGGCCGGCGGGAACGTCTACGTCACGGGCGGTTCGCCTAATATGTACTCCGGCGCGGATTATGTAACCATCAAATACGATACGAACGGGAACTGAACGGTGAATCCGGCGGGGCCGGGTTGCGACGTTGTCCGAGGAGCAGGAACCCTATGGAGAGCAACCGTGACCCGTGACCTGGAACAGGACGAGCAGACCCGATTGGCTTCCCTGCAACCCAAAGCCCATGAAACCGGGAAGGAGGAACCCCTTGAAGATTCGTGCCGGCCTTCGGGCCAGATCAATAAATCCCATGAGGATTCGGGCAATGCGGAGGAACCCCTTGAAGACCCGCTCCAGCCGGCCCGGACTTCCGAGATTGCTCCTGATCGTTGCCTCGCTTCTCCTGCTCTGCGTCTTGAGCCTCCCGGCCGTTGCATCGGCGGAATGGGTGCGGCATTACGGCGGTGAGTATCGGGACGAAGCCAAGGCCATCGCCGTGGACTCCGCCGGCAGCGTCTACGTCACGGGCACATCGGCGAATTACGCAGAGGAGAATTTCACGTCCCTCGATTATGCCACCGTCAAGTACGACACGAATGGAAACCGAAAGTGGGTGCGGCGATATGACGGCCCGAAGCACTACATTGATCAAGCCGCGGCGATTGCCGTGGACCGCGACGGGAACGTCTACGTCACGGGCACATCGATGGGACTTCGTTCAGGCTACGATTATGCGACCATCAAGTACGACACGAACGGAAAGCCGCAATGGGTGAGGCGATACGACGGCCCCGCGGGCATGAATGACACGGCCACGGCTCTGGCCGTGGATGCCGCCGGCAACATCTATGTGACGGGCAAGTCGGAAAATTACACCTACCTCGACTATGCGACCGTCAAGTACGACGCGGATGGAAATCAGAGGTGGGTGGCTCGCTATAACGGCCCGAAGAGCTCCGATGACGAAGCCGCAGCCATCGCCGTAGACCGCAACGGGAACGTCTACGTGACGGGCGCGTCGGTGGGAATGCAATCAGGCTACGATTATGCCACCGTCAAGTACGACGCGAAGGGAAACCGAAAGTGGGTGAGGCGATACAACGGCCCCGGCAACAAGGATGACAAGGCCGCGGCCATTGCAGTGGACCGGAGCGGAAACGTCCATGTCACTGGAGGCGCGGTTTGGCCCGATAATTATGGCGGCCTGAATTATGCCACCATCAAGTACGACACGAATGGAAATCGCAAATGGGTCAGACGCTACAACGGCCCATGGAATGAGACGGACAGAGCCAAGGCCATCGTAGTGGACGCCGTCGGCAACGTCTATGTGACGGGTGAAGCGGGGACAAATAACTTATTATTCTTTGATTACGTAACCATCAAGTACGACCCCGCCGGCAACCGGCAATGGATGAGACGCCTCGTGGGGCCGGACGGCTGGAGCGACAGCCCCTCCGGCATGGCCGTGGACTCCGCCGGCAACGTCTGCGTGACCGGCCGGGTGGAAGGCGATCTGGGGCACTTGCATTATGGAACCGTCAAGTACGACACGAATGGGGTCCGGCAATGGGTGAGGTTCTACGCGGAGATTTCCAGTGCGGCCGCCGCCGTTGCCGTGGACTCCGCCGGCAGCGTCTACGTCACGGGC
>Ga0208041_1001376_pt1 | contig 16158 bp, 16 predicted proteins | sample AD_SCU002_MetaG_FD_184453 | JGI IMG/M metagenome (GOLD analysis project Ga0208041, IMG submission 184453) | Active sludge microbial communities of municipal wastewater-treating anaerobic digesters from China - AD_SCU002_MetaG (SPAdes) (version 2) | ecosystem: Engineered > Bioreactor > Anaerobic...
AATAATAAAATTCAACTCGCTAAAAGAAGAGCAAGAGGTTATAGAAATATTAACAACTTTATTAATATGATTTATTTCTTATGTGGTAAGCTAAAATTTGATTACCCACACTATCCGTTATAGAACCAAAATTATTGTTAAAGTAACTACGACACCCATGAAAATGAGGTAAATGAGCCAATAAAAATTTTCTTTTTTGGTATTCATATTATTTTTTATTTATTAGACTATATTAATTTGAAAAAGTTTATTATTTAATTAAAAAAAATTAAGATGAAAATGTAAAATATAAGTTTAAATGATAAAATATTTTTTTGATTTTATTATTGTTTAAATTAATTAATGATATAATAAAATTATTATTATTCTTTATAATCTTTAAATTTACTAATTAAAAACAAGTTTATTCATAAATTTTATATTCTAATAAAATATTTATATAACACTTATTAATAATTGTATTAAATAAAATATGAAGTAAATAAAATATCATTATTTAATTTAAACATATATTTTAAAACAGAATAAACTAAAATTTAAAAAAATGAAATATTACTTTTTTTAAAATCACATTTAATTACACTTATTTGTAAAAAAAATTATATTTTAGCAAAAAATTTCAGATTATGATATTAAATTATTTGCCAGAACGTACCAAAAAAATACGTAAAACGGGTATCACCATGGTTATGGATAAGGGCCTTTCACCTATTGAAGCAGAAGGTTTGATGCAATCTGCGTCTGATCTTATAGATTTTGTTAAATTAGGATTTGGTACCTCTATAGTTACTCAAAATCTTGAGAGAAAAATTCAAATTTACAAAGAAGCTGGTGTTAAAGTTTATTTCGGTGGCACCTTATTCGAAGCTTTTATAGTGAGAAAACAATTCTCTGATTATATTAAATGGGTGAAAAAATTTAAAATTGATACGGTAGAAGTTTCTGACGGTAGCATAGAGCTAGATCATGAAAAAAAGTGCGAATATATTAATATTTTAGCTAAAGATTATTTAGTCCTTTCTGAGGTAGGCAGCAAAGATGAAACTATACTTGTAAGGCCAAATCTATGGGTAAAGGATATGAAAGAAGAACTAGAAGCTGGCTCATCATATGTAATCGGTGAAGCACGTGAAGCTGGTAATGTCGGCATTTACACCAAATCAGGAAATGCTCGCGTTTCATTAATTGAAAAAATAAAAAAGGAATTATCCCCTGATAAAATTATTTTCGAAGCACCACAAAAAAATCAACAAATATTTTTTATCAAAGAATTCGGCTCTAATGTCAATTTAGGTAATGTTTCTTATCAAGATGTAATAGCTCTTGAAACTCTTCGTTTAGGCTTACGTGGTGATACTTTTTTTAATTTCTTTCCTGAAGAATTCGAAGAATATAAACCGAAATGATTTTTAATAGGATCATTTAGCTAATAAATTTGTTGAATTAATTTTCTAATAAATGTAATGAAAATACAAAAAAATGTTTCTCTAAAAGATAAACATACCTTCCATTGTGAATGCTATGCAGATACTTTCATTGAAGTAGATGAAGAAAATGATTTGATCCAGCTAGATCTTGATTTTTCAGAAATTTACCAGAAAGCATTTTTTATCGGTGAAGGTAGTGATATTTTAATCACAAAAAATTCTTTACCACTCGTAATTCATTGTAACATTAATTTTATTGAAATAGTAGAAGATGATTCAGATAATGTAATTGTGAGTGCAGGTGGAGGCACTAAATGGGATGAATTAGTTGATTTTTGCGTTAAAAACAATTTGTGGGGAGTTGAGAATTTATCGGGCATCCCATCCAGTTGTGCAGTAGCTCCTATACAAAATATAGGTGCTTATGGTGCTGAATTTGCTGAAGTTGCTTATAAAATTTATGGATATAACTTCAAAACTCATAAATTTGAAATGTTTACTCTTAATGATTTGTCTTTTAGCTATAGAAAAAGCAAATTACAACAAATGCCTGAAATATTTGTTACTAAAATTGAAATTATATTACATAAAAATCCACAGCCAAACTTATCATATAAAGATTTAAAAAATAAGTTTCAGGATATAAATCCTTCGTTGTATGAAATTCGAAATACTGTATTAGAAATAAGAGACAATAAAATTCCTCAACCAGATAAAATAGGCAATGCAGGTTCTTTTTTTAAAAATCCCATATGTTCTAAAAATGAATTAGAAATTTTAACAAAAAAATTCCCTGATATATGTTTTTTCCAATATTCGGATGATAAATTTAAAATATCTGCTGCGTGGTTGATAGAAAAAGCTGGGTGGAAAGGATATAGAGAAGGAGATGCTGGAGTCTCTCCTAATCATTCATTGATACTTGTTAATTACGGTAATGCTACTGGCCAAGATATTTTAAATCTTGCAAATAAAATAATAGAATCTGTCAAAAATATCTTTGATATAAAATTAGAACCTGAGGTTAAGATTTTATAACTATCACAATAATTAAGTATTAATCAATAGATGTAAATAACATTCATATCTGATATTTATCACATAATCTTTAATTTTTAATTTCTTTTTATAATTTTGTAAATAAAAATTTATGAAAATTATGAATATAATTACATTATTGCCATTGATATGGTTGCTTACATTCTGCTCACCCAACAATAATCAGTCTAAAGATGTTAATAAAAATAATGAAACTGTTCAAAACGATAATACACAAAAAACCTATGATATACAAGTTAATAACTCTTCTACCAGTAATAAGCCTTCTGGGAAAGTAGATTATTTGACTACTGAAGATTTTATTAATAAGGTATTTGATTATCGTAATAGTACTGCATGGAATTATAAAGGCAAAGTACACTGTATCATAGATTTTTATGCAGAGTGGTGTGGACCTTGCAAAAGAGTTGCTCCTATTATGGAGCAATTGGCTCAAGATTATTCTAAAGATATTCAATTTTACAAAGTAGATACTGATAAAGAGCAAGATTTAGCTCGTGCTTTTGGAATAAAATCTATTCCTACTATAATGATTTGTCCTCTTAATGGTGATCCAGTGATGGCTATAGGTGCTTATCCTAAAGAAGAATATCAAAAAATGATTTCACAAGTTATTTATAAACAATAAATATTAATAAATTATGATTGAACATTTGACAGCAGAAACTTTTAAAGAAAAAGTTTTTGATTATGTAAACGAAAAAGAGTGGAAATACAAAGGTGATAAACCTGCTATTATCGATTTTTATGCAGATTGGTGCTCCCCATGTAAAATGCTAGCGCCTATTTTAGAAGAAATAGATAAAGAGTACAATGGTAAAATTCAAATTTATAAAATAAATACTGAAGAAGAGCAAGAGCTCTCATATGCTTTTGGTATTCAAAGTATTCCAAGTATTTTATTTATCCCTTTGGATGATCAACCTCGTATGGCCGTGGGTGCTTTACCTAAAAATAATCTTGAAGAAATAATTAAAGATGTTTTAAAAGTAGAAAAATAAAAAAGATAATTCTATTTTTTTAAAAACTAACTTGAATACCTGGACCTACTAAAAAGAAAAATTTGTTTTCTGAGAGGAAATATCCTCCTCCCATATACAGTGGGAAATTTAACTTACGATCTTTAGTAGTAGGATATAAACTCACTAAGGCAACTAGACTCATATCTCTATTTATATTTTGACTAGAAAAATTAAAAGCATTGAGAGCTATGAAACCAAATCCTAATTTCACAGGTAGTAATTTGGCATATCTGTGTTGCTGATAAAAGCTAAATTGAGCAATCATTGCCATACTGATGCCACTCAGATTAGATATTTGACTCGAATTTGGTATAATTGTCAATAATCCAGCTGGGAATGATACTTCTATATCAAAACTCATTCTACGTTCATTAATTAATTCTATTACTTTGGGCGGTATTTGATATGGATATTTATCAGCTTTATGTCTGATAGTTATTATTATTCTAGTCCATGGATCTAAAGAATATGTTTTTTTATTTAAAATTTCATTTAATGAAAGTTCTAATGTAGAGCAATCATTTTTATTATAAAATTGATATCGTATAGAATTACTATCTGGGCAAAGAGTATAATCCTGCCACGGAGTCAGCTCTATAACCTCACCACGTAAACCAACTATTTTTATTTCTATTTCTAAATATTGTTTACCATATAGATTAATACCTTCATCAATGATAGAAGGATTGCCTTTAATTACAATGTTTTTAATGGACTTATTATAAAATATAGGTGTTAATATTTCATTTACATTTATAAATCCTTCGCCATAGTCTATATTTAAAAAATCATAATCTCTTGGCTTTTGATGCTCAACAACATTCAAATAAAATCCAGTAGGATTATTATAATTTAATATTTCTATTCTTGGAATATAAATATTATATGGTATATCCAATCTATATTCCATTTTATTAGAAGAAATAAAAATAGTATCAATATTAGCATGATCTATTCCTTTGAAGGTTAAATTGGTTTTATGCAGACTCTGCCCTTCTATACTTACTATAACCTTATCACCAGGTTTTACATTAGGTTGAGAAGTCCATGTTTTACCATCTTGAGATATGCTCAGAGTTTTAAAAATAGTTTTTGGCAAAACAGTGAAATTAGTTATAAACTTTGGGTCATCTCCTTCTTTAATGTATAAAACTCCATTATCTATGGAATGAACATTATAAACATTTAGATTGCATAAAATTTTATTGCCAGAAATAGCTTTTAGTGTGTATAATTCTGCTATCAAGGTGCCTTTATCTTCTTTATCTTCTATTCTATATGTTTTATTTATTTTCAATATTCTATTATTATCAATTTGAACTTCGTAGTTATTTTCATTAATTATATCCTGGAGTATAAATTCTGTGGGACTAATATTAAGATATGCTAATCTACCAGGTTTAATATTAAAAAATGGAGTGTAAAAAGAATAATTAAAGACGAATTGTTTGTTTTCTAGTATAGGTTTATATAACGAAACATCTATCTTAAATTGTTGTCTACCAGTTTGGAATGGTATTAATTGTAAATAAATATTATTGTTTTGCTCTACGATTCTATACCTGTAATTATCTTTTTCTATCCAAATAGGTGATGTCACGATGTTTTCAGGAATATTAGAAATCAGCTCCCACATAACTTCCTCGCCTACATATAGCTCATCTTGTGAAGGGAAAATTTGTATTTGTTGTCTACTAATCGGTTGTAAATTTATGGTTATCTCGATTGTGTCATCTTTATAATTGATTAGATATATTTTATGTTTTATGAAATTAGACTTTGTAGCATTAATGAATTGTATAGAATAATCAAAAGTATTATTCTCTGTTTTTTCTGGTTCTTCAATTATATTATATTGTTTAGAAGTATCTAGGATAATTTCATTAACAAAATTAATATTATTAGGAATGATCGAGATCTCTACTATTTCCTGATTAATGCGATAGGGTAGAGGCACTACTTCTTTATCTTGATAGATTATTTTATTTTTTTTATAAGTAACTACATTAGTATCTATTCTAAAAATTATATCTTGGATCCAAGTATTTTGTGATTTTAATAATAATGGTGAAATAATAATTGCTATGCTACAAATTATTTGTTTAATATTCATAATATTATATTAATTGTATTTTAAGAGCAAATATAATTAAAAAATCAATGAAATTGCTCTAATAAATCATTAAGCAATCTAGGATCATGAGCGTCAGTTACAGAATAGTCTCCGATTTTAGTTCTGCGAAGATTTTCTAAGACAGCACCACTATCTAGTAAAAAACCAAAATCTCTAACGATAGATCTGATAAAAGTACCACTAGAGCATACAACTCGAAAATCTATGTAAGGTAAGTCTATTTTAGTAATTTCGAATTCGTAAATATTTATAAATCTGGGATTAATGACAACGTCTAGATTTTCTCTAGCATATTCATAAGCTCTTTTACCCTCAATTTTAACTGCAGAATAAACTGGTGGATACTGCTCTTGACGACCTATGAATTTTTTTGCTAAAGCATAAATATCATTTTCACTAATGTGCTCAAAAGGATATGTATTGTCTATATCTAATTCTCTATCATAGCTAGGAGTAGTTTCGCCTAATTTCATAGTACCGACATATTCTTTATTTAAATTTAAAAGTTCTCCCATTAGTTTAGTTTTTTTACCTGTTAAAACTATCAAAAGTCCAGTAGCTTTAGGATCTAATGTGCCGGCGTGTCCTACTTTAATATTATGATTTAGATATTTAGTAATAGTTTTTCTAATATAGTTAACTACATCAAAAGAAGTCCAATCTAATGGCTTATCAATTAATAACATTTCTCCTCTGTCAAAATCAAATAACATTTTTTAAATAAAATTTTAAAAATTTAAGATAAAAATTGATTATATGCTAAAACTAACATTAATAAACCTCCAACAATGATTCTATATATTCCAAAAGCTTTAAAGCCATATTTAACAATATAATTAATAAAAAATTTAATTGCTACAGCTGCCGTTATGAAAGCGATGATGTTACCTACGATCAATAGGGATGTATTATTAGCCTGGAATAATACATCGTAGTGTTTATATACTTTGTAGACAGCAGCACCTAAAATAGTGGGTACTGCTAAAAAAAATGAAAATTCTGTAGCATTTTTCCTATCTAAACCCACAACTAATCCGCCCAAAATAGTAGCTGCAGAACGAGATACTCCTGGAATAAAAGCTAACATTTGTAATATACCAATTTTGAAAGCTTTTTTTTCTGTTAAATTTTGATCTGGTGAAGGATTTTTAAACCATTTATCGAAATACATTAATGCTATACCACCGAGAAATAGTGCTATTGCTACCACCCATTCACTATTTAATAATTTGTCTATGTAGCTTTCTACAAAAAAACCCACCACCGCAGCAGGCAAAAAAGCAATTAATAAATAATAATAAAATCGCCAACTCTCAATAAATCTTTTGAAATAAAGAATTAAGACACTAAGAATAGCTCCAAACTGTATGGCAATAATATAAACATTTACAAATTCAGTTTTTGGTATACCTAGTAAATAATTAGTAATAATTAAATGTCCTGTAGAGCTAATGGGTAAAAATTCTGTAAGACCTTCTACAATAGATAAAATTATAGCTTCTAGCCAAGTCATTCTTCTTTTTTGTCAAAGTTTAATAATATAGCGAAAATTTCTACTACTATGCTCAAAAGGATTAATATCGGAGCTAAGGTTATTCTACGAAAAGAAAAAATCTCTTCACTAAAAACATTAGGATCTGTAGAGCCACCACCTATCATCAAGACATACCCTAAACCCATAAGTATGAGCCCAGCAACCATTAAAATGTAATTCTTTTTATTAAAGGTTAACTGTACGTCTTTTTCCTTTTTAGACTTTTTCATTTTTTTTGCAAAAATAAGAATTTTTTTAATGAAGTATAAATATTTTTTTGTTTTAATTTTGTAATAAAAAATGAATCCATTATTTCAAATATCACCAGTAGATGGACGCTATCATAGCCAAACTCAAGTTTTAGAAAATTATTTTTCAGAGTTTGCCCTTATTAAATATAGATTAACTGTAGAAATAAAATATTTCATAGCTTTATGTAAACTACCATTACCAGAACTAGACGGTTTCTTAAATGAAGAACGTGAAAAATGGTTGATTTCTATAATTGACAATTTTTCTATTAATGATGCAGAAGAAATAAAAACTATTGAAAATGACATACGTCATGATGTGAAAGCAGTAGAGAACTGGCTCAGAATACAATTTGACAAAAAAGATTTTAAAAAAGAGAAAGAATTTATACATTTCGGATTGACATCTCAAGATATAAACAATACTGCTTTTCCAATGATGATGCGTGATGCATGGATACAAGTATTAAATCCTTTTATTGATGATCTATTGAAACTGCTCAATGAACTTTCAGAAAATTGGTGGCCAATAGTTATGCCTGCCCGCACTCACGGACAATTAGCCTCACCTACTAGACTAGGAAAAGAAATAGCAGTTTTTATCGAAAGACTAAATAATCAATTACACCTTATAAATTTCATACCGTTTGCTGGTAAATTTGGTGGTGCTGTTGGGAATTTCAATGCTCATATAGCTGCTTATCCAGAGATCGATTGGGTAAAGTTTAGCAATGAATTTTTAAACAATTTAGGACTTTTACGACTACAATTTACTACTCAAATAGAACATTATGATTACCCTGCAGCTTTTTTTGATGCACTCAAAAGGATAAATAATATTTTGCTAGATCTTTCTAGAGATATGTGGCTATATATTATGTTAGATTATTTTCACTTGAAAATTGTAAAAAATGAAGTAGGTAGTTCTACCATGCCACATAAAGTGAATCCAATAGACTTCGAAAATGCTGAAGGTAACTTTGGGTTAGCTAATAATATACTGGAACATCTCGCTGATAAATTGCCAATTTCAAGATTACAGAGAGATCTGAGTGACTCAACAGTGATAAGAAATATCGGTGTACCTTTCGCACATTCTTTAATTGCTTATGATTCTTTGAAGAAAGGACTTAAAAAATTAGAAGTAAATAAAACTAAAATAGATGATGATCTAAATAATCACTGGGAAATCATAGCTGAAGGCATTCAAACAATACTGCGTAGATATGGCTACCCAAATCCTTATGATGCCTTGAAACAATTCACAAGAGGCAAATCAGGCCTTAAAAAAGAAGATTTTATTAATTTCATTGAGAGTTTAAACATTAATGATGAAATAAAAGAGAAATTGCTTGCCCTCTCTCCACAAACATATTGCGGGATTTAAAATTCTTTTTTATATCAATTAATAAAAATGTCAACTAGTTGTGATTTTAGTAATCCATAGACTAGATCTATAGGGAAAGGATATTTTTTAGTAGTGAATATGGTTATCATATAAAAGTTAAAAAAATTTTATAAAAAATTTTTTAAAAAAAATCGTAAGAAAATATTTAAATGTTATAGATTAAATATGTTAATGACATCAAAGCACTGTACCGCTCCCATGCCCGCCTATCCGACGCCGCTAAATTAAGTATCCTCCCTGTGTCTTCTATAACCATCTCTGCCAGATACTTTCCCTTCACTACAAACCACATTATATAGTTTGTTAAATATTTTGTAGCCACTCCACGAAACTTATAATATATCCACCCTACAAAATCTGTTATCTTCTGATGAATAGTTGATACGCTATATATACCTTGCTTCATCTTATTTTTGTTAGTTATTTCTTTATGTTTTATGTGCTCTGCATTTACTGTCTTGAATGCTTTATTATTACTGCCGCATACCACTGAATTATCTGATATTCTAGATTTTAGAAAATCAGATATATGGCCAGCTTGCATTCGTTTATCTTCTAATTTTTTGAACAAAATATTTCCACTCCTATCTGTGGCAGCTAGTACTGCCACTTTTGTTGGCTTCTTTTTCTTTAACTTTTTTACTTCTTTTTTGTCTCGTTTTTTTTTACCTTTTTCGGAGTAATTCATTAGTAGTTCTTCTAATTCTACTACTCCAAAGAAATTAACATTATCTTCAAAAGACTGCATAGCACATAATATTCTGTGTCGCCAAAAGAAACTTGTTGTGAGACTAATATGTACGATTCTAGCACACTCTCGCAAACTCATTCCAGCGCTCATACATTTGATGTATTCAAGCATTTTGCTCTTTTCATGAACACCATACATAAAAGTGCCTGTGGTAACTCTGAATTGTCTGCCACAGGTTTTGCAGCGATAGTTCTGTACTCCACTTTGCAAACCATTTTTGATTACATGACTGCTATTACAATCAGGACATAGTACACCAGTAGACATTGCTTTGATTTCTTGGTAATCAACAACATTTTTGCCTTCTAGAATCATTTCATCGTATAGATTGTTGTAAAACTCACGTGTTTCTTCTTTAGTAAGGGTGAATATATCGGTTGGATTTTCTAAAAGTTTATTCATAATTATTATTTTTTGCAAAAATAATAATTATTTAAATTAAAAAACTTTATAAATAATAACAATTATTAATATCTCTATCCTTTCTATAATATTTTTATCAATCTGTCATTTTATGATAATTTATATGTTCCTCTTATATTTTGATATTATTTTTTTTCATATAAAAATAAATTTGTAATTTTGCAAAACAAAAATGTCCGATGGTGTAACGGCAGCACTGCAGATTTTGGTTCTGCCTGTCCAGGTTCGAATCCTGGTCGGACAGCATGATTAATTGAGAGGGGGCATTTAGCTCCCTTTATTTTTAATAAAAATTATGATAGATAAAGAGTATATTCAAAAGCTTGTAGAGGAAATAACAGAAGGAACAAGTATTTTTTTAACAAGATTAGATATCGATAATCTCGGTAAAATTAATGTTTACCTAGATAGTGATACTAACATTACTATTGATGACTGTGTAAAAGTGAGTAGATATATCGAAAAAAATTTGTCTAAATTAAATGATGATTATCAATTAGATGTGTCATCTCATGGTATAGGAAATCCTCTAACAAATGTTAGACAATATCCTAAACATATTGGTCATTTATTACAAATAAAAACAATTGATAACCAAATAATTAAATGTAAATTAATTAATTATGAAGCAGAAAAATTAACCATAGAAATACAAAATAAAAATAATAAAAAAGAAAAAGAAGAAAAAATTATTGATTTATCACAAATCAAGGAATGTAAAGAAATTTTAAAATTGTAAAAATTAAAATTATGGCAACAATAAGTTTATTAGAAGCTTTTAATGAATTTCAAGATATTAAAGGGATAGACAAAGAGACTTTGATGGAGTTATTAGACGAAATTTTTAAAGGTGTCTTAGAAAAAAAATATGGTGATGCTTCGAATTTTTATTTTGCAGTAAATCCAGAAACTGGAGATATTGAATTATGGAGAAATAGAATTATAGTGCCAGATGGCGAATTAGAAGATCCAAATACACAGATAGAACTAAAAGACGCTCTCAGGATAGAACCAGACTTTATGATCGGAGAGGAAGTTACAGAGCCTTATGGAATTGAAAATTTCTCACGTAGAGAAATTCAAACTATTCTACAAATGATGAAAGCACGTATCACTGAATTTGAAAATCAAGTAACTTTCGATAAATACAATGATCAAATAGGTGAGTTAGTTGTAGGCGAGGTACATCAAGTATTAAAAAATGAAATAATAGTTGTAGATGAAGATGGCATAGAATTAGTTTTGACAAAAGATCAAATGATACCAGGAGATCATTATAAAAAAGGTGATACTATTAGAGCATCTATCTATAAAATAGAAAATAGAGCTGGCTCACCATATATTTATTTATCCCGTACTAGTACAGAATTTTTAGCTCGTCTGATGGAACAAGAAGTTCCAGAAATAGCTGATGGACTAATCACTATTCGCAAAATAGCTCGTATACCAGGAGTGAGAGCTAAAGTAGCTGTCGAATCATATGATGACCGCATAGACCCTGTAGGTGCTTGTGTGGGAGTTAAAGGCTCTCGTATTTTCCCAGTTATTCAAGAACTAAGAAATGAAAATATAGATGTTATCAATTTCTCGAATAATCCTAAATTATTTATTCAAAGAGCTCTAGCTCCCGCTAAGATAACTGATATCCAGTTAGAAGGTGATAAAGCCATAGTAATTGTGAAACCTGATCAAATATCTTTTGCCATCGGTAAAAATGGACAAAATATTGAATTAGCTTCACGTATCACTGGTTATGATATTGAGGTTTATCGCGAACTCGAAGAAGGTGAAGAAGAGGATATCGACATCCAAGAGTTTAGTGATGTCATTGACCAATGGATTATTAATCAATTAAAAGCTATTGGCTGTGATACTGCTAAAAAAGTTCTCTCTTATTCAGTAAAAGATTTGGCTGATTTAGCTGATTTCGAGGAAGAAACCGTCGAAGAAATACAAAAAATAATTAGAGCAGAATTTGAATGAAATTAATTAGAAAAGTTTATATTTTTATAAAATTATTAATGATGATGATTTTAAAATTTGACAAATTATATTTTGAAAAATATAGATTAATTTTGTAGTGAGATTTTTATTATGAATGAAATAAAAACATATAGATTAAATCAGCTCACACGTGAGTTAGGCGTTACATTTGCTGAATTGCAAGAACTATTAAAATCTAATGGTATCAAAGTGAATACTCCTAACGATCGTATTAGCGAAGATGCTTATTTGATTATTAAGCAAAATTATAACCTAGATACTGAAAAAGATAAAACCGATAAAAATATCGTAGAGGAAACTAAAACTACTACTAATGAAGATAAAATAATTGAAAAAGAACAACCTAAAGAAACTGAAAATGCTCCTTTTGAGTTTAACCTCAAGGTAAAAGGTAAAATAGATCTAAACAAAGAAACTGAAAAATCTACTAAAGAAAAATCTACTACTCCTAAATCTAAAGAAAAAGCAGAGAAAACTAAATATAAAGAACCTAAAATTAAAAATGTAGAAAAAAACTTAGATTTAGATAAAGAATTAGAAAATGAAAATAAACCTGAACATATCGAAAATAAACAAGAAGTTATCGAAAATAAACCTGAAGTTGTAGAAAGCCAAACTGAATCGCAATTAAAAATAACTACTGAGAATATTACAGAAAATGAACAAGTTACAGAAAAAATAGTTGAACAAGAAACTCCACAAACAGAAATAATAGATACTAAGACTGAACCAGATATCATCGAAATTAACAAAGACGCTAAAGAAATAACCACTGATACATCTGATAAACCATATTTGCAAGAAATTAACTTAAAAGTTAAATATAAAATTGATTTAGATGAGGTAAATCCTAAAAAAAGTAAATCTAATGGTAATGAGAAAAAACAACCATCTCGACCTAGGAAAAAAACTATAAAAAAAGTTGCTGAAGCTGATCAAAAAGGTTTTAAAAAATGGGATAAAAACAATACTACTACAGATCAAGCCAATAAAGAAAAACCTAAATATAATAATGATAAAGCTGCTACAAATAAAGTAGCTAATAAGCCTCAACCACAAAAACGAGAAAAAACTAATAAAAAATTTGGAGATAAAGATTTTCAACATAGAAAAAAAAGAGAAGAACATGTTTTAACTGATGAAGAAATAACACAAAAAATTAAAGAAACTTTAGCAAAAGCTCAGGCTAAACCTAAAACTACACCAGCTCAGTATAAAAAACTTAAAAAAGAGCAAAGATTATCTAAAAATGTCGATAACGAAGTCAAAAATGTTATTGAGGTAACAGAGTTTATAACTACTAGCGAATTAGCAAATTTGATGAATGTATCTCCTACTGAGGTTATAGCTAAATGTTTTGATTTAGGCCTCACTACTACTATCAACTCTCGATTAGATGCAGAAACAATAGTACTAGTAGCTGATGAATTTGGTTATGAAGTTAAATTTATCAGTTTAGATGAGAAAGAAGATGAAGTATATGATGATGATCCATCAACATTACAACCACGACATCCAGTAGTTACTGTAATGGGACACGTAGATCATGGTAAAACAAAATTATTAGATTTTATACGTAAAACTAATGTAGTAGCTGGAGAGGCAGGAGGTATCACACAGCATATTGGAGCTTATGAAGTAACATTGCAAAATGGTCGTAAAATTACCTTCTTAGATACACCTGGTCACGAAGCATTTACTGCTATGCGAGCTAGAGGTGCTAAAGTTACTGATATAGCTATTATAGTTATTGCTGCTGATGAACAAGTGATGCCTCAAACTGTAGAAGCTATCAATCACGCTCGTGCAGCTGGTGTGCCAATGATTTTTGCTATTAATAAAATAGATAAACCTAATGCTAATCCTGAAAAAATCAAGGAACAATTAGCAAATATGAATATTCTTGTAGAAGATTGGGGTGGTAACTATCAATCTCAAGAAATATCCGCTAAAGAAGGGTTAAATGTCGATAAACTATTAGAAAAAGTACTCCTACAAGCAGATTTAATGGATTTAAAAGCAAATCCTAATAGACCAGCAATAGGAACTGTTATAGAATCTGGCTTAGAAAAAGGGCGCGGTTATGTAGCTACAGTTTTAATTCATAATGGTACATTACATATTGGTGATCCTGTTTTAGCTGGAGTTTATTATGGTAAAGTAAGAGCTATGTTTGATGAAAGAAATCAGCCTAAAAAAGAAGCTGGTCCTAGCTCACCTGCCTTAATTCTTGGACTTAATGGTGCACCACAAGCTGGTGACAAATTGTTAGTTATGCCATCTGAGAAAGAGGCTAAAGATAAAGCTCTCAAACGTCAGCAATTACTCAGAGAGCAATCTATTAGAGCTAAAAAACATATTACTCTTGATGAAATTGGTCGTAGGATAGCTATTGGTGACTTTAAAGAATTAAATTTAATTGTAAAAGGAGATGTAGACGGCTCAGTAGAAGCATTGAGTGATTCTTTATTAAAACTATCTAATGAGCATGTACAAGTAAATGTTATTCATAAAGGTGTAGGTGCTATTACTGAATCAGATATCTTACTAGCTGCTGCATCTAATGCCATAATTGTTGCTTTCCAAGTGCGGCCAGCACCTGCTATTCGTAAACTGGCTGAGCAAGAGCAAATACAAATAAAATCTTATTCCATAATTTATGATGCTATAGAAGAAATTAAATCAGCTATAGAGGGTATGCTAGAACCTACTATTGAAGAAACTATACTGGGCACAGCTGAGGTTAGACAAGTTTTTTCAATTAAAAAATTGGGTAATATCGCTGGCTGCATGGTTTTAGATGGTAAAATAGATAAAAATGCTCGTGTCAGACTTATAAGAAACGGAATAGTTGTTTTTGATGGCGAAATGTCATCTCTCAAACGCTTCCAAAATGATGTCAAAGAAGTACTTACAGGTCAAGATTGTGGTATTGGTATTAAAAACTTTAACGATATCAAGGTGGGTGATCTCATAGAAGCATATATCACTACCTCAGTAGAACAAAAATTATAATAATTATCATTATTTTGGTAATTATAAAATTTCATAATAATGGTAGAAGTTAATATTTTAGGTAGTGGATCTTCTTTACCTTTATATAAGCGATTTAGCCCATCACAAATAATAAAAATTGAAGGTAAAAATATTTTAATCGATTGCGGAGAAGGCACTCAAATTCAATTGCAACGTTTTGGTTTTTCAATAATTAATATAGATTATATCCTTATTTCTCATTTGCATGGTGATCATTTTTTTGGATTATTTGGACTACTATCATCTATGCTACTATTAGGTAGGACTAAGCCATTGACCATCTTTGCAAATAAAAATTTAATTCCAATTTTAGAAATTATTTTTCAGGAAAAGTTATTTGGAAAATACTTCCCTTTTAATTTTATACCTTTAGATTTTAATAATCCTAATAAAATTGTAGAAGAAGATAAATTTGAGATTTTTTCTTTTCCTCTTGACCATTCTGTGCCTACTTGTGGTTTTTTAATTAAAGAAAAGCTGAGGCCAAGAAATATTTTAAAAAGTTTTATAGAATATTACCACCCTAGCATTATTGACATAAAAAACATAAAACGAGGTGGAGATTATTTAGATGAAAATACTGGTAAATTATTGAAAAATAATGAAATAACTTCAGATCCACCACAACCATTCTCATATGTCTATTGTAGTGATACAGCTTATAAATCATTTAATTATTCAGAAATTAAAAATCCAATTTATTTGTTTGCAGAATCTACATTTTTAGCAGAAAAGATAGATGCAGCTAAATCAAAAAAACATATGACTGCTGCTGAGACTGCTCAACTAGCTGATAATCTAAATGCTCAGTATCTAATACTAGGCCATTTCAGCTCAGAGTATAAATCTATCAATTTGTTTATAGAAGAGGCTAGCCAATATTTTCCTCGTGATAAAATTATCTTAGCTTATGATGGACTTAAAATTAATTATGATAATTATAAAAAAATTGATAAAATTTTAAAATAAGATAAATTTAAAATGGTTCTATAATGTTTTGAGTGGGTAAATAAAAAAATAGTAAATTTGGATAAAAAAAGCTATGAACTCAAAGGAGATATTTAGTTTGGCATTAAATTTAGAAAAGCCATGGTATATCAAGGAAATAA
>Ga0208041_1001377_pt1 | contig 16139 bp, 11 predicted proteins | sample AD_SCU002_MetaG_FD_184453 | JGI IMG/M metagenome (GOLD analysis project Ga0208041, IMG submission 184453) | Active sludge microbial communities of municipal wastewater-treating anaerobic digesters from China - AD_SCU002_MetaG (SPAdes) (version 2) | ecosystem: Engineered > Bioreactor > Anaerobic...
GGGGAACGCCTATATGATGACCCTCTTTGGATTTTATTGGGTCACGGCAGCACTGGGCCTGATGAACACGCGGGAGCGAGAGGATACGGCTCGGTTCGCACCGTAGAACTGAAGGATGCAGAACGGTCATCCGCTCAATAGTTCGTTAGAGCACAACGCCATCTCATTGCACCATCATCCGACGCCGCACGGTGCAAACCGTTAACGTCAATGCAGTTCGGATTGAATCTCATTCCGATAGCAGCAAACAACCCTGCCGGCATAAACACGTTACATTCTTCTTCATTCCCGGGAGAATACTCAGAACGAGATCAGAGGCATAGAGAGGGGAGAGATGGCAGTCGGAAAGATCGGTGCCTGGACACATTTGGGAGCATCCGCGATGAGCGTCATAAGAGCTGCGGCATGACCCCCGTCCGCATCTTCATCAGCAGCGTGCAGAAGGAGTTCGCCGACGAGCGGGCGGCCCTCCGCGACTACCTGCGGGGCGACGCACTGATGCGGCGGTTCTTCGAGGTCTTCCTCTTCGAGGACGTCCCTGCCGCCGACCGCCGCGCCGACGACCTGTACCTCGACGAGGTCCGGCGTTGCGATATCTATGTTGGGCTGTTCGGGGACGACTACGGCTCCGAGAACGCCGGAGGGGTCTCGCCGACCGAACGGGAGTTCGACCTCGCCACCACTGAAGGGAAGTACCGGCTCATCTACGTCAGGGGCACGGACGACGCCGCCCGCCACCCGAAGATGCGTGCGCTCGTCGGCAGAGCGCAGGCGGGCCTGATCCGGAAGCGATTCAACACCCCCTCGGAACTGGTCGCCGGGCTGTATGCGGCGCTGGTCGAGTACCTGGAGGAGAAGCAGCTCATCCGGTCCGGGCCCTTCGACGCGGCCCCGTGCACGAAGGCGACACTCGAACACCTGGATCCTGAGCGTATGGCGTGGTTCCTCCGCACGGCCAGGGCAACCCGCCGGTTCCCCCTCGCCCCCGATGCCTCTCCCGCTGACCTGCTGGAGCACCTGAACCTGCTTGATAACGGGCACCTGACGAACGCTGCGGTCCTCCTCTTCGGGAAGCAGCCGCAGCGGTTCCTGATCTCCTCCGAGATCAAGTGCGCCCACTTCCACGGCACCGAGGTGGCCAAACCGATCCCGTCCTACCAGGTCTACAAGGGCACGGTCTTCGACCTCGTGGACGCAGCGGTGGACTTCGTCCTCAGCAAGATCGCCCTCTCGGTCGGGACCCGCGAGGCCGGCCCGCAGGCGCCGGTGCGCTACGAGATCCCCAAAGAGGTGGTGGCAGAGGCGATCGTGAACGCGGTCGCCCACCGCGACTACACGAGCAACGGCAGCGTCCAGGTGATGCTCTTCGCCGACCGCCTGGAGGTCTGGAACCCGGGCACGCTCCCGCCGTCCCTGACGCTCGAGAAACTCCGGCAGGCCCACGGCTCGGTGCCGGGCAACCCGCTCCTTGCCGAACCTATGTATCTCACCGGCTACATCGAGCGGATGGGTACGGGGACGCGGGACATGATCCGGCGCTGCACCGAGGCCGGGCTGCCGGAGCCGGAGTTTGCTGTCAGTGATGGGTTCCAGACGATCATCCGCCGGATCCGGGGTAGAGGTGCCGGCGAACCTAGGGAAAAACCTAGGGAAGAAACTAGGGAAAAAACTAGGGATAAGATCCTGGCCCTGATCGCAGCCAACCCATCTATCAGCACGAATGAGCTCGCAGAGCAGATCGGTATCACACCCAAAGGGATTGAATGGCAGATCCAGCAACTGAAGCGGGCGGGTCAGCTCAAACGGGTAGGTCCAAAGAAGGGTGGCCGCTGGGAGATCACCGAAGGCGGTGATGAGTAGCGTCGGTGAGCGTGGGATTTTCACGCAGATGCTGGTCGTCACCTTCTTCTGGAGGATGCGTGAAGGCAGGCTCAACGAGGTGACGACAGAGCACCCGCACGACATCACCGTGGCTCTTCACGGCCCGGTCGAGAAAGGGCTTCTGATGAGCGAGGGGGTCAGGCCGGAGCACGTTCTCCTACCGTCCTGGCCGCCGCCCGATGGCGGGTGGATGTTCGGAGTTCCCGGGATCTGTTCGAAGCCGAGCTCCGAACATTTGCCAGAAAGCTTCGAACATTTGATCGCAAGCTCCGAACATTTGGATACATTGCGCGAGATTGCAAGACCGGTTGGATCTGTGCGGAAAGCGTCGAGGAAGGTGGCCTACCGTTCCCGCGGGGCGCAGGCGAACATCTGCGGGGTGCGACGGTTCGCAGAACCGGAGCATGAGCACCGTTAGGTGCGACGGTGTTATGCCCGGCTGGTGCGGGAGGGGAACGCGAGGGAGGGGGTGCGGTGATCCCCGTCGATCCCCTGCCGGTCCGGCCGTGGCACTCGGGATGGCCGGGGCGGTGCTGGTGGCTTCGCGGTCGCAGGGCATCAGGCGGGCGGGGTTCGGGTGCTGGGTTGTGGGGAATCTGCTGTGGGTGGTGCACGGGATCCTGACCGCCGATCTGTATGTGAGTATTCCCTTCGGTTTTTATGGGGCTACGGCATTCTAGGGATTGAAAAACTGTGCATCTTCACGGAACCCTTGCGATGTGGCTCAACTGGCCTCTGGCTAACAGCAGAACATTGTGAAAGGAGAAGCTCTTTGGTGAAGGCGTCACGCAACTCAAAAACGATACAGCAATAACTACTGTCGATTACTGACAATTAACGAGATGATCTCCACGCCATCAGAACCGTTCCTCGCGTACTGGGGAAAGTCAAGTGACCACGGATCAGAGCCCACGGACCACCACCTTCTCCCGTACCACTGCCTTGACGTCGCAGCCATCGGAAGCGTACTGCTCAGCCATGACCCGCTTCTTCTGAGCCGGTTCACGGACGCAGTGCCGCTCCCGGAAGATACCCTTCGCGATCTCATCCCGTGGTTCCTGGCAATGCACGACATCGGGAAGTTTTCCGTCCGGTTTCAGTATCTCAAGCCTGCACTCCTCTTCCAACTGCAAGGCAAGACTGGGGCAGGGCCGTACTCCGTCCGGCATGACGATATGGCGCTCGCGATCGTCGAGCAGGATCTGCTGCTCCGTTCCCGCGAGAGGAATTGGTTTCGGTGCGACACATCCGGGAGCCTCAAAGACTGGAAGGATCTGTGGCGGCCGTGGTTCCATGCCGTGAGCGGGCACCACGGTGTGCCGCCGAGGCGGGCATCATCCGGAGTTGTTGCTGAACGGCTCTTCGACCCGGAAGACCGGGAAGCAGTGGCGGCGTTCGGTGACGCATGTGCAACACTCTTCCTCGGAGAAGGGAGGAGCAACCTTTCACTCACTTTTAGCGAGGAACTCATCGACGCCTTTACCCGGACATCATGGCTCGTGGCAGGGCTGGTCGTCCTCGCCGACTGGCTCGGCTCCAATGCCGATTACTTCCCACCCGTCTCCCGTCCGATGCCCCTCGGCGAGTACTGGCACCGGTTCGCACTTCCCCAGGCGGAGCGAGCAGTGCAGGAGAGCGGAGTTCTGCCATCGGAGATCTCCCGACAGACGGGAATGACTGCCCTCTTCCCGCACATATCGCAGCCGACCGCCCTGCAGGAGGTTGCCTCGTCCTGCCATCTCGATCCGGTCCCGAGCCTTTTCATACTCGAGGAGACGACCGGCAGCGGGAAGACCGAAGCAGCACTTGTCCTGGCGCACCGTCTGGTGACGAACGGCGCTGCCGAGGGCATCTTCATCGGGCTGCCGACGATGGCGACGGCCGACGCGATGTACGAGCGGCTCGGCAAGGCATACCACCGGCTCTTCGCCGACGGTGAACGGCCGTCGCTCGTCCTCGCCCACAGCGCTCGCCATCTCTCGGATACGTTCCGCCGGTCGATCGAACGGGTTCCCGGCGGCGCCCGGGAGCAGTACGGAGACGGCGAGTTGACCGCTTCTATCCGGTGTGCTTCCTGGCTTGCCGATAGCAGGAAGAAAGCTCTTTTAGCCTCTCTTGGTGTCGGAACAATCGATCAGGCCCTTATGGGCGTTCTGCCCTTCCGCCACCAGTCGCTCCGCCTGCTCGGGCTTGCCCGGAGCGTGCTGGTCGTGGATGAGGTGCATGCTTACGATGCGTACATGCACACGCTTCTCCGCCGCCTGCTGACATTTCACGCAGCCCTCGGCGGGAGTGCGATCCTCCTCTCCGCGACGCTGCCGATGCACCAACGGGAGGAACTCATCGCGAGTTTCTGCCGGGGGCTCGGCTATGGCTCCGTCCCGGTTCGGGAGACTGTCTACCCGCTTGTTACCGCGGTATCGGAGAATGGGCTCCTTGAGATGCCGGTCTCTGCGGATAACCGATCCCGAAAAACAGTCCGGGTTGACCTGACCGATTCGCGCCGTGAGGTGGAGGAGCGGCTCCGGAATGCTATTGCCCTGGGACAATGCGCCTGCTGGATCCGGAACACGGTTAACGACGCAATAGGGGCATACCAGCAGTTTGCCGACCTGCTCGGGGAGGAGAACGTGCTACTCTTCCACGCCCGGTTTGCGATGGGAGATCGGCTGGCGATCGAGCAGGAGGTGCTCAGGCGGTTCGGGAAGGACAGTACCGAGGATCTTCGGCGTGGCAAGCTCCTGATCGCAACCCAGGTCGTGGAGCAGTCCCTCGACCTGGACTTCGACGTCATGGTGAGCGACCTCGCACCGATCGATCTTCTCATCCAGCGTGCCGGGCGGCTGCACCGGCACGAGCGCGGCGAACGCGGACCCCCGACGCTGCTTGTGCTGGCACCGCGGGTGACCGATGCCCCAGACGGCGATTGGTATACGCGGATCTTCCCGGCAGGGGCATACGTCTACCCAAAGCACGGACAACTCTGGCTCACTGCCCGTCTCCTTGAGAATCGGGGAGGGTTTACTCTGCCGGAGGACGCACGGCTGCTCATCGAGGGTGTCTTCGGTCCCGAGGCGCAGGCTGTCGTCCCCGAGACGCTCGCGCAACGCGATCTTGTGGCGGACGGCCAGGAGCGGGGCAACATTACTGTGGCACGGCTGAATGCGCTGGATCTCGGCGAGGGGTATAAGGCGACGCCCGGCCACTGGGAGGAAGAGACCCGGACACCGACCCGGCTGAACGCAATGAGTATCATACTCACCCTCGCCCGCTGGGATGGGAAGGTGCTTCGCCCCTGGTCGGACGCTGCGAGGTTTGCCTGGGACATGAGCCAGGTGAGTGTCCGGGAGACGATGCTATCGGGGCCGGCAGAGTATTCGGGAGCGCTGAAACAGGCGGTTGAGGCGGTGCGAGAGACGATGCCGGGCAGGGGCGAAGGGCGCATCCTGCTCCCGCTCAGGAATGCGGGGAATATCTGGGAGGGAAAAGCGCAGGACAGGCGGGGTCGCGAGATCAGGGTGTGCTATAATCCGAAAACCGGTCTGCAGGTGCAACGGGAGAGTACGTAACCGGCGTTCTTCCAGGAACGGAGTGTCCCGACATTTCATTCGTTTTCTTATTTAATTCATAGAAAAACGGGTTAATTTTTATTTGCTTACATTCACTGTGCATTAAAAACATTTAAGCCGTCAGGAGAAGAGTCTGACCATTAAGGACATGATATATGCCCTGATTGTGGCAACAGCTTCCAGAGAAGGCGCTGACGACCACGATCCAAGATATGGAAGTATACACATGGTCAATCTTATCCGGGATAGATGGATACCCGCGATCAGGAAGGACAGAACAGAAGTATGCATCGCCCCCTGGGAAGTTACTCGGGATCACGAAACAAACCCTGTCGTTCACCTTCGTGCTCCCAGAGCAGACTTCAACGGTGCACTTATCCAGTTCCTCATCGGGCTGATGCAGACGGTGATCCCACCGTCCACCGATCGTGCATGGTTCAAGAAGTTCGAGTCGCCACCCGATCCTGACTATCTGCAAGGCGAGTTTGAGAAGGTTGCTCACGCATTCGAGGTAGACGGAGATGGAGCCCGGTTCATGCAGGACTTCGATCTTGCGGAGGGTGTAGAGACCTCCATCGATCACCTGCTTATCGAGATGCCCGGGAAAAAGACCCTGGAGGACAACACCGATCACTTCATCAAACGCGATACGGTGCGGCAGATCTGCCCGTCCTGCAGCGCAATGGCACTGTTCACGCTGCAGACGAACGCACCCTCCGGCGGGAGCGGTCACCGGACGTCACTTCGAGGCGGAGGCCCTCTGACGACCATTGTTATGGGGAGGACACTCTGGGAGACGGTCTGGCTGAGCGTGGTTCCCACAGATTCGTTTGCCCGGTACGGCAACGCCGATCTGCAGGGCGAGGCCGATATCTTCCCCTGGCTCGCTCCGACCAGGACGAGCGAGAGCGGCGGGGACACCACTCCGCAGGACGTCAACCCGGCACAGATGTACTGGGGAATGCCACGAAGGGTTCGCCTTGACTGCGATGGTACCACGCAGGGCATCTGCGATCTCTGCGGGTGCAGATCGGAGCGTCTCATCACGAGTTATCGGACGAAGAATCTTGGCGTGAACTATAACGGAAACTGGCGGCATACGCTCACGGCCTATTCGACGAACAAAACCGGTGATCTCCTCTCGCAGAAGGGACAACCGGGAGGCGTTTCGTACCGGAACTGGCTCGGCCTGGTGCAGAACGATGCAGAGTCGAAGATCGAGCCGGCGGTCGTGGTGCATACCTTCAGGTACGACCGACAACCCGATCTCCCCGAGGTGCCGTTCCGGCTCTGGGCATTTGGATATGATATGGACAATATGAAGGCACGCTGCTGGTATGAAGGCACAATGCCGCTCACCCGGGTCGACCCAATCCACCGTGCAGAGTATGAGGCGGTCACGGCGCAACTAATCAGAACGGCGTCCCTCGTGGCATTCAGCACCCGCACGGCGATCAAAAAAGCTATCTTTTCGGAGAAGGCCGAGGTGCGGGGCGATCTCTCGATGATTGACGCCCGTTTCTGGCAGGATACCGAGGCAGAGTTCTACACGACGCTACACCTGCTGAAAGATGCGATTGCGTGTGGAGAGGACGCCACTGCCGTAAAACGCCGGTGGCTCGCCGTCCTTGGCAGGGAGGCTGAAACACTGTTTGAGGACTTCTCGCAGGCGAACCTGATCGGCGTCGCCGACCCGAAGCGGATTGCTCTCGCACGTCGGGATCTTCGGAACTTCACGTCGATCCGCAATAAGAAGATCCAGAAGACGCTCGATATTCAGCCGGATAACCAGCCGCAGCGATGAGTAACAAGGTGATGAAACTGTGAACACAACGAAGTATCTGTCATTTACCGGTCAGCCCGAAGCACAGGACGCGCTTCTTGCGTGGTGGCGAGGCTTGCAGGAGAACCACGGCGACCGGGCGGAGCTCCGGCGGTGCAGGAGCAGTACGGAGGTCGCGTTCGTCCCGGCATACCACCGCCTGCGGTTGTCGCTCGGGAAGGTCGCCCCGGTCTACCCGGAACACCTGGCCACGGTCGCCGGGGTGCTGTCGCACGTGAAGACGCACGATCCGTCGCACCGGATCGCCCAGCAACTTGCCGGCAGCAAGGGTGAGAGCGACCGGGCGCGGGTGAGCGGGCTACGGTTCCGCCGACTGCTCGCTATCGACGATCCCGGCGAGCTCTACGGCTCGATGATCCGGGCCGTCCGCCTGCTCGACGGCACTGCCGATATTCCGAGCCTGGCTGACGGTCTCTACTGGTGGAACGAGAGGACGAAGAACACCTGGGCGTTCGATTACTACTCGGAAGCGCCCGATGAGAAGTAACTTACAGAGGATGATGTTTATGAGCGAATTTATTCAACTGCATATTCTTGTATCGTACCCGCCATCGAACCTGAACCGCGACGATCTCGGGAGGCCGAAGACCGCGACGATGGGAGGAGCCCAGCGGTTGCGGATCTCGTCCCAGAGCCTGAAACGTGCGTGGCGGACGTCAGATATCTTTTCGGAGGCACTTGCCGGGCACCTTGGCGTGAGGACGAAGGAGATGGGAGTCCTGATCCAGAAGTCGCTGACGACAGGCGTCCGTCTCGCGGACCTCATTGCAGCGAAGAAGGATGCACCTGCCGCTTTCACTCCCGTGTCGGCGGAGACCGCGCTCCCCTGGGCGAGAGAGATCGCCGGATCGTTCGGGAAGCTGAAGTCCGGTGAGACGGCACTCGAGATCGAGCAGCTCGCCCACTTCTCTCCCGAGGAGATCGCAGCGATCGACCGGGTTATCGAGAAGGCCGCGACGACCGGAGCGGCTCCCGACGCCGAGGACAAAAAACTGCTGACCCGGCGGCTTTCCGGCGCTGATATCGCGATGTTCGGCCGGATGCTGGCCGCGTCCCCGGCCTACAATATCGAGGCGGCCGTCCAGGTCGCTCACGCGATCACGGTTCACGAGGTCGCGGTGGAGGACGACTACTTTACTGCGGTGGATGACCTGAACCGCGGCGAGGAGGACGCAGGTGCCGGCCACCTCGGGGAGACCGAGTTTGCGGCAGGGCTCTTTTATCTCTATCTCTGTGTCAACCGTGATCTGCTGGTGGAGAACCTCGGCGGCGACGAAATACTCGCGGACGACGCCCTGCGTGCCCTGACCGAGGCTGCAGTGAAGGTTGCGCCGACGGGTAAACAGGCCACCTTTGCGTCACGGGCGTACGCCTCCTACCTGCTCGCCGAGCGGGGATGCCAGCAGCCCCGGTCGCTCTCGGTCGCGTACCTCGCAGCACTCCGCGACCGCGATCTCCTGGGCGCCGCCATCGATTCGCTCAAGAAGACACAAGAAAAGATGAATCAGGTGTATGGAAACTGCAGTGACCGCTGCTGCGAGATGAACGCGTACACCGGCGAGGGGACACTGGACGAGGTGCTGGATTTCGTGGCTGGTAACCATGCGTGAGTTTCTGGTATTCCATCTGCACGGGCCGATGGCGTCGTGGGGGGATACGGCGGTCGGCGAGTACCGGCCGACGCACGATCACCCCACCCGATCGGCGGTGCTGGGACTGGTGGGAGCGGCGCTCGGGATCCGGCGCGAGGAAGAGGAGCGGCTCACCGCGCTTGCAGACGGGTACAGCGTCGCTATCAGGCTGGATCGACCGGGCACGCTGCTCCGGGACTATCACACCACCCAGGTGCCACGGTCGGGCACCGGGCGGAGGCGGCGGGAGTTTACGACCCGCCGGGAAGAGCTCGGCGCTCCGGATAAGGATATCTCGACGATCCTCTCCAGCCGCGACTATCACTGCGATGCCGTGTACACTGCCTGCCTCTGGAGCCGAACCGATCAACCGTCGTATCGTCTGGAGGAACTGCGCGATGCCCTGAACGCCCCGACGTTCGTCCTGTACCTCGGGAGGAAATCCTGCCCCCCGGCGCTGCCGCTCGGGGCAAAGGTGGTGGCCGGCGAGAACCTCGGTGCGGTCTTTGCTACGGAGCCATTCCCCGGGGGAGGGCTGCTGCCCCACCTTGTGCCCCGCGAGAGGACGGTGCGGGTCTACTGGGAGGGGGACGAGGATGTCGGGATACGGCCGGATCATTCGGGGCCGCGGCACGACGATCCGCTGAGCAGAAAGCGCTGGCAGTTCCGGGATCGGATCGAGCATTATGGTGTGGTGGAGCGTTCCGGGGAGGATACGGCATGTACTTGAGCAGGATCCGGCTCAGACCGGAGGCGGCAGAGAGTCGCGAGTTCTGGCAGAGCCTCAGAGGCGAGTACCAGGCACACCACCTTGTCTGGTCGCTCTTCACCGATGGACCTGACCGCGAGCGCGATTTTTTGTACCGGCAGGAGTTTTCGGGGAGCGTGCCCACGTTCTACGCGGTCTCGGAGCGGAAACCGGTGAACCGCGGCGGGATGTGGATGATCGAGTCGAAAGAGTATGCGCCGGTACTGAGCGAAGGACAGCGGCTTGAGTTCGTCCTCCAGGCAAACCCGATCCGGACGAAGCGGGACGAGAAGGGCGGGCACCACCGCCACGACGTCGTGATGGATGCGAAGACGCGGATCCAGGAGGAGGGGCGCCCCGCCTCAGAGATACCTTCACAGCAGGAGATTGTTCAGGTGGCCGGGTTTGCCTGGCTCGCGACACGTGGCGAGAAACATGGATTTTCCGTGCAGGCCGGCGAGGTCCGGGCGGACGGCTATCGACAGATGCGGTTCTCCAAAAAGAAAGGACAGCGGCCGATCCAGCTCAGCACGATCGATTATACCGGTCTTTTGACGGTGACCGATCCGGAGGTGTTCCGGCAGGCGCTCTTCTCGGGTATCGGGCCGGCGAAGGGGTTCGGCTGCGGGATGCTGATGGTGCGCCCGGCGCGGTAGGGAGGGGCAATGCTCCCGCCGCTGAAACCCATCGCAATCAAGGAGCGTGTCTCCCTCGTCTTTCTGGAGAGGGGTGAACTCGACGTCATCGACGGGGCCTTTGTGCTGGTCGATAAGAATGGTGTCCGGACACAGATCCCGGTTGGGAGCGTCGCCTGCCTGATGCTCGAGCCCGGCACCCGGGTTTCGCACGCGGCCGTGGTGCTGGCCTCGCGGGTCGGGTGCCTCCTGGTCTGGGTTGGTGAGGCGGGAGTCCGGCTCTACGCCTCAGGCCAACCGGGCGGCGCACGTTCCGACCGGCTGCTTTACCAGGCGAAGCTCGCTCTGGACGAGGAGGCACGGCTGCGGGTGGTGCGGAAGATGTACGAGATGCGGTTTGACGCACCGATACCACCCCACTACCGGGTCGAGCAGCTCCGAGGGATGGAGGGAGCACGGGTTCGTGAGCTCTACGTGCAGCTGGCACGGAAGTACGGGGTGACGTGGACCCGCCGGGACTACGATGCGTCGGCCTGGGGGAGCGGCGATCTGCCGAACCGGTGCCTGAGCGCGGCGACAGCCTGCCTGTACGGGATCTGCGAGGCGGCGGTGCTGGCTGCGGGATACGCACCGGCGATAGATTTCGTCCATACCGGAAAACCGCTATCGTTTGTCTATGATGTTGCAGACCTCTTTAAATTCGAGACGGTTGTGCCGGTGGCATTCAAGGTCGCGGCGGAGGAACCCTACGACCCGGAGCGAGCGGTGCGCCTTGCCTGCCGGGATATGTTCCGCGAGACGCGGCTTTTGAAGCGGGTTATCCCCACGATCGAAGAGGTGCTCGCTGCTGGCGGGCTGCCGGTACCAGAAGCGCCGGCGGATGCGGTCAGGCCTGCAATTCCGGAGGAGAAGAGGATCGGGGATGCTGGTCATCGTTGTTGAGAGCGCTCCGCCACGGCTCCGCGGCAGGCTTGCCGTCTGGCTGCTCGAGGTGCATGCCGGTGTGTATATCGGCGATCTCTCGGTGACGGTCAGAGAGATGATCTGGGAGCAGGTGGTGGCGGGGATCGAGGATGGAAATGCCGTCATGGCCTGGAGCACCAATAACGAACAGGGGTTTAATTTCGTCACGATCGGAACGAACCGCCGTATTCCGAAGGAGATGGACGGGATAACATTGATATCTTTTCTCCCCCTTGAGTTAAACGGCGATAGCGAGTCTATCGCGCCGACGAGTGAGGAGCTATAATGTATCGGGGCTGTGGTGCTGTAACTCAGCGAAGGAATACAGTTTTGGCTGGCGTTTGCCTCGCGGCCTTCCTTCGCCTGCCCTGGTAGAAGTACTCTTCCTCTTTCTGATATATATTGTAAAGAGAGTTCCCCATGCACGTGGGGATTAACCGTACGACGTCGGCGGGACCTACTCCCGGCAGGAGAGTTCCCCATGCACGTGGGGATTAACCGATATGTCCATCTATCATCTTTGTAACATTCAAGAGTTCCCCATGCACGTGGGGATTAACCGGTGAACGAACTGCCCACGTCATCGAGGTTGAGGAGTTCCCCATGCACGTGGGGATTAACCGTGGGGTTAATAAATGGCAGCAACTATAGGTATGAGTTCCCCATGCACGTGGGGATTAACCGTAATCCCGGACCCGGGTCCGGCGGCGGTTACTGAGTTCCCCATGCACGTGGGGATTAACCGGAGCTGCAGTAACATGGCAACCGGACTCAACAGAGTTCCCCATGCACGTGGGGATTAACCGGAACACCTCCGGGACGTCATCGCCGCACTCGCGAGTTCCCCATGCACGTGGGGATTAACCGCGGTCACCTCCGGAGCCCTGCGGCGCATGAATGAGTTCCCCATGCACGTGGGGATTAACCGCGAGTAGTAGAGTTTCGGCGCCTCCTTGGTGGGAGTTCCCCATGCACGTGGGGATTAACCGGTCTACAGCACCGGCGTCACCGCGGATGCTGAGAGTTCCCCATGCACGTGGGGATTAACCGGCCCGGGAAGAGATCGTCACCCGGGCTGTCACGAGTTCCCCATGCACGTGGGGATTAACCGGCCAACGAGACGATCGGGCTCTACAACCCCGGGAGTTCCCCATGCACGTGGGGATTAACCGCACAGCAGGTTTCGACCGGCTCCGAGTTTTTCGAGTTCCCCATGCACGTGGGGATTAACCGACTACATACCGCACGTAATCCGCACGGCTAGAGAGTTCCCCATGCACGTGGGGATTAACCGTACGGGAACAACCCCGCCGCTATTTTCGCAGGGAGTTCCCCATGCACGTGGGGATTAACCGTCCCACTGGCTCCACAAGCTCTTTTTGGAGCAGAGTTCCCCATGCACGTGGGGATTAACCGAGACGCTCGGCACGCTCCAGCACCTCGCAGATGAGTTCCCCATGCACGTGGGGATTAACCGATCACCGAGGCGTTTCTCGAATCCGCGTGGATGAGTTCCCCATGCACGTGGGGATTAACCGCGATCATTCTCTCTGAGATGGTCGACACCCTTGAGTTCCCCATGCACGTGGGGATTAACCGAGCGTCTGGCGGCTCTCCTCGGAGCTCGTAGAGAGTTCCCCATGCACGTGGGGATTAACCGGTCGATGTGAACGGCATCGCAGAACTCCACTTGAGTTCCCCATGCACGTGGGGATTAACCGGCCCCGGTCATATCGAGGTTGTCGCCCCGGGGGAGTTCCCCATGCACGTGGGGATTAACCGATCCATGCTGATGCTTGATCTCTGTTGCGGGTGAGTTCCCCATGCACGTGGGGATTAACCGGTCTGCGCGATCAGCGCGGAGCCTCACCGGGAGAGTTCCCCATGCACGTGGGGATTAACCGTGCCTAGAGGCCATTCTCTTCCCGCTCCTGTGGAGTTCCCCATGCACGTGGGGATTAACCGGCGCTGACGCAGGCAGAGCGGGACCGCATCGAGAGTTCCCCATGCACGTGGGGATTAACCGAGATGGCATCCGACCATGCCGCCGCGGTGAAAGAGTTCCCCATGCACGTGGGGATTAACCGAGCATAGCGTTGATGTGCGACACCTCGTGCCGGAGTTCCCCATGCACGTGGGGATTAACCGAATACAACTCTCACCACCACCATTACAAGTGAGAGTTCCCCATGCACGTGGGGATTAACCGGCGATCGAGGAGGCGGGCGCACAGGTCGGGCAGAGTTCCCCATGCACGTGGGGATTAACCGTTCTTTGCAGAGCGCGTCGAACGTGGTTGGGTGAGTTCCCCATGCACGTGGGGATTAACCGACCCGCCCCTTGCTCTTGCGACTCTGAGGTGTGAGTTCCCCATGCACGTGGGGATTAACCGGCCATCGCAGGAGGGGTGTAGTAATGACCCCCGAGTTCCCCATGCACGTGGGGATTAACCGACCGCCCCCTCGTAGTTGAACGCGATCATTCCGAGTTCCCCATGCACGTGGGGATTAACCGGCACAGAGGACGCTGGAGAACGCCCTCGCGAGGAGTTCCCCATGCACGTGGGGATTAACCGAATAATGAATGCACATTGCGCCGGCCCCTGCAGAGTTCCCCATGCACGTGGGGATTAACCGACCTCTTCCTGGCGAAACTCTCTCGCCTCTCGGAGTTCCCCATGCACGTGGGGATTAACCGCACACCCACGCCACGGCCAAAACAACCATGCAGAGTTCCCCATGCACGTGGGGATTAACCGGTGCTGGCGGAAGTGCTCGGCGGGTATGCGGTGAGTTCCCCATGCACGTGGGGATTAACCGTTACGATAATAAGTGCCCCATGTGCCCCATCAGAGTTCCCCATGCACGTGGGGATTAACCGGCGTCATCGGCCTCCTGGCCATCATCACCACCGAGTTCCCCATGCACGTGGGGATTAACCGGGCGAGACGATGCAGCACGTTATCGCCGAGTAGAGTTCCCCATGCACGTGGGGATTAACCGGCCGAGGCCGGGGCGCTCGATGCGTTCCCGATGAGTTCCCCATGCACGTGGGGATTAACCGACCGGCGAGCCCTTCGACTTTTCCGATGAGGTGAGTTCCCCATGCACGTGGGGATTAACCGCTCAACCAGGACATGCTCACGACGCTCCTCGAGAGTTCCCCATGCACGTGGGGATTAACCGGCTGATTACATCACCACACTCGCTCCGCCGCTGAGTTCCCCATGCACGTGGGGATTAACCGGTCGAGCGCACCGGCAAGGCGTTCGACACCGCGAGTTCCCCATGCACGTGGGGATTAACCGACCCTGCCGTAGATGTGCCAGTACCGAGCACTGAGTTCCCCATGCACGTGGGGATTAACCGGCCTTGAGCTTGGCCAGCAGGGCACTGGTGGTGAGTTCCCCATGCACGTGGGGATTAACCGGTCCCGCCCCGGTTCGCCTGGCTGACCAGGCGGAGTTCCCCATGCACGTGGGGATTAACCGGACCTCCTCATCTGGCATAGTATTGAGTTATAGAGTTCCCCATGCACGTGGGGATTAACCGGCCCTGCACGGCACGACTCCAGAGGACGCCCCGAGTTCCCCATGCACGTGGGGATTAACCGCAACTGCAGTGGATGACCCATTCCGAGGTGCTGAGTTCCCCATGCACGTGGGGATTAACCGATCGACATCCGCGACCTGCCGGGGCGTGGTGGGAGTTCCCCATGCACGTGGGGATTAACCGAGGAACAGCACACCGAGGATACCGGCCGCTGCGAGTTCCCCATGCACGTGGGGATTAACCGATCAACACGAACCGGTATCTCCCGGACTCCACGAGTTCCCCATGCACGTGGGGATTAACCGATCGTCGCGTGGTACATCAAGACGCAGACCAAGAGTTCCCCATGCACGTGGGGATTAACCGTGCCTTGAGGAGGCCCGGAAATGATCCTCGTGGAGTTCCCCATGCACGTGGGGATTAACCGGACGTCGGCGACGCCCGGGCCGTCCAGTACGAGAGTTCCCCATGCACGTGGGGATTAACCGATCTTGCCGGTTCAACGATGTTTACCGCCACTGAGTTCCCCATGCACGTGGGGATTAACCGTAATGGATCAGGGCTGTCCGGTAGCTGGCAGCGAGTTCCCCATGCACGTGGGGATTAACCGAACCTCGGCGTGATGTACGGCTACATGACGGAGAGTTCCCCATGCACGTGGGGATTAACCGAGGGGTGGGGCGCGACCGACGCCGGGAAGTTCGAGTTCCCCATGCACGTGGGGATTAACCGGCACCACGATCGGTGGCACCGATTCCGGCGCGGAGTTCCCCATGCACGTGGGGATTAACCGACCCAGCCTTTCCTGCCGGACTGCCGATACCGGAGTTCCCCATGCACGTGGGGATTAACCGGTCGCGATGTTGAGGGGGGGGAACTGGGTGCGGAGTTCCCCATGCACGTGGGGATTAACCGTATACTGTCGAGATGTTACTTGCAGCAATGCTGAGTTCCCCATGCACGTGGGGATTAACCGAACACGATGGAGGCAGAGCAGGATGCAGCAGCGAGTTCCCCATGCACGTGGGGATTAACCGATCGACCCCTACCTGGACGCCTCGTATATCGCGAGTTCCCCATGCACGTGGGGATTAACCGTCCTACCGGTGAATGGTTGTTCGGGCTCTGCCGAGTTCCCCATGCACGTGGGGATTAACCGGCTATGATTCAGTGCGCCTGCCCTGCCGTGGCGAGTTCCCCATGCACGTGGGGATTAACCGATCCGGAAGATGACGGACGAGGTGTCGAAGGTGAGTTCCCCATGCACGTGGGGATTAACCGGCCTCAAACGCCATGGCGATGAAGGTCCGGCAGAGTT
>Ga0208041_1001392_pt1 | contig 16043 bp, 10 predicted proteins | sample AD_SCU002_MetaG_FD_184453 | JGI IMG/M metagenome (GOLD analysis project Ga0208041, IMG submission 184453) | Active sludge microbial communities of municipal wastewater-treating anaerobic digesters from China - AD_SCU002_MetaG (SPAdes) (version 2) | ecosystem: Engineered > Bioreactor > Anaerobic...
TGCTCACACCGGACAGCGTTACCATCGCCGTTCTTAGGAAGGGCGGCGTATACTGCGTCGAAGTTCCCAACATCGCTCCAGTCGGATTCGAGCGGCACAACCGCCGCCCGCCGCGTCTTCTCCATCACCCCGTAGTCGATGGAGAGGGCAGGCGTCGCGTTGTAGGCATCCTCCAGCGGTTGCTCAAACGCCCGGACAACCTCCGGTGCACAGACCTCGCACTCGGAGAGAAAGAGCCCTGCATCAAAACAGAACATCCCGGAGTTCCAGAGGTAACCATCGGCGACGTAACTCCTGGCGGTCTCAAGATCGGGCTTCTCGACAAAGGCATCCACCCTCGCACCGCCGTCGCCAAGAGACTCTCCCGGTCGGATATAGCCGTATCCGGTGTGCGGCGAGGTTGGCCGCACCCCGAAGACCACAAGGTAGTCCTTTGCAAACCGCTCCGCCCGGCGGAACGCCTCCTGGAACTCCCCTGTCGCGGTGATCAGGTGATCCGATGGGAGGACCGCGACGGTATCCGGACCGTTCTCCCGGGTTATCTCCTTAACCCCGTAGTAGATCGCCGGGAGGGTGTTCCTGCCCACCGGTTCCACCAGGACGCGGCAGTCGCACCCTATGGCGGCGAGGTGGTCCCTGACCAGGAACCGGTGTTCGGCGTTGGTGACTATCGTGATCTCCTGCGGGGTTGAGAGGAGGAGCGCTCTCTTCACGGTATTCTGGAAGAGGGACTCATCGTCGAGCAGAGGGATGAACTGTTTTGGGTAGTGTTCTCGTGAGAGCGGGAAGAGGCGGGTGCCGCTCCCGCCTGCAAGTATGATAGTCTTCATGAAATCGACCCCGTGCCGCACGGCACCGGTTGTTGTAGTCTATTTTGTGCCTGCTGGAGATAAAGACCTGAGGTATGTCCGGGGCAGGGAGACGAGAACCGATTATCCCCTCATCCGACCATCTTCCGGAACCAGGCCACCGTCTCCCGGAGACCCTCCTCCAGGGTGTAGCCGGGAGCGAAGCCAAAAGCCTCCCTCGCACGTGATATCGCGGCGACCGAATCGCGCACGTCTCCCGGTCGAGGCTGATCATACACCGGCCGGCGGTTTACACCGGTGATCGCCGAAAGGATGGATGCAAGTTGATTGAGGTTGATCCTGCTCCCGCCGGCGATGTTAAAGACCCCAGATGCGCTGCTCTCCATCGCCATGATGTTTGCCCGCACCACATCGGAGACGAAGATGAAGTCCCGTGTCTGCTCGCCGTCGCCGTAGATTATCGGCGGCCTGTCCTCGATCAGCCGGGTGATGAACTTCGGGATCACCGCGGCGTAATCGGAGTTCGGGTCCTGCCTGGGTCCATAGACGTTGAAGTAGCGCAGGAAGACCGTCCTGACACCGTAGAGATCGGAAAAGACCCTGCCGTAGTATTCACCAGCGAGTTTTGAGACAGCGTAAGGAGAGAGTGGCGCGGGAGGCATGCTCTCTTCTTTGGGAAATACCGGATCGTCGCCGTATATCGCCGATGTGGAGGCGGACACGACCGCCGGCACACCGCACTCCTTCGCGGCCCACAGAAGGTTCAGCGTCCCGGTCACGTTAACCTCGTTTGTCTCCAGCGGGTCTGCAACAGAGCGGGGGACGGATGCGATGGCCGCCTGATGGAATATTCCGTCCGCACCGACAGAGATATCCAGGAGCAGATCCAGGTTGGTGACGCTCCCCTCCACAAACGTCACGCAGGGGTTGTCGAGGAGGTGCTCGATATTCTCGCGCCGCCCGGAAGAGAGGTTATCTATTATCAAAACCTCATGCCCATCGGCTGCCAGCCGATCCGCGAGACCGGAACCGATGAACCCCGCCCCGCCGGTGACGATGTAGCGCATGCAAAATCAGATTGGTGTTCCTTTGATTTGAGCGTTGCCGGTGTGCGGCCATAAGCCCTCCCACCTTGTATACATATAGCATCATATGGTTTATCATCCCATCAGGAAGGGTATATCCTCTACTCATCTCTCCCGTTTGAGAGCGGGAAATACTGCTGATAGACGCGTTTACGTTCGTCTATGTCGGTATGCAGGTAGATCTCGGTTGTCTTGATGGATGAGTGCCCCAGGTTCTCCTGCACGACACGGAGGTTTTTTGAACGCCGATAGAGTTCGCTTGCGTAGGAATGACGGATCTTATGCGGCGTTATCCCTGGAGGAGCGTATTGCCTGAATATGTGCTGGACCGTCCGTGGCGAGAGGTGCTTTCCCTGCTGACCCGGGAATAGCGGCCCTGCGATCTTGTTGCCGATAAAATGCTCGATCTCCTCAAGCGTCTCGTCGTCGACGAATACCGTCCGGATCTTGTCCCCTTTTCCCCTGACCCGGATCGTGTGCTCCTCAAAGTCGATATCCTCTATATTTATGGAACAGAGTTCCGATACACGGACACCCGTTGCGTATATCAGGCGAACTATCAGCCGGTCTCGCTCGTTCTCGATCGTGTTTATCAGCCGTATAACCTGACTGTGTTTGAGGTATTTCAACTCCTGATTCTTGATCCGGGGGCGTTCCACCCTGATCATGGGGTCGGCGGCAACCGCGCCCTGGACGTAGAGGTAGCGGTAGAACGAGGAGAGCGTCGAGATCATCCGATGGAGCGTCCGCGGCCGGTAATCCCGCCTCTCGGCAAGGTATGAGAAGAAATCGGTTACAAGCGCCGTGGATACGTTGACGCCTGCATCCAGCGGAGCGTTGTCGAGCATGGCCTCATCGAACCCGGCGCCGTCGGGATCCAGGTTCTCACGGACCCAGGCATAGCGCGCAAAACGCCGGATGGTCTGTATGTATTTCTCGATGGTTCTGGGGGAGTAGTTCCTCATCCGGAGGTAACCACTAAACCGATCAATCCATTCTGAGAAAGAGACGTTTTCCATTGGAGAATGAATTAAATATCAAAGCATATCAAAATTGCGGTAAATGCCTATTCCCCGCAACTTATCCCTACCGGGGGGGGGTGACCTGATACACGATCTTAAGATGCTCCCCAAACTGTGATGCAAACCCCGATCCACAGCCAGACGCCCTGGACTATCCGGGGTCCCAAAAAAGGTTTGGGGAGATGCTGATTGGATCGGAGTTAGAGGAGGTATGATGCGGGTCCGCCCCACCCCCGGGTGGACGGAGGGGGAGCAGAACCCTGATGAATACATCCCCCTGTAAGTATATGAACCCCATACCGCGCGGCGTGAAAGTGAAAAGTGGTGTAAACATGCCACCCTCCCCAGCCGCAGACCGTCCTTGTATATAAACAACCTCCAGAGATGAGCATGGACGCCAGATCGCTTCCCCTGGTAACCCACTATTCAACAAAGGGTGCGATCCTGGCTTAAAAGCGCGATATGAAGGTGTCCGGGATCGACGATCACGGGAAAATGCCCTCTTCTCATTGATGACGGATAATCCCGCCAGGTTTTGCAGCCCTGGGCCTGTGGAACACAGTAACGGGTCAGTTCCCCCCTGCAAAGGATTTTGCCGGCATCAATGGTTCGAGCACCTGAAACCCGGCGTCTTCCAGCGCTGAAAAGCATGTATAACCAAAACACCCCCAGAACGCCAGAAACCAAATATAACGCGCCAGGCCGCCCCCCATCAACCCTGCAGAACAGTGCCTTGGGAGGAGGGTCATAAACCATATGTTGCTATACATTGGTCCGGGTGATGATGGTCGGCCAGGGGCGGTGCGGGAAAAAGAGCGCGAGGTGGAGGTTGGGGGGTGCAGACGGGATTTTTTGGAAGAGAATTATTTCTCAGGCTCTCACCGAAACCTCCTTACTGGCAATTCCAGATCAATACAGTGCCAGAAGTTGACTTCACTCACACAGATTTTCAGCGAATCCTTCCGAAAATTTCCGTTTCGCTCCCTGGCACGGCCACCGGAGATATCACCCCACACTGCCCGCCCCCTCTCGAAGGGGGCGGGAGGTCAGCTGCAAAAGACGTTTCGCGCGATGGTTATTTGTGGGTGTCAAACCGCGAGCGACCCGGTTTGATGGTCTCCATAATGTGAGAACCAACCATTCATAAACCATATCCTGGTTGAAAACCAGGTTTTCTCATGGAACCACGGCCAGACCCGACACGGGAAGTCCCGATCTCTCCCCTGCACTGGTTTGTCTGGAAGAACCGGCGGAAGAATAGAACTCCCGCCCCCCCTGTCCAGACCAGCCTTATTGAAATAGCAAAACCAACAAGAGGATAGTTAAAATGGATGACCCTGAAAACCTCAAGGACCCTAACCGCTACCAGAAATTCAAGAAGGTAGACGGTGCCACCTATAAGCGGGTCAATCAGTTCCTGCGCAAGCACACCTACATCACCGCCCGCGAGTGGGCTATCGCGCGCCTCTGCGCGGATTTCAAGACCTCCAGCGGCTCGGAGATGACATTCATCGGCGAGAACCTCCCCAAACTCTGCCCGTTCATGGTAGACACTTACACCCCGCAGGCGGTCAACCAGGCACGGAGTTCGTTCAAGAAGAAGGTGAAGAAATCCGGCGCCACATTCTTCTATGGCGCTATGTGCGGTTTTTTCACCGCCGAAGAGCTCGACGAGATCCTATTTGAAGCAAGCGAGGTTGCCCGGTTCCTGCTGGAGGTGGAGGGAACAAGCCTGAACCTCGACGACGAGATCGATATAGAGGACAGGATCGCGGAAGTGATGCGTGGCGTGGCTGAGGCGGCCTCGGTCATCCTGAAGACCAGGCCCGGCCAGGAAGGCGAGAAGAACCAGGAAGGTGATCGAGGTGCACAGAACGATGAAGAGGAGGAGATGAGATGAAGGTCATACAGGTAGTTGGCAGATCAAACGCCGGTAAAACAACGTTTATAAAGAGCCTGATTGTGGCGCTCTCTCCCCACGGGCCCGTGGGCGTGGTCAAACACCTCGGGCATCACGGTTTCTTTATCGAACCCGGCAAGGACACCACAGCATACTATGAATCAAATGCTGCTATATCCTGCGGCGTCGACGAGGAGAAGTCGGTCTTCATCTCGCAGGAGACCGATCTCAACAGCGCCCTCGATACCCTCTGCAACGCCGGTGTCAGGTATGCCATCCTGGAGGGGTTCAAGGCCCGGGTGTTCCCGCGGATCGTGATAGGCGACCTTGAGTGCGAGAAGACCCTGCTGCGCGACCCCTCTGTCGGCGAGGTTATCGGCTCGCTCGACGATTTTGAGGATTACTACACCATGGAAGGGCTGGTCAGGGAGCTCAGGCACGACTGCGGGGTCTCGCATGCGGGGTCAATCCTCACGTTCAGCGGTATCATCAGGGAGCAGATGGGCGAGAAGCGCATTGATGACCCTGCGGAGAGAGTCCAGGGAGAGATCGAGAGCCTTCCCGGGATCCTTGGCGCCCGGGTTTATCACAGGAGAGATATAGTCCATATCGCTATACTTGCAGAAGAGGGGCAGGAGGCGTTTGCAGCGGCAGTGAGTGCCATCGAACGGCTGAGACAAGAACTGAAACTACCTGAGGAGTGATGGATGAGATGCAAAAGACGAAACGCATGTTTGGGACAAACGGTGTGCGCGGAGTGACCGGAGAGACGATGACGCCCGTGCTCGTCTATAAGATCGGTGCCGCGCTTGGATCGATGAGAAAGGGGACGATCGCGGTCGGCAGGGACACGAGGACGTCCGGCGAGGCTCTGAGCCACGCCCTCAAGGCCGGGCTCCTGACGACTGGCTGTGACGTGCTGGATCTCGGCATCCTCCCGACCCCGGCGCTACAGTACATCATAAGGACCGGCCGGTTCTCCGGCGGCGCCATGATCACCGCATCGCACAACCCGCCAGAGTATAACGGTGTAAAGGTGATCGAGCCCGACGGCACCGAGATGTCCGATGAGGAGACCATCAACCTCGAGGAGAGGTTCTTTGCCGAAGATTTCGATCTTGCCGCCTGGGACGCGGTCGGCAGGGAAAGCGCCGCCCCCGATAGGCTTGAGGACTACATCGAGGCCGTTGCATCCCATTTTCCTCCCGGCATCGGGGAGGGGATGACCGTTGTCGTCGATCCGGGTTCAGGGCCGGCGGCGCTCACCACCCCGATCATCCTCTCCAGACTGGGCTGCAGGGTTCATACGATCAACGCCCGTCTCGATGGCACGTTCCCGGGCCGAATGCCCGAACCGAGCCCTGAAGGGCTGCAGCCACTCGCAGAGATGGTCGTTGCCACCGGCGCCGATTTCGGGGTCGCCCACGACGGGGATGCCGACCGGGCGGTATTTATCGACGACAGAGGGCGATACGTCGAGGAGAACTGTGAGTTCGGGCTGATCGAGGATTACATCTGCTCGAGGAAGAGAGGCGGGATCATCGTCACCCCGGTTGCCACGTCCAGCCTGATCAGGGAGATCGCAGAGAGGTACGGTTGCAGCGTCGATTACACACCGGTGGGGAGCATCTATGTTGCAAGGCGGATGATCGAACTGATAGCCGCCGGAAAGGATGTCGTCTTCGGGGGCGAGGGAAACGGAGGTCTGATCTACCCTGATCACCAGTTCTGCCGGGACGGCGGTATGACCGCCGCCATGATGGTCGCAGTTCTAGCCAGTCATAAAGGAAGAAGACTCTCAGGGATAATCGACGAACTCCCTGCATACAACCTGATCAAGGAGAAGTACCGCACAACGGAGCCCCACGCAGTCGTTCGCGCCGTCGAGGAGGCATTCTCTGGGGAGAGGATCGAGAAGATCGACGGGATAAAGATCCTGAGAGAGAACGCGTGGGCGCTGGTGCGGCCATCTGGCACAGAACCGATGGTCAGGATAATGGTCGAGGCAAAGGATCCGCGCGTTGCAGACGCTCTCTACCAGGAGATCGCGCAGGTTCTGGCGAAGAGAGTTCCCGGTGCCGGTGCACAGTAAATTCGGTGGAGGGGGATGGGGCAGTGACGGGGAGGGCGGAGACGGCTCCCCCTGTCTCCTGCGTCTCTGATTGAACGTTTTTCGCCGGATCACCCCCACCGCCCGGCGCTTTCAGCGCCTCCTCCCGCCCCCTCAAGGGGGCGGGCAGTATGTGGCGATAGGCCGGATACAGTGCACTGGGAGCATGAAAGGGATCTTTGGCGGGGTGTTCACGTTGACGGCAGAGAGAGGATCGGTCCCCTGGCACTGTGTCGATGGGGAATCGCCACGCGGGGAGGGGCTGACGGGGAGGGGGGAGGCGGAGACGGCTCCCCCCTCCCATGTCGCCTGCGTCTCTGGTTGAACGTCCTTCGCCAAAACACCCCCACCTCCCGGCCGCTACCGCGGCCTCCTCCCACCCCCTATAAGGGGGCGGGCAGTGAGTGGCGATAGGCCCGGATACCGTGTCCGGGGACAGAGACCGGATCTCAGGGAGTGTTAAACGAGACCGCAAAGAAACTGCCCACCCCCCGGCGACGGTATCTATGGGAAATCACCAATCTGGGGTGGGGCTGACGGGGAGGGGGGAGGCGGAGACGGCTCCCCCCTCCCATGTCGCCTGCGTCTCACCGGGAACGGTTTCCTTGCAGCGACTCAAGCCAACCCCCACCGCCCGGCTGCTCCGCGGCCTCCCCCCTCTTCAGCATCTCACCCGGCGTCGACCCCCGTATCTCTATTCTCCGTGGGATGCCGTCTCGCAAAAACCCCGGCCACCCCGGATCCGGATGGGCGCGACGATTCGCGGCGAAGTTACCACCCCGAATCCTTCCATGCAGGGATTTATCAAACCAGGAAGCAGGCTACTGGTTTGATGCCCTCATTTCGGCAGCAGTTATATTGGGAAAAAATATTTTACTATTATGATATACTGGTCATTAATTTTTATGCGAACCGGGCATTTTAGTTACTAAATTGCTTGCAACGCGAAATATTACAGAATGTCAGGAAATAAAATTTATATAGGGGTGCGACAATCCTATTGCTTGGTGATGGCGTATGCAGGGTATACCACGGGGGGCCGCTGGATAAGATGGATAAGAGCATACCGATAGAGGAGAGGGTAAAATCCGCCGTAACCTCCGGCCGCCCCGCCGAACTCGAAGAAGCTCTCCGCGAGATCTCGACGACACGCACAAGGAAAGGAAAGCGGCCGCTCTATGCGCAGGTGAACGCCGCTATCACCAGAGCGGCTTTTGAGAGAGGAGATCCAGGTATACTGAACCTGATCACCGAACCAACAGGAGAAGAGGTTATCGAGGCATCCCGCTGCGCCATGGCCCGGTACATCGATACCGCAGACGAAGCCTGGTTTTCTGCCGTATTTGCCCTGGTCGGCAAGATCAACCGCAAAGGCCACCAATCAGCACTGCTCGCCAGGATCTCACGTGACCTTGTTCTTCTCGCAGTGGATACGGGGAAGAAGCAGTATATTGAGACAGCGCAAAAAACCCTCGAAGCCATCAGCATCCGCAAATACCGCTCGGAGTTCTTATCCGAGACCATCCCCCTGCTGATCCGCTACGGCGAGGAGCACCGAAACATCGAGATCCTGCATGGCGTTCTTGCAATGCTCCCCGAGATCAAAACCCTTTCAGAGCGATCCAGGCTCCGCGCTGGATTGGCCCGGGCGATTGCCGGGGTTGGTATGGTGTCAGAGGACCCTGACCTCCTGATCCAGGGGCTATCTGTTGCCGCCGGAATAGACCAGAAGGTCCAGCGCCTCAGCACCATCTCCGGTATCGTGAACACCGCCTGGAGATCTCCCCTCAAAGCAGAGATCGCTGATATAGAGAATATCCTGGACTCGCTTCGCGAGACCCGGCAGGAACGGCTGGCAGAGATCGTGGCGAGACTGACCGGAGAACTCCTCGACCACCACCAGGACAGGGAAGATGCATACAGACAGATCGTGGAACTTGCCGCTAAAAAACCCTGGACAGCCAGGATAATCGTACATGAACTCCTGGCCAGGGCGGAGCGGAGTGGCGATGGATGGTTCTTTGAGAAGGTGTTTGAGTTTGGTGCCCGCAATGAGAACAGCACCCTGCCACCCATCGAAGGTATCGTCAGCGCCGGGATCACCATCGCCACCAGGAGCGGCAACCCGGATGTTCTCCATAACATCCTGCCGCTGGTAGATGACTGCAGCGATAAGGCAACGGCCGCCACGCTTTACCAGCGGATCAGCGAGACCCTATACCAGGTGGGCGACTTCCGGCAGGCGGTTCTCGTCCTGAAGAAGGCGGGTAACCCGCATTACACCCCGGCGTTGTTCCAGACCAGCATCAAACTGATCATAGAAAGTATCCACCACAACGAGACCGGGTTCATACGCGAGAACCTCCTCGCTGGAGAGGTGACCGGGATCGCCGACTCACTGATCCAGCAGGCGGTGACCGGGTTCTGCATGGAGTGCAGTCTCGATGAGGCTGCCGGGCATATGCCGGCCATAAAGGAACTCGCAGCGGTGCACCAATCACAGGACTGGCTCCTCCTCGAGTGCGGCAGCATTCTGCTCGAGCGCGGTTTCATCCAGGAGAGAGGACCTGCTGCACTGCTGGACATCCTGAACCAGATCGTGGATCCGGGTCTGCGTGACGAGGCGTTCTCAAAGATCGCAGTCGAGATGGCACGGATCGGCGCCGCCAGGAACGACCGCCGCCTTCTCCAGGACTCAACCGCTCTCGCCTGCGAGATCATGGAACAGAAGAGGCGGGCGGGTGCGCTTGCCGATATCGTGAACCACGTGGCCGCGCTTGCCATCCGGGAAGACGACCCCGACCTGCTCCAGGGTATGCGGATCCTCTCGACATCTCTCCTTGCACCTGATCAGTGTATGATCGCGATTGAGAACATCGTCCAGGGACTGGTCACCTATGGCGTCAAGCACCGTTCACTCCAGGCGCTTGATGAAGCGGCCCGGATCCTGGTTCAAAACCCTGAAACCCACCTGCAGCACCTCCGCGAGACCCTCATCGAGGGTTACATCCGGGTCGGTTGCACCCATATCGTGGACTGCCGCTCCAGTGTCATACGGGGGTCATTTGAGGGTATCCTTGAACCCTTTGAGACCGCGCTCACCCTCCTGAAGACCGGGGCACCGCCGTCGGAGATCCAGATCAGGATAACAGACTGCATCGATATCATGCTCAAACAGATGCAGGACTCCAGGGACGCCGTCCTTGTGATCCCTATGGCTCTATTCTCCCTGGAGATCGAGAACGAGCATGAGCGGACCGCGATGATCCAGAGGATCCTCACGCCCTTCACAGAGCAGACACAGGAGTTTGACTCCGCCGACCCCTACGAGGCGACGGCATACCTCCTTGAGGGGATCGATGGGGCTACGGCTTCGCTCCCCGTGCTCGACCTTATGCACCGCCTCTTCAAGCACACAGCCGATCTCTATTCGCGCTACTCCGGCGTCTACCGGGTTGCAAGCGCCTACCTGGTCCTCGGCGAGGCAGAGCGGGCGGAGAGTATCATAAGAATGCTTCATGAGACCATCGATGAGATCCCCGACCCGGCGGTTCGTGCGATCATGCTCTCCGACCTGGCAGGCCTTATGGCCGGTATCGAGCCCGGAGCAGCGAGAGACTACCTCGCTGAAGCGGAAAGGATGGTTGGGTCTGCGGGAGAGGAGAGGGAAGGTCTCGTCAGAAAGCATCTGGTCTATGCCTTCAGGGAGATCTGTGCTGCAACCGATGGGAAGAAAGACCTCGATTGGGCCATCGAACAGGGCCGGAGGATCGAAGACCCAGTCGACCGCGTGGATGCGCTTTCGGCGGTCTATGATATGGCCGATGAACCTGCGGTGAGAAAGGAGGTCGTCTCGATGATCTGCCAGGCCGCAGCAGGCATACCCTCTGTTTATGCCAGACTCCCGATGCTCTTTTATGCGGCGCGGTTTGTCGGGGCATCCGGCGATGAGGATGCGATCGAACGGATCCTGGAGAACATGGAGAGAACCGCCGGTTTCATCAGGATTCCGTTCATAACAGCCATAACGCAGTTGCGGATGGCCGGTATGCTTTACCACCTCTACCGCACAACCGGGAGCATATCCGCCATGGAACGGGCAACCGCTATCGCCTCCGCCATCGAGGATGAGCGGATCCGCTATATCCTGATGGTCCAGAACGATAATATCACGCCCGACCCATGGGATGGTACGGTCTATGGCAGGATCCTGGACTCCCGCGTGGGGTTCCGACGCGGCGACTACACCACAAAAGATGTTGTCGCACTCGACCGTGCAATAGGCGCAGCACCCGACCGGATGAAGAGGGCGATCTACTACACTGAGGCCTACGTCTTCGCCCGTGACGCCGGGCAGCACCAGATCGCGGGGAGGATGCTGGATTGTGCGTTAAAGGAGGCTGGCGGGATCAGGCCTCTCTTGCGGCGTGCGATCGCGCTCGGAGACATGGCCTGCCGTCTCCATGCAGCGTGTTACAATGACCGCGCAGGCGATCTTCTGGATCTGGCGGTGAACGAGGTGCTGAACATCCGTGACCGGGCAACAAGAGAATCGATATATGACGAACTGGATATGTCCATAAGGATCATTCAGGAGTACTGGCTGTGAAGACGATCGAGATCAGCGTTGCAGGACGGGTTCAGGGCATCGGTTTTCGCGCATGCGTCAAAAGGATCGCCACCAATCTCGGTGTCGTGGGTGAGGTGATGAACCTCCCGGACGGCAGGGTGCGAATTATCGCAACCGCCGAACCGGGCATCCTGGATAAGTTCGTCTCCATGCTCTACAGTTGCCCGCATGTCATAATCAGGGAGATCGTCCAGCGGGAGATCCCGCTGATCAACTTCACAGAGTTCAGCATCCAGCGGAGCGGTTACCTGTAGAGCACCTGAAACCCGGCATTTGAGAGGAGTACGTCGCGCAGGATTCTGACCTGGGCATCAAGACGATCCTGGTCGATGGAATCGCGGAGTGCTTCGGTCAGCCGGTTCACAATAGCCGGATCGAGGTAGCACCTCTTCTCCCCGCACTCGTAATCGTCAGTGGATACCTCCTCCCTTGCAAACCGAAGGACGACCCGGTCTACCATTGAGGCTTTCTGCGGTTCTATGAGGTCATACACCAGACCGCCGGGGCCTTCATGGAGCATGCCCCGGTCGGGATTGAGGTGAGCTCCGACCACCGAGACACAGCAGTTTCCATACAGCATAGCGTAACCGAGCGAGAACATTGTGTTGACGGGATCGGTGTGCGGTGGTGTCGTCCTGCGTCGGAACCCGAGTTCCGGCGGGATGGTGCGGGCCAGGATCTCGTAGTACATGTCGGCGGTGAGGCGCGAGAGCCTCCGCAGTTCCTCCATCGTGACCGAGATCTCGAGCTCCTCCCTGACCTGGTGGAGGATCTCGAGTTCCCCTGCATAAAATATGGCCTCACCGCCGCCGCGGTCAGAGAATTCTCCAAGGAGGAGAAGCCTGGACTGGAGAGCGGCCAGAGAGAGCGGCTGGGCAAACCTGTGTGGTGCGGCCCGCTCCTGGGCAAGCCTTACAGCCTCGTCCGGCCGGTAGCCGTAGGGGTAGAGACAGCCGACGGGCGTGCCGTCGATATCGAAAAATGTGATTGCAGCGCCGGATTTGAGAAGGTTTGTCACCGCGGAGGTGTGGAGGGTATGCCCGCCGACTACCAGGAGGTGTTTAACCTTCTCGAGAGGGTAACGAGAGGTCTTGCTCCCGCGTGATATGATGACCTCCTGTGTCGTTGCCTTGATGTGTCCCCCATACCCGAATACAGGGAGCCAGGTTCCTGCCTCTGTCATCGACGCACCCCGGAAAGGAGTATTGGGGAGTTTTGGGTGATTAATGCATCGATTGGCTGGATACGGGAAGGTTTTATGGTGCCCTGTGGACACGGGTGTAATCTGGTTAACTTAAGGTAGTTAATTAACTGTAAAATATTTACGTACGCCGGTTCCAGTCTAAATCGTTACTTTTCCGGAATAAGTCCGGGGAAGGGGATGACTTACGAAAGGTTGATTCCATGAACGAAAAGCCGAAAATGATTCAGTACGCTCTGTTCGTACTGCTGTTATGCTCGCTGCTGGTGCTGCCGGCAGTCGGGGAGACTCTCCCGGGCGGGAACGTGAGCCCCGGAGATGGTATCGCGAATGCCAGTCCTGGCCCTGAAGTGACATCCACCGATGAACCGACAGCAGCCACCGGGGAAGAGCCAGAGGTGACATCCACCGATGAACCGACAGCAGCCACCGGGGAAGAGCCAGAGGTGACACCAACGGTTGAACCGATGGTGACGGCCGAAGAGGAACCGGATGACGAATCCATCGGCATCCTCTCTGACGAGACCGTCCTTTTCAACGGAACGGTTGCGCTGGATGACGGCACTTTCGAGTGCACCGCCTACAACTCCGGAGAGACCTACAACGTCAGCAACCGGACCCCGCTTGGCGCCCTCCAGAAGGTATCTGAACGGAAGGGTTTCACCTACAACGTCACCGACAAGAAATGGGTGAGTGGCAGTAACGAAGTCCTGCTGCTAGATGACATCGATGGCTACCCCTACATCAAAAGCACGGCTGAATGGGCGTGTTACGTCAACGGTGAAGAGAAGGACGGTTACAAGAGTCAAAGCGACGCCATCAACGTCGTCGCCCTTGCCGAAGATGATGAGGTTGTCTTCTGTTACGGCAGTGACCCGACGCCGGAGACCGCAACAGCGCTGATCACGATCACCGTGGGTCTCGAGGACTCCGATGAGACACCTGTCGAGCCAGCCACCTGGAGCGTCAGCCTCGTCGGTGCACGAACGGAGGAGGTCGACCAGGACTACTTTGAGGACGGGGTGAACTGCGGACATGACGCCACATACACCGACGATAACGGTGATGTCTGGAGCGGGATGCCCTTGTGGTACCTCGTCGGCCTTGTCGATGACGATCTGAGGCACGGCTCCGGCGCTTTCAACGACGACCTCGCCGCAGAGGGCTACTCGATCAAGGTCACCTCAAGAGATGGCTACTCCATCAACTTTGATAGCGCAAGCGTTGCGAGGAACGATGGCATCATCGTCGCAAACACCTTAAACGGCGAGCCGCTTCCGGCAACAACCATCGGCGATAAGAACAAACCCTGCTGGCCGCTCCGGATCGTCGGTCCGAGCGTCAGTTCGGGGCAGCTGATCGGCGGCGTCACCACGATCGAACTCATAGATCTCCCCGAAGCCTCCGAAGGCTGGGAGATCACGCTCGTGGGCGCTTTCAACCGGACGCTTACCCAGGCCGAGTTCAAGGAGGGTGCTGAACGCCACGGCAAGAGTTACACCGATGACAAAGATCAGGTCTGGACGGGTATCCCGCTCTGGTATCTTGCAGCCGTTGTGGATGACGTGGCGACCGGGAATCACTGGACGCTGAACGACACGCGGGCAACCGCGGGCTACACCGTGCGCGTGAGCGCGGCCGACGGGTTCAACGCCACTTTCAGCAGCGCCGATATCGCCCGGAACGACTCTTTCATCGTTGCAAACAAGATGAACGCAACCCCGCTCACCGAGGATAACGGCGCCCCGCTGAAACTTGTCGGGACTGGCGTGACCTCCGGAAAACAGAAGATCGGCAAGATTGCCACCATCACCCTGGAGGGCCTCCCCGACGAGGTCACCGGGTCGGAGTGGACGCTCAGCCTGGAGGGGCCAAAGATCACCGATATCCTGACCAAGGAGGAGTTCGAGGAGTGCGGCCATCACGTGGCGACGTATAACGACGGCGTGAGCACCTGGAGCGGCGTCCCGTTGAAGGTCCTCTGCGGCTGGGTCGATGATGACGTCATGCACGGTTCAGGGGCCTTCAACAACGCCCTTGCACTGGCCGGCTACACGGTGATCGTCTCATCCGGCGGGGACAACCCCTACAGCAAGGAGTTCCAAAGCCAGGATATCCTGGCAAGCCCGAACAACTACATCGTTGCAAACAATGTCAGCGGCACCCCGATCACCGGGAGCGCCTATCCGCTCCAGCTCGTCGGTGCGGGAGCGGCTGGAAACCTGAGCGTGAAGAACGTCCAGCGTATCCAGCTCGTCGGCTTCCAGGAGCCGGAGGAGCCCCCGTCCATCCGGGTCGTCCGTTACGCCTCCGACGGTGTGACCGTTGTAAACGAGACGACAAAGACCATCCAGTGGATGGAGGAGATCCTCGAGGTCTACGGTGCACCAGACGGTGTTCGACTCAGGTTCCAGGGCCCAACCTTTGATCCAGACGACCTCTGGAACCCTGCAGAAGACATCAACGTAGATCCCGCCAAAGTCGATGACGTCGTGAAGGGAACGGCGATCCGCGACCTCTGCGACCTTGTGGGCGGAGCCCCCGAGGGCGGTGAGATCGAACTCATAGCCTCCGACGGCTACAAGGTCAAACTCAACTACACCAACATCTACGAACCGCTCGAACGCCAGGGCGAGGCCATAGTCGCCTGGTGGGCGGAGGGGCGGGGCTACGTCCCTGACTACCGTGACGGCCCGCGCCTCTTCTTCAATGCGCCCGATGGAATCTTTGGAAACGACGACATGCGGGCATGCCTGGCTGAAGACTACTGGCACTACTACTGGGACGGCGGCATCCAGTACCCCTCGGCTGCCGGTCTTGCCAACAAGAACATCGCAACCATCGCGATCAAACCAGGGGCACGGGAGGACTGGACGCTTCTACTGAGAGGCGCCATCACCGATAACATCACCCGCTCCTACTTCGAGTCGGGCAAAGCCTGCACGATGGGCGGACACGGTGCCACCTGGACGGATGATGAGGGGCATGTCTGGTCGGGGATGCCGCTCTGGTTCCTATGCGGCTGGGTTGACGATGGAAACAAGCACGATTACGGTACAAACCCATTCCGTGACGATCTCGCGGCGGCGGGCTACAACGTGACCGTCATCGATTACGGCGCTGACGGCACAAAGGGCACCGATGACGACTTCTCTGCCACATTCAACAGCTCGTTTGTTGCGCGGAACAACAACATCATCGTCGCCGACGAGATCGACGGCGCCCCGCTTCCAAAGGATGGCAAGACCTGGCCGCTCAAACTTGTCGGCTCCGCCCTGACCTCCAA